>OHDC01000713.1_pt1 | contig 16788 bp, 8 predicted proteins | sample 1566851 | NCBI WGS metagenome assembly OHDC01 (sample SAMEA3879590, study PRJEB24766) | human gut metagenome | biome: human-associated habitat; feature: feces | place: USA | collected 1985/1987 | reverse complement strand
TCACCACTTCCATACCGCTATCAACACGAACCTTTGCATATTCTACAATCAGAATCGCATTCTTGGCCGCCAGACCGATAATAGTCAGAAGACCGATCTGGAAGTAAATATCGTTCGAGAAGCCGCGGAAATACGTCGCTACAAGTGCGCCCAATACCGAGTAAGGCACAGCCATCACAACGGCAATCGGAAGCGACCAGCGTTCGAACTGTGCGGCCAGAATCAGGAACACGATAATCAGACCGAAAGCAAATGCAGCAGCAGACGAACTTCCGATACGTTTTTCATGGAAGGCTTGACCCGTCCAATCCACGTAGTAGCCGCTAGGCAGATACTGGCTCTCGGCGTCCACGGCGCGAATAACGTCGCCGGTGGAATAGCCTTGCGCGGCATTCACGTTCATAGACGCAGCCAGGAAGCCGTTTTCGCGCTTCAGGGATTCCGGACCGGAAGTACGTTCCACATGGGCCAATGTGGAGAGCGGTACCATCTTGCCGGTATCCGAACGAACGTACAGCTCGCCTAAGGATTCCGGTGTCATGCGGTACGGCGCATCGGCTTGAATAATCACGCGGAAGATTTTTCCGATGCGTGTAAAGTCATTGACGTACTTACCACCCATAAAGTATCCGAGCGTGTCATAGACGTCTGAAATCGCGACGCCCATCGCCAGAGCCTTCGCCTCATCAACCGTAAGATAAAGCTGAGGAGCATCAGCCTGAATCATCGAACGAGCAGAGCTGATTTCAGGTTTCGAGACCAAACGCTGACGGAAATCTTCGGCCACTTGCTGCAGTTCAAGCGGATTGTCCGATTCTCGGGATTGAATATAGAAGTCCAAACCGCCGGCGCGGCCCAAACCGCGAATCGGAGCAGGATTCACGGCCTGTCCGACGGCATCCGTGCGTGCGTTCACCAGCGTTTGAAGCTGACGGCGAATCGTTTCTGCACTGCGCGTTCTCTGATCCCAGGGTTTTAACTGAACAATCAGGGAAGCGGCATTGGATTTCGTATCGTTTGCGATCGTATCGTTTGCCACCAATGCAGTAACGTTCTCAACTTCGGGGATCTTGCGGATTTCTCGACTCAAGTCTGTGACCACCACACCGGTACGGCTCAGAGTCGCGCCTTCCGGCAGCTGAATCGCCACGCGCAAAATGCCTTGGTCTTCGCGAGGAACGAAAGAAGTCGGAACGATCTGCAGGAACTCCCAGCATCCGACGGTGACAGCGACAAGAATCGCGGCCGTAAACCAGCGATGGCGAAGATTAAAGGACACACCCTTGATGTAGTTCAGCTTGAAGCGCTCAAAGCCGTCGTTAAAGAGCCGGAAGATTTTGAAAGGCTTGCTCTTGTTTCTGAGCAAAATAGCACACAGAGCCGGCGTCAGCGTTAACGCCACGAAGCCGGAGAGCACAACAGAAACACCGATGGTCACCGCAAACTGACGATACAGCTCACCGGCGATACCACCTAAGAACGCGACCGGTGTGAAAACCGTACTCAGCACCAGCACAATAGCCACCAGAGCTCCGGCTACTTCTTTCATGGCCTTCTGAGAAGCCTGGAAAGCGTTGAGCTTTTCCGTCTCCATAATACGTTCGACGTTTTCAAGCACGACGATCGCATCGTCCACCACAATACCGATGGCCAGCGTCATCGCAAATAACGTCAAAGTATTAAGAGAGAAATTCAGAGCCCATAGACCTGCAAGGGTACCGATCAAGGAAACCGGCACAGCAAGCATCGGGATCAGCGTCGCGCGCCAATTCTGCAGGAAGAGATATACGACCAACAGCACAAGGAGACCGGCTTCCAGCAAAGTCTGCACAACCTCATTCAAAGCGGCCTCAACGAATCTTGAGTTATCGTCCGTAATCACATAAGCGATATCATCCGGGAAGTTCTTGGAGAGCTCCTGAAGCCGCTTTTTGACATCCACAGCCGTCTGCATGGCGTTAGCGCCTGTCTGCAGGTAAACAGCAAACGTAACGCTCGGAACATCGTTTAATTGGTTGTATGCCTCATAACTGCGGTTTCCGACTTCGACCCGGGCAATGTCGTGAATGCGGACAATACCGTCAGCACCGCGCGAACGGACAGTGATATTGCCGAACTCTTCCGGTGTCAGCAACTGACCTTTTGTGCGAATCGTATAAACCAGCTGCTGATCATCAGTCGTCGGAGACGTACCGACTTTACCGGCAGCGTACTGATTGTTCTGCTCTTCGATCGCTTTGCGCACATCGATGGCCGTAATGCCGAGCTGAGCCATTTTCTTCGGATTCAGCCAAATACGCATCGCGCTTTGTGCGTTACCGAAAACGTCTGCGTCACCGACGCCGGGGACGCGTTTGATTGCATCCACTACGTTCAGATTCACGTAGTCAGCGAGCTGAATCGGTTTTAGAGTGCCATTCGGAGAATAAAACGGCACGATCATCAGCGTTTCTTCGCTGCGCTTACGGACGTTCACGCCGTTCTGTCGAACGCTTTCCGGCAACCGTCTTTCTGCAGATCGCACGCGGTTATTGATCTCCAGCATCGCGTCGTTCGGATTTGTACCGACTTCGAACGTGCAGGTAATACGAACATTTCCGTTCGAACGGATGGAAGTTTCGTAATAAAGCAGGCCTTCAACACCGGAGAGCTGATCCTCGATTGGCGCAGCAACTGTCTTAGCCAATGTCTGTGCGTCGGCCCCTTCGTAGGAAGTAGAAATAAAAACAACTGGCGGCGTGATGTCAGGGTATTGGCCCATCGGCAGGACACGTCCTGCGAGCAGGCCCGCAATCACGATCAAAATCGACAGGACAGATGCGAAAATCGGTCGCCGAATACAGAATTGAGAAAGCATTTCGGTTCACCTATCGCAAGTTATTTTTCAGTCGGCTTTGAAGCGGTTTTCTTGTCTTGGTTTAAGGCCACCTTGGCCTTGTCTCTGAGTTTCTGGATCTGATCAATGATCACAAGATCTCCGGATTTGAGGCCGGAGGTGATAATCCAATCTTTGCCTGACCAGCGACCCACCGTCACAGACTTAGCCCTCGCGACACCGTCTTTGTATAAATAGACGCTGTAAGTTCCGTCGGGCAGCTGGCGCACCGCCGATTGAGGAATCAGATAAACGCCCTTCTGTGTGCCGAGCGTCAAACGGATCGTCACGTATTGTCCCGGAAGCAGCTCAGCAGAACGTTCAATCTCCGCGCTTAGCGAACGGGTACCCGTCTGAGGATCGATTTGAGTAGCGGCAAAATTAATGCGCGCAGGAACTTCCACGCCTGTTTTCTCATGCACCACACTCACTGGAGAGTCTTCGGTGATCGTGAATCCGTGCAGATCATTATCGCTTAAAGAAAAGCGAGCCTTAAGTTGATCATCCTGTGTAATATCGGTTAAGGCCGAATTGTTGGCGGTTACCAGTGTTCCGGGATTGATTAAAGACCTGCCGGCAATTCCGCTCACAGGCGCTTTAACCGACGTGTAATCAAGTTGAATTTTGGTTTGCAGCGCTTTAGCCTTTGCTGCCGCTAGATTTGCCTTACAGGACTCCAAGGCGCTGATGCGGTCTGAATATTCTTTTTCGCTTACAGCATTAACTTTGCGCAAAGCTGCAAATCGCTTGGCTTCTCTCTCCGCCTGTTTCAGTTCCACCTGCGCTTGAATAACCGACGCTTCTGCGCTCTGATTAGCGGCATCGAAAGGTGCCGGATCAATCGTAAAGAGCACATCGCCTTGTTTGACGCTCTGTCCTTCAGCATAGTGCCGCTGCAGCACGGGACCAGTCACTTGAGGATAAACAATCACGGCTTTAGAACCTTCCGTCTGCCCGAACACTTCGGCCACATACGGCTGAGTGGTAGGTTCGGCTTTAAGCGTTGTTACTTGAATGGCTTGAACTTTCTGCTTGACTGCTTCTTTGTCATTACATGCGGTTAAACAGGATATGAGGCCTAAGATGCATATAAGGCTGAGGATTGTTCGTTTCAGCATGATGTGTTATGTATTTTTTTTCGTCGACAAATGTGAGAATACCTCAAACGAAGGCCTTCTCATAAGTAAACTCATGCTCCACAGTATTTGTCCTATAGTCTACAAAAGAGGAATAGTTGCCCTAATATCTCTCTTGGGACGGAAATCGATCAACGGAGGTTTTAGACACCTAAAGCCTGATTTCACCCATGATTTCGGTGTTCTGAATCGAATTTAGTCTGCAAATCTTTTTCACAAAAATTTTTTGATGATGAAAAAATCCCGACTTCAACGGGTAAGTCAAAATCGGGATTGAATTATTAATTCAGAGGCGAATTACTTGAAGAGCTTGCCGAGCTTTTCGAAGAAACTTTTTCTTTCCGGCGCGTGATGATCTTTCTTGCTGTGATTGATCGACGCATCGAACTGTCTCAGGATGTCCTTCTGTTCAGTCGTCATATTTACCGGAATCTCCACAGTGGTATGAACGTACAGGTCGCCCTTCTCAGCATTGCGAACACTACGGATGCCGTGGCCTCTCAAGCGGAAGGTCTTTCCGGACTGAGTCCCCTCGGGAATGCGCAATGTGGCTTTGCCCGTTAACGTCGGGACTTCGAGTTCACCTCCGAGCGCCGCCGTCACAAAACTCATGGGCATCTCCATGTGCAGATCCTGCCCGTCACGTTCAAAGATGTCATGGGGCTTGATGCGAATGCGGATGTAAAGATCGCCTGCGGGGCCGCCGTTTTGTCCGGGCGATCCGCGGTCGGGAATACGCATACGGTTGCCGTCATCCACACCGGCGGGAATCGTAATCTCGAGTTCTTTCTTCTCTTCCTGCATACCGGTGCCGTGGCACTTGTGGCAGGGATGAGGAATGTACTTGCCGGTTCCGTGGCAGCGCGGACAGGTCTGCTGAATCTGGAAGAAGCCGGCGCCGGCGCGGACATAACCGCTGCCGTGACAGGTCGGGCAGGTTTCTACCTTCGTGCCCTTTTCTGCACCGGATCCGCCGCAGGCTGTGCACTTGCTCCAGGAGGGAACCTTAATCTTTGTCTTGTAGCCTTCTGCGGCTTGTTCAAGCGTGATATCGAGGTCATAAATCAGATCTTCACCGCGGAACATCTGCTTATTCTGTCCGGAGCTGCGGGCGTGTCCTCCGCCGAAAATCTCGGAGAAAATATCGCCCATGTCGCCGAACTGAGAAGCATCAAAACCTCCGAACCCCCCGAATCCGCCGGCACCGGGGCCTCCGGCTCCGCCGTTGAACGCAGAACGGCCGTAACGGTCATAAGCCGCGCGCTTCTGCTCATCCTTCAGCACTTCATAGGCTTCGCCTACTTGTTTGAATTTTTCTTCGGCATGCTTGTCCCCTTTATTGCGGTCAGGGTGATACTTCATCGCCATACGGCGATAACCTTTCTTGATCTCTTCCTGAGTAGCAGTACGGGAGACTCCCAGTACCTCGTAATAATCAAAATCTACTTCGTCAGCCATTCTTTACGGAATTCGGTTATAGGGTAAAAACCCTTATTTTCGTCTCTTTATCTACGCCATGAGGCCGCAACCTTACGGAAGCGGCCTCATTGTCGTTAGCTACAGTCTAACAAGTTTCAGAATTAGACTTCTTTGAAGTCGGCATCGACGACATCGTCATCTTTCTTCTGAGACTTGGGAGCTTCCTGCTGAGCACCCGGCTGTGCCTGCTGCTGATTCAGCTTTTCGCCGATCTTCTGAGCAGCAGCCATCAAAGCGTCAGTACGTTTTGTGATCAGATCCTTGTCTTCGCCCTTAACGGCTTCTTCAAGGTCGTTAATCGCAGTTTCGCAGGCAGCGCGGTCAGCGCCGTCAACCTTTTCACCGAGGTCCTTCAGGGTCTTACGAACCTGATGGATGCTGGATTCAGCCGTGTTGCGAGCCTGAGCCAGTTCGGCACGGCGGCGGTCTTCTTCCTTGTTGGCTTCAGCATCGGCAACCATTCTTTCGACGTCGGCGTCGCTCAAACCGGAGTTAGCCTTAATCGTGATCTGGTTTTCCTTGCCTGTTGCCTTGTCCTTAGCGGAAACATGGAGAATACCGTTGGCGTCGATATCGAATGTCACTTCGATCTGCGGCAGTCCTTCAAGGTTGAATTCGCCAAGCAGTTTGTTGTCAGCTGCCATTTCACGTTCGCCCTGGTAAACCTTAATGGTTACGGCAGGCTGATTGTCTTCGGCAGTAGAGAACACCTGAGAGTGCTTTGTCGGGATCGTGGTGTTGCGCTTGATCATCGGAGTCATCACGCCGCCCAGGGTTTCGATACCGAGGGTAAGCGGTGTAACGTCGAGAAGAAGAACGTCGCTGCGGTCACCGGACAGAACGGCACCCTGAATAGCAGCACCCATAGCAACTGCTTCATCCGGGTTCACGTCCTTACGCGGATCCTTCTTGAAGAAGTCCTTAACAGCTTCCTGAACAGCCGGCATACGTGTCTGACCGCCGACGAGGATGACGTCGGAGATATCTTCAACAGTAGCGTTGGCGTCCTTCAGGGCCTTGCGGCAAGGTTCGATCGTCCTTTCGATCAGATCTTCGCAGAGGCTATCGAGCTTAGAACGTGTCAGTGTGATGTTCAGATGCTTCGGACCTGTTGCATCAGCAGTGATGTAAGGCAGGTTGATTTCTGTTTCCTGACGGCTGGACAGTTCGATCTTGGCCTTTTCAGCGGCGTCTTTCAAACGCTGCAGAGCCAAAACGTCCTGGCTCAGGTCAATGCCTGTGTCTTTCTTGAATTCTTTGATGACGTAGTCAACGATTCTCTGGTCGAAGTCTTCGCCGCCAAGGAATGTGTCACCGTTGGTAGACAGAACTTCAAACTGTTTTTCACCGTCAACATCGGCTAAGTCGATGATGGAGATATCGAATGTGCCGCCGCCCAAGTCATAGACAGCGATTTTACGGTCTCCCTTACCGCCTTTATCAAGACCGAAAGCCAAAGCAGCGGCTGTCGGTTCGTTAATGATACGGCGGACATCCAAACCGGCGATCTTACCGGCGTCCTTAGTAGCCTGACGCTGAGAGTCATTGAAGTAAGCCGGAACAGTAATAACGGCTTCTTTAACTTCTTCACCGAGGTAGTCTTCGGCGGTTTTCTTCATCTTACGAAGAATTTCAGCAGAAACCTGCTGCGGAGCCAGATCCTTGTCACCGAGAACCTGAACCCAGGCGTCGCCGTTGGCAGCCTTGATAATCTTGTAAGGCATCAGTTTGATGTCTTTCTGAACTTCTTTGTCGTCATAGCGACGGCCGATCAAACGCTTGATCGCGAAAAGCGTGTTGGCAGGATTCGTAACAGCCTGACGTTTTGCCGGAGCGCCGACAAGCACTTCTTTTTCAAGATATGCAACGACGGAAGGTGTGGTGCGAGCACCTTCGCTGTTTTCGATCACGCGAACCTTGTCACCTTCAACGACCGCGACTGCGGAGTTTGTTGTTCCAAGGTCAATACCAATAATTTTTGCCATTTTTGAATTTCCTCACTTGCCGGCAGAAGGGCTGCCTGCTGTTAAGTTTCTATATTGAGTCGTTTCCTGAAAAAACAAGTCTTATTGAGCGACTGCCACCATCGCCGGACGAAGAACTCGATCGGCAATTTTCCATCCGCGCTGAAACACTGTTGCGACGCAGCCTGGCTGGACTGCAGGATCTTTCACCATGGTTATCGCCTGCATTGTGTTGGGATCAAATTTGAGACCCACAGGGTTTTCACACTTCATCCCGTTATGCTCCAGTGCGCTCAGCAGTTGACGGTAGGTAATCTCAAGGCCTTCTTTGAGGGGCCCCTTTTCATTTGCAGACGCCTCAAGCGCCTTTTCCATACTGTCTACGACCGGCAGCATGGATTCTGCAAATTTTTCAATGCCGAATTTACGGGCTTTAGCAACATCTTCAGAGGCGCGGCGGCGGGTGTTGTCTGCTTCGGCGACTGCTCTGACATAAAGGTCGTAGTTTTCCGCGGCCTTAGCCTGGGCCTTCGCTAATTCGGCAGATAAATCTAAGTCCGGGAGTTCCGGAGCGTCTGCCGGAGCCTGTTGGGCTGCTTCGTCCTGAGGTGGGACGGTCTGTCCGTTCTTTAATTCGTTATCTTGCATTAACTGTCCTCAAGTTTTTTTCAGAAATCAGGATCCGATCTAACGGAGCCCTTTAATGGTTGATATGGGGTCGCCCGATCCTTTTTCAACCTTCGATGAACATCATTATGAGAACACCTCTCAGCTTCAAGAAGTAACGCCACCCGAATTAAGCAAATTAGGAAGTGAAGTTATGTAGCAAATTAAATGACCTAGCGGGAAAATACCCGCCTATTGGTTGAAATATAAAGGGTTTTCCCTTATTCGCCAAGCTTAACGAAAAAGGTAACAAATTTATTCCGGCCAATGAAGCAGTTCTTCTTCGACAATCTTCTCAACTAGGGAAACCGACGCCTCTGAATCATTCAAACAAGGGATGTAATGGAAGACTTTGCCTCCGGCTTTAAGCCAAGTCTCTTTGAGTTCCAGGCCGATCTCTTCAATCGTTTCCAAACAGTCGGTATGAAACCCCGGGCAGATAACATCTAGCCGCTCCACGCCTTCTCGAGCTAAATGACGGGCCGTCTCATCGGAATAAGGTTTGAGCCATTCTTCCTTGCCAAAACGGGATTGGTAGGAAAGCACTACTTTAGAAGGATCTACGCCGAGCTCTTGAATCAGCAGATCGGTTGTCTCGCGAACTTGTTTCGGGTAAGGATCGCCTTCTTCGCAGTAGCGAACCGGCATGCCGTGGAAGGAGAGCATCAATCGGCCCTTCTTGCCAAGCGGACCGACCTTTGCCCATTGATCGCGAATTTGATCGGCCAATGCCTTGATGTACAGCGGATGCGTGTGATAGTCGCGAATGAAGCGCACTTTTGGATGGCTTTTCATTTGCTGCATTGCCTTTGAGACGGCATCGGAAACGGAAGCCGTCGTGGAAGACGAATACTGCGGATAGAGCGGAAGCAATAAGACACGGTCAAAACCGTGCTCATTGTGGATGGTTTTAAAGACTTCGACCTGGGAGGGATTGCCGTAGCGCATGCCGACAAACACGTCCGCATCGATGGCTTTTTCCTGCAGACGCTGACGTAGCTTATCGGCGATCCGGTCGGTATAGACCTTAAGCGGAGCGCCCTCTTTCATCCATACCTGCGCGTAGCGCGCTGCGGATTTGGGACTGCGGCGAGGCAGAATAACCAAATTCAGCAGCGTCAGCCAAAAAATCGGATTTAAGTCGACGACTCGTCGGTCGGAAAGAAATTCTCGTAAATAAGGCTTGAGCGCCGAAGCGGTCGGTTCATCAGGGGAACCGAGGTTAATCAGGAGTACCGCGGTCTTCGGGCTCTTTTCTGTCATATCTTTTTAACGGGAAAGGATTTCGTCTTGAACCGCTTTGGCGCGGCGGCTATGAAGATACCCGATAAGCAGAGCTACGGCAAGAGACATCCAGAACTTACCCAGAACCTGGCCGAAGATAAATTCAATAGAGCCGAAAGCCAGAGAAAGGAAGATGGCACTGTCGACCATGGAGCCAACTAAGCCGCTTGCCATAATGGCCCAAGCCGGCCATTTCTTACGCATCGGCGTGTAGACGACCAAGTCAGCGAGTTCGGAGAAGAAGAAGGCCATCACGGAAGCCAAGACCAAGGACGGTTCGGAGAAAAGTGCGGAGAGCGCTGCGCCGATAATGATGGCGTAAAGCGACCAGCGGACACCGAGTTTGGCCTGCAGTCCGTCACGAAGCACCAGCGCTACCCCGGCCATGAGCACGCCGCTCGGGGCCATGATTCCGGGCCATACCGGAATTAAGCAAGGGCCGTCGGCAGTACAGACCGTACCGACATTCATCACCACCCAGTTCATCGCCGGGATGGTCAGGATAAAGAGGATGAAGTAGAGGATTCCGACTGAGTAGTCTTTGGTACTTCTTAAAGGCATTTCAACTCCGTTTCCGGCTGCACATACCGGGGGAAAATTAGAGACATCAGCGGCCGCGGAAACAGAAATCGAAGGTGCGTGTCGGCAGAAATCCGAGGCTTCCTTCGTTCGGTTTGCGAGGGAACCCGCAATGGCCGCCCTCAGCGGGATATTCTAACGTCACAAATTTGGAAACTTCTTGAATCTTCGGTAAAACTTCGTTTCCCACGATCGGATCGTTCTTGGCATTAAGCACCAGTGTCGGCAATCGGATGCCGCCTAAATGCGGTTTGCTCGAACATTTCGTCCAGTAGTCCATGTAGTCCTTGTAGCCGAAAATCGGTGCCGTAAAAAGATCGTCAAACTGCCAGAGCCAGCGAATCTTTTTAATTTTCTCGACATCTAACACGCCCGGAAAACGCTTGGCTTTTGCGAGCGCTTTTTTCTTCATCGTCGAGATGAAATTTAAGTCGTAAATCCGGCTGAAGCCTTTACGAATGACATGACTCGAACCCACCAAATCGAGGGGCGCGCAGACTGCAGCGATGCCGGAAACCAGCTTTGCAGCGTCCTCGCCTCGAGTACCGGCCCAGAAGAGCAGGTTGTTGGCGCCCAACGAGACGCCCATCGCATAGATCGGGGCCTCAGGATAGAGCTCTCGAAGCCGTGCAAACTCCCAATCCAGCTCTGCGGCATCTGCCGCGTTATACGCCCGAAGTTTCTTATTAGTGACACCGCCGCAGCCGCGGTAGTGAATCACCACGCCTCGGACGCCCTCTTCGCCGCAGCGCGCCATCAGCGCTCGCGCATAGTGACTGTTGGAGGATCCCTCCAGTCCGTGGATATGCACCATGATCGGGGCCTTCGGATCAATGGGTTCCGGTGTCGACCAGTCCACGGCGATGATGTCGTCATCCGGTGTATTCCAAATCTCACGGCGATAAATCACCTTGGCCTTCGGAAACAATTCGGCAGGCACAATGGTTTGCAGGTGGCCGCCGGGCAGCCACCAAGGAGCACGGTATTCGGAAGCAACGAGACTCATAGGCATAGCAGGTTCAAACTGCCTTTTAGCTTAGGTCGCTTTTAGGCCTCCTGACCTTCGGACGGACCAAAAACGAGCGACCAAAGCTCGCGAACCTTTTGCGCCTCTTCCGCAAACTCTTCTCTCGGAACGCGTACCGGCACACTCGGTGAGTTCAGTCGGAACTCATGCTGGATGCGGCGATATTTACGATAAATCGCCGAGACTTCAAGCGCCAGGTCTTTCGGAATCAATCCGGCGTCAGAAGCCATCTCCAGCATCTTGATGTTGCCGAAATTATTGACGAGCTGCGGGAACTTAGAAGAGTACTGAAGCACAAGATACTGGACAATGAACTCCACATCCACCATCCCGCCTTCGTCATGCTTCACATCAAAAAGCTCCGTTTTGTTGGGATGGCCGTCGTGCATACGCTGCCGCATTTTGAGCACTTCAGCCTTCGTTTCCTCGGCATTTCGCTCGCGGCGGAGAATTTCGATGCGAATTTTTTCGAACTTGTCGCCGATGTCTCGGTCGCCGGCGGCGTACCGCGCACGCGTTAAGGCCTGATGCTCCCAGAGCCAAGCACCTGTGCCGTCTTCGTTTTTCTGATACTTCTCAAAGCTGTCCACGGAAGAAACCAGCATGCCGGACTCTCCGTTCGGACGCAGACGCATATCCACGTCAAAAAGAACGCCGGACCCGGTTGTGGCGGTGAGCCAGTTAATCAGTCGACGCGCGAAACGCATGTAGATCTTTTCTGCATCCTGAGCGTCATCTTCAAACAGGAAGACCAAATCCAGGTCGCTTGCGTAGGCGAGTTCTTTGCCGCCGAGTTTGCCGTAAGCCACGATGGCAAACTTAGGACGCTCGATGTGGCGTCCGGGAACCGTCTTCCAGACCTCTTCCATAACGATTTCAAGCGTCGCGTCCGCCAGGGCCGAAAGCTGGTCTGCCAATCGTTCTACCGTCAGGCGTCCAGCCATGTCTGCTAAGAACAGTCGGAACAAACGAGCGTGATGGACTTCTCGGATGAGGTTCATACGAGTTTCCTGATCGTCTTCCGGAATATCCGCAAGCCGCGCCCGGGTGCGCTCAATATAAGAAGAGAAATCCACCGGCGTGTAGTCGTCAATCTGGCTAAGTCGCTCGTCCCAGAGTTCGTCCAGCAAAAGCGGATGGCGGTTGAGATACTCGGCCGCCCACTTGCCGCAGCCAAGTACGTCGCCCAAACGTTTCGCCGCCAGCGGGTACTGTAGAAGCAGCGAAACATACGTCGGGCGTCCCGCAATAACTTCATAGAACTTGATGCAGCGGCGTAAGAGCTCTTCCCGCGAAATCAGTTTTAAATGTTCCGGCTTATTTTTACCTTCAACCGTATTCTTAACCAGGGTGATCATGCGCTGGCGGGCACCGGCATTAATGAGCTTTAAGGCGCGCAGCGACATCAGGTTAAGGATGAGCTGGGAGAGCTCTTCGGTTTCTTTAAAACCGTTACGCTCTAGTACTTTTGCTAAAGCAGGCAGCGCTTCGGCGGAACCGGTTTCCCAGCCAAGCGGCCAGTCTTCTTCGCCGACCTCTTCTTTAGTCTGGAAAATCTCATCAAAGCGGGCGGCTACATACTCTGTCGAGAGCTCTATCTGTTTCTGCAGGTCTTCGACAGTAAAGCCCAGCATCCTCGCAATTCTCTTTCTGTGTTCGGGATCCGCGGCAAAAAGCTGCGTCTGCTGATCGTTCTCATACTGAAGCGCATGCTCCAGATTGCGGAGGAACACATAAATCTTCGAGAGCATCTCGGCTTTGTCTTTGGCGAGGATGTTCTCGGAAGCGAGCGCCTGCAGTGCTTTCAGCGTAGAGCGTTCTCTTAAAAACGGATTGCGTCCTCCGCGGATTACCTGAAAGGTCTGTGCAATGAACTCGATCTCTCGGATGCCGCCGCGGCCGAGCTTAATGTTCTGACCTTCTTTCAGGCTCTCCAAGGCACGTTTCTGCGTCGAGAGACGAATCTTTGCGTGCAGGTCGGTAAGAGAACTGATCGCCCCGAAATCCAGGTACTTCCGATAAACGAACGGGCGGACAATATCGTTGATGTTTTTCTTTTGGATATTGAAGTCTTCCTCAGAAGCAAACACCGGGCCGTTAACGACACGGCCCTTGAGCCATGCAAAGCGCTCCCAGTCGCGTCCCTGCGTCATCAGGTACTCTTCGAGCATGTCGCTTGAGCCCACAATCGGACCGGAATCTCCGTTCGGACGCAGACGCATATCCACGCGGAACACAAAGCCTTCCCAAGTGATTTCGGAAAGAGCCGGAATGACTTTCTTGGCGAGCCGCTCATAGAACTCCTGATTGCTGATGATCTTGCGAACATTCGGATATTCCGGCGTCGGTCCGCATTCGCCGTCGCAGTCGTAGAAGAAAATCAGGTCTATGTCGCTTGAGACATTCAGTTCATGGCCGCCTAACTTGCCCATGCCGATCACAATCAGATCCTGAGGAACACCGGTTTCCGAGCGCGGAACGCCGAATCGCTTCGCCAGCTCTTTGGCATAGACGGAAACCGTGCGGTCGATCGTGATCTCTGCTAAATCAGACATCACGGTGACGACTTCTTCTAAATTCGCCAAGCCGGAAATATCGCGCGCGACAAGATTCATCATCACGTCTCGGCGCAAACGACGCATTGCACTCTTAAGCGCCTCGCCGTCTTCGATACCGGATAGTCGCTCACGCATTTTTTCCGGCGCCCAGGGCGTCTGAGAGATTTCCTGTACATAAGACCGAACTTTATCTTCGTCTTCTCCGAACATGGAACGGAGTGTGTTTTTGAAATACGCCGAGACTTCAGGGACTTCCGAGAGAGAAAGCCTGAGAACTTTAGGAAGGAGATCGGAGGATTGGAGTGCTGCAGACATATTGTTTTTGGAAGCTAAAAATGAGTCTATCTTCCAATATTAGAGTTTATTTATGGGAAATTGAGCGATACTTAGAAGATCAGAAAAAAGTTTAAGGATTCGGGAAATGACGGACAATTCCGAACTACAGACATCAACCACACCAACAAAACCTAAAAAAGGCTTTTTCGGGTATGCCTGGAGGACCATTCTTTGGTTCTTAGTCATCCTTTACTTTGCACTCGGCACCGCATGGCTCGGAGCGCGCTACTGCCTTGCGCCTTATCTGAACGAACATAAATCCAAGATCGAAAACAAGATTTCTCATGTTTTGGACATTCCCGTTCAGTTCGGATCGCTCGACACCGACTGGCAGGGGCTGTCTCCCGAAATCACGCTTAAAAACATCGAACTCGGCGAACCGGGCAAAGACCCGATCACAGCTGAATCTCTTACTGCAAAGCTTTCTCTTAGTTCTTTAACAAACCTCACTCCGATCTTCGAATCCGTCACGTTAAACAACCCTAAAGTCGAAGTTCGCCGCCTGGCACCGATGTCCTTCTCCGTATTGGGCAGAAAGGTCAATCTCAAAAAACTCATGTCCGGCGAGACAGAGACGCATGCGCTGACGACGAAACTGCCGTCCGACGTCATGCTTCTTTTAAAGCAGAAGTCTCTGGAAATCAAAGACGGCACGATTCTGATTCATGATCAGAAGAGCAACAAAACACTTGAAATCAAGAACGTAAACGTCGCCTATAACGGCTCCTCCCGGGACAAGCAGCTGGCCTTTACGCTGACGCTCCCGTCGGCGATCGCTTCTCCGATTACCGTTCGCGCGCTCTTTAAGACCCCGGCGCTCAATCCGTCTAAGCTCGCCGACTGGGATGCGGAGCTCTACGCGCAGACTGACTTTATAAATTTCGGCGAACTGGCCAAATGGCTGCCTGACTTCTCCTTCAAATACAAAGGGACAGGATCAGGCTCTCTGTGGGCAAACTTTGAGAAATGGTCTCCGTCCTCGGCAAGTTTTATCGGAGCTCTGTCTCATGTCGACCTCCAGCTGCCTGACTTAGCACCTCTGCGCCTGAAGTTCGTCAAGGGCAAGATTTCCGGAAATATGTCGGACAAGGCCTACGGCCTGTCGACAGAAAACTTCTCCTTTGAACTGGAATCCGGAGAAAAACTACCTCCACTGGATATGAGCCTGAAGTTAGACCGTAACGGCAAGGAATTCACGGGCGGTTCTTTCAATGCCAACAGCTTAGTTTTTCAGGGCATGACTGCTTTGCTGCCGTCGCTTCCGCTGCCTCAGTCTTTCAAGGATTTCGTCGCCGAGCGGAAGCTCTCAGGATCGCTCGTTAATGTGGACTTAGATTGGCAGGGGCTGCCAAGCGAACCCAAGCATTACAACGGCAAACTTTCTCTGCGTAATTTCTGCTCTTTCGGGGCCTCCGGCAAAGACAATACCCAGTGGCTTCCGGGATTTATCAATCTCAGCGCCGACATTACCCTTAAAGATGGCGTGGGTACCTCCGTACTCACAACAAAAGACGCGTCGGTTGCTCTTCCAGGATTATTCCCAGCAGCCGCTTTCCATTTCGACAGCATCGGAGGAACCGTGGTTTGGAATACCGTTAACGGCATTTCACTCGAGTTCAAAGACGTTCTGATTGAGAACGCCGATGCTGCGGTTAAGGTCAATGGGACGTACACTAACGCCGACAACACTCCCCTCGGAACCGCAGACCTTAAAGCCGATGTTTTACGCGGAAACGTCCCTGCCGTTTGGAAATACATACCGCTTGTTGTCGGCAACGACACAATCACCTGGCTGCGGTACGGTCTTTTAGAGGGCAAAGCCACCGGGGGCCACGCCGTTCTTAAGGGGCCGCTCCACGAGTTTCCCTTCCATGAATCTAAAGAACATCAGTTTCTGGTATCCGTTAATGCAGAGGACGTCCTTCTCGATGTCTATCCGAACATTCTGGACAATCCAAAGGCTTCTCCGAAACGCGGAGCGATTTGGCCGCTCTTTGAAAAAGTCGGCGGCGTAGTCAAATTTGAAGGCGACGGCATGGCCATTAGTGCCAACCGCGGGACCTATAAAGGTGTACAGCTTACGCATGCACAAGTCGACATTCCCGCCTTCTCTGCGGATACCGTTTGGTTGGATGTAGACGCAGCGGCGTCCGGCGCCCTCCCCGGTTTCTTGTCTTACGTGAAGACTTCTCCGGTTGACGGCTACACCGGCGGTCTTTTCAAGAAGGCCGAGGGCACCGGCAACGGAGATCTGACTCTCGAACTGAAGATCCCGCTTGACGGTCCGGGTGAAGTTGCTGTTTCCGGCGCTTTTACGCTTAAAGATAATGCAGTTAAGTTCAATGATTTCTCGATTCCGGATTTGACTCATGTCACTGGCCTCGTGAACTTCAATGACAAAGGTGCTTCGAGCACGGGCATTACCGCCGATTGTTTCGGCAATGCCGTAAAAGCGACGCTCGACACAGACGATAAGGGCAATATTAAGGTTTCTGCTTCCGGAACCATCGCCGCTAAGGCATTGCCGCAGGTTATTCCGGTTCCGATGCTTGCCAAAGCCGCAGACAAATATCTGAGCGGCAACACGCCCTTTACAGTCAATGTAACCGTCGGCCCAAAGGTCACGGTGAACGTTAAAAGCTCGCTTTCAGGCTTGGAGAGCAAGCTGCCGCCTCCTATGGAAAAACCGGCATCTTTGTCTGCACCTCTGGACCTCAATATCGTCACAGACAACAAGGCCACGGATCTCAGAATCATGATTGAGGGATTCCTGAGTTCGGAATTTATCCTGCAGAATAATGACATCAAACGTGCTGCCATCGGCAACCGCAGTCTGCCGACATTGCCGTCTCACGGCTATGCGATCTCCTTGAAGGCGCCGCTG
>OHDC01000699.1_pt1 | contig 17157 bp, 20 predicted proteins | sample 1566851 | NCBI WGS metagenome assembly OHDC01 (sample SAMEA3879590, study PRJEB24766) | human gut metagenome | biome: human-associated habitat; feature: feces | place: USA | collected 1985/1987 | reverse complement strand
GGGTCTTCTGACGCTAGTGGTGGATTTGGGACTTCTGTATGTGCATAGTGAGTGTTCACGGATGACGCTGGGGCATGTTCCGGAGACATTGGATCAGGAAGTAGAAAAGATAAAACAAAAGTACGAGCCATTGCTCAAAGATCCGGTAAATACCATTGGAGGAATCGGGCAGTCAATTTGTGACACAGCAGATGAAAAGGGAGTTGCGTACTCGTCCGGATACATAGTAACGGAAGTTGTGACAGCACTACTTGCAGACAAGGGACTGGATAAGATCAAGAATGTAGCCAAGACCGCCGATAATGTGGCAGACATAGCCGAGGGAGCGGCCAAGGGAGCCGGGAATGCAGCGGAAGATGCCGGGAAGGTTGTTGAGAGTGGTTTAAACTCTAATCTATTAGATGAATTAGCTAATAGTGGAGTAAAGTATAATCCAGAGGATATCGTTGCAATAACAAAGACTGCGGATGGGAAATTAGTGTGGTTAGAAAATGGAACAGATACTGCGGGATTAAATCACATTATTACTGAGCATGCTGACGATTTTCTAAATAAAGGAATAACGCAAGAGCAAATTCCTGATTATGTAATGAATGCACTAGAAAATGGAAAAATCGTTGGATATCAGGGAAGAGGTACTGGAAGACCTATATATGAATTTACATATAACGGAGAAATTCATAAAGTTGCTATTACAGTAGGTAATAATGGATTTATAGTTGGTGCTAATCCAAAGTAGAGAGGAATGTGTATGAAAGTAATAAAAATCAAATTTGAATATGGATGCTTCCCTGTGTGGATTTATGGTGAAAATAATGAATTGATAGAGAATGATTTGCCACCATATTTAATAGGAGATAGTGATATAGACCCTAAATTTTTAAATATTCAAAAAATATATGATAGTTTGTATTTGGATGATGGAAAAGAATTCAAATATATTGGATTTAAAGAGGCTGAAAAGAGAGAAAACTTTTTCAGAGAATTGCTTTTGGTAATCAATCTTCTAAAGAATAAACTGAATGATGAGTATATCATTGAGGATAATATGGATTTTTTAAAGAAAACTATTAATTAAATTTATTGTAACTGATATGTAATGACCTCTTGTCAAGTACAAATTAACAGAAATCACCACAAAATATTATTTAATTGTCTGAAGGCACCCTGAAAGAGCCTCGGAGTATCAGTTCCCGGCATTGGCCACTCTGATATACGTGGATTGGTTACCTACAGGTCAATGGTCCGCCGTGAGCTCTATCGTCTATTCGCGTGGATCACAGATTTCTATGTGCCAACATAGTTACGTCGTAGATAGCTCGAACCTCGAAATGGCCGAAGCCCTTTCAGGATGTCTTCAGTTGTTACTTTTATTACTGGTCAGATGTATGTGGCGTAAGCCACCTTACAGCTGCTTGATTACCCACTATAACAGTGGGATGATGATGTCAAGGCTGCAAAGCACCGCCATCGGCGGCCTGGTCTTGATATCGTCAGCACGGTGTTATACCTGTATCAGGCGATATGTTCCGTCATCATGCCCCACATGAAACAGGCAAGCTCACGCGCAATTGCTGTTTTAGCTACATTGTGTTTCTTACTTTTCCCAAGAACCATTTTGTAGTATCGGCGTCTTAAGCGTTCATTGGCTTTATCTGCATAAGCAATAACCTGTGGCGAATTTCCGGCTTGACGTGATTTCAGTTCCTTGGATTTGAATCCTATCTGACCACGGGCATAGCATTGAGAAGCTTCTGTAAGGAGCATACGGACATGGCGATTTCCGGCTTTGGTAATACCAAGCCTTGTCTGTCCGTCACCGCTGGAATCCTCGCCCGGAACAAGTCCAAGGTAGGACGCAAAATTCTGTGCAGACGCAAAACGCTGAAAATCACCAACCTCGACCAGAACAGATAATGCGGTGTGAGTCTTGATACCGATGAAACAACAGAGTTTCTTAACCGATTCTCTGTATTCATCCTTAGAAGCAAGTTCCTCAATGCGCTTATCCAACCGTTCAACCTTATCACTAAGAGTAGTATAGGTCAGCAGATATTCGTCGAGGATTTCTTTGTAAAGTGCCTCAGGGTTCAATGACTTAAGCCATTTGATGTGTGCTGCTGTCCAGTGGCTGTTTCCATCATAGCGATAGTTGTGGCGAAGGCAAAACGCTAGTATCTGCTGCTTGACCTTTTTGAGTGCCAGCTTATGATCATCCCTCATACGGAGGAATTCTTTTGTTTCCTCGTCTGTTGCTGTAGGGATATGAACAGGACTGTAATTATGCTGTGCGAGACATTTACCAATTATTTCTGCATCTCGTCTGTCAGTCTTAATTCTTCTTTTACTGCGTTGCTCAAGCATCGTAGTTGGAGCAAGTATCACACAGTTAACATCATGTTCTGTTAATTGATGATATAAAGTATAACCGAGGCAACCAGCCTCATAACCGCATATGAAGTTAGCATCGTTTCCGTAGACGGTACGAAGAAACTCCAGATACTTCAGAACATTTTTGTAATCAGCTTCTGTTCTCTGGAAGTGAGAACCTTTCTCTGCGTCGATTGTGTACGCACAAAGTGTAAAACTTTCTTTGTGTACATCCATTCCTACGTAAACTGTGTTATAATTCATTTGATGACCTCCCTTTGTATGCGGTAATCCCTGTTACCATTGTTCTTGTCAAACTTTAGTATACAGGTAAATCCACGAACCTACAATGTGGAGGTCATTACATATTGTCTATTGCACTGATTTTTTTATCTAAATATACTTTCTGTTCATTTAAAACAGTCTCTGCCGGGAGTTCAAATACCGCTGTATTATCGCTTCCGACTGCCTTTGTCTGATAAGCTTCTTCACCTACATATAATGTAATTTCGTTCAGTCCGGCTGACGGTACTTCTGAACCATCGTCACTGTGTAAATCATCTGCTGTTACAGTAACTTTGATCACACCATTTCCATAGTTACCAAAGGTAAAAATATTTAAAATTTTTGATGCATCTTTCTTTTCAATATTAAATCTTGTTACATCTGGCTTATGTGTATCAAGACAGATTGTTTTTGTGTCAATTGTTTTATTTCCTGCGATGTCTGTATAGGTGGTGACAACTGTGTTTTCGCCTTCCCGCACATTCTTCAAATCGTTTGCTGAAAGTGTAAGAGAATCCTCCTGTACAATCTGATCACTACCTGTAATACTTACCACAAAGTTCTTTGCCTTCGAAGTAAGTTCATCTCCGTTTACGGTCACAGTTCTCGCTGCAAGACCACTTCCGTTAGTCTGATCTTTTTGATCTGTAACCTCGCATACAATCGCTGGAATATCTTTGTACCAATACTCTGTCTTTCCATCTTTTGCATTTTCATATTTGCCATCTGCCTGTGGCGTCACCTTTACTACAGGTGCATCTTTTTCCAGCATTAAAACATCCGATACAATACCATTATGATTCTTAATTTCTGTTAATTTATATGCCTTACTCTCATTGCCCAATGCATCCACTGCTTTGATATGAACCTCTTTCAGGCTTGCAAATATACCAGCTTCTTCCAATGGAACCGTAACTTCTATCATTGCATCACTTGTTCCACTTACTTGTGTACTTACAGTTCCCGTATACACTTTTGTATCATCATCACTGTATACGCGAATTTCTTTCACACCAACTGCCGGATAATCCGATTTGCTGTCTTTTACATCCACATCTTTTGCAGTAACTTTTACTGTCATATTTGCATTGTAATAATTTCCAAAATCGTATTTTTTTATTGTATCAGCAGGAATCAGAGACACTTCCGTAATTTCAGGTGCTGCACTGTCCCGATATACAGTAATAACTCCGGCTTCTGAACACTGTTTTGCTTTATCCATGGCATAAACATAGATTTTATCAATGTTCTGATTTTCTGCTAATTGAATGCCGCTTATTTCAAACTTACCATTTTCATTTAATACTGCTTCCTGTTTTTGATTCAGTACAACATCATCCGGTGTAAGTTCTGTTGCTGACCAGACAACCTTTTTCAAATTTTCATCCACGGCTGTACCTGTGATATCCACCGTCGTGTCTGCTTCCGTTTTCCAAATTGTTTTCTCATCGTCACTCAGTTCAATTGTTGGTTCTGTTGTATCAATCACAATTTTCACAGACGGATTGAGACTTATTTGCTTTCTGCCAATAATTCCACCTTTATACACTGATGAAATGATAGTTGTTTTCGTTAAGTTGAGTTCCGTTTTGCCCAATCCCCATTGCGAAAGACTGATTTTAGCTCCATCCTTAAATTTTAAAATGGCTGATGATGAATAATAGTTTCCATCCTCATCCGCTTTTATTTGATTATCTCCACTATCTAACAGATTCAGACCTGCATGAGCCAACGAATCTTCATTTTCATTTTGAATATCTTCAAATTCAGCAGTTACATTCTGGTCACCATTTACGTTTTCAATCTTATAGACTGCTGTTCCATCTTCATCCTCTGTTAAATTATTTTCCTGTATCGGCGTACCATTGATCGAAAATATTTTTACTGTTTTACCTTCATTTGGTTTTACAATGATTGCAACTTCTGCTCCAGAATCTACAATAATATTTTTTTCACTGGAACCATTAACCTCAACAATTCCTCCATCATCAGTTGTAACAGAAACTGTGTACGTATCAATTTCTGCTGTCACTTCTATACTATGTGCCTGTTTTATTCCTTCTGAAAATATATATTCTTTCTCTTTTAAGCTGTTATTTATTTCGTTTTCATTAAGCTTTTCATCATTGTCCACTCTAAAACTTGTAAGATGATACTTGTTGTCTGTAACAGCTGCTTTTATTTTGTACTCAGAATCTGTATATGGAACATTCCGGCTACCGTCTTCTCCACTCTCGGTTGTGATTTCAACTTTATCATTTTGTGCATCACTATTTAAAATTAGCTTTCCATTCTGACTAATTTTATAGGTGATTGTGAACTGTTTCTTTGCGAATGTGATTGTAAATGCATAATTTGCATCTAATGCTACATCCTTAAGACCTTCAAATTTAAATGCACTGTTTTCATCTTTATAATTTTTCCACCAATTATCGTTGGTTTCTCCATCCGGTTTCCAATCTACAGTTTCTTTTTTCACTGTTACAGCAGTGATTTCATAACCTTGCTTTGGTGTTGCTGTTACTACATTATTTTTTACTGCTACATTTCCTGCATCACTTGTTGCTGAATTATCAGAAGTTTCTACATTTGCAGTAACTGAATATGGAACAGACTTTTCTTTAAGTGTAATTGTACCTAACTCAATCTTTTTTGTTTTTACCTGATCTTCTGTGACAGTTTTCTCTTCACTGGAATAACTGTCATATGTACCTTTATCCACATCTGCTGGCTCAACTTTAACCGTATACTTATTATCCGTATTTAATGTCCAATTACCAATAGAAATATTAAATTTTCCATCGTCTGTTGTAGTCGCTTCATTCGTTACAGGAGTCGAACCGCTTTGTGGGTATGTTACCGTCACCTTTGCACCTGCATATGGAGTTCCATTATTCGTATCTGTGTTTTCATCATCATTACCTGGAACCATCACCTGTCCTGTGATTGTGACTGCATCACTTTCATCTGTTGTAGTATCATCTGCTGATGCACTGATACTTCCAAATGGTATCGTTGTTGCCATAATTAACGCAATCATTAACCATGCTGCAATTCTTTTTCCTTTTGTTCTCCAAAACATTTCCATTTTCTAAATTATCTCCTGCGTATGTATGATGATTTCATTCAAAACCAGTTCATACCTTTTATCTGTGTTTTTTATATTTTCATCCAGCACAACTGTTTCATCTTCCTGTAATACAGTTGTAGTTTCTTCTAAAACAGTTGTTTCCTCCTCAACCATCTGAAGCGGCATAGTGGCTTCTTCCCGCAGCAATGCTGTCTTTTCCTCATCTTTTTTCGGAAGAACCTCCGTTTTTTCATCATTTTTCAATTCCACTGTTGTGCGTTCCATCAGACTGCTTTTCCTTGTTTCAGATGATTTGGCACTTCTTTTAGACAATGGATTTTTCTGTCTGTTATTCTCCTCCCGCATTGCCATAATCTGACGTTCTGCCGATTTACCACTAAGATCATCTATGATTCCCCGTACATCCATTTTAAAAAAAAGATAAATGGATATCAGTGTTAAAACTCCTGCTAATGAAAATGCAATGATGGATATGAGTTGTAAAGTACCTGCATTCATGATGCTTTCACCTCCGTATCTTTTGCATATGCATTTTCCACTGCTGCCTCTGCATCCTGTAAACGCTTTAGAATATCATTTTTCATTTCTTCTGTTTTGTCTGTTGTCGTATCAACCTGCTCCGTACCAGCTTTTACCTGTTCCAGCAACGCTTTCATATCTTCCTGTGCTACGTCATCTGCCTTAAATTTTCTTGCATAAGTTTCCACAGCATTCATTGCCAGTTTGTATACTTCCAGATTTACAATTTCATTCTCATCCTGACTCTCAGATACGGTTGCTACGAGTTTTGTTATATTCTCCCAATATGGAAGATAGGTTCCTTTATCAGATGCTTCCTGCACATTCAGTGTGATATCGCGGTTAAACTGTCCTATATCACGGTACATTTCAGCCATCGTATAATAACTGCTGTCTTCACCGCCATAAGTACATGCCGCCTCAAACCACTGAATCGCACTTTTCATTCTGGTTATCTGATTGTCTGAATTTTCTGTTTTTCCATAATCGTAGTAATACCAGTATAATTTTCCTATCTCAAAAGCAAGATCCCCATAATCGCTATTCTGCTGCAAAACAGTCAGATTACTGTTTATTTTCTTTTTGAATAATTCCTCTTCTTCCAATGAAAAGACCGCGTCATCCTTAAATGCCTCGATTATTCCAAAATACGCTTCCGAATTGCCCGGCAGAATATCTATTGCTTTGGCATAATAATCGATTTTTTCCTCATCTGTCGCAGATAATTCTGCCTGCTTGATGTTATTATCATAATCGCTGTTGTTCACATGAACCCTCATTCCTGTGCATACACACCCTGCAATCAGAAAAAATACAGCTGAACCTGCTGTAATAAAAAAAACTTTCAGCTTATTTTTCTGTTTCTTTCGATACCCCTCGTCCATCTCATCATAATGATCCAACGCATATAACAATTCTGCACATGATTGATAACGGTCTTCCGGGTTTAACTGGGTACATTTTTGAATGATTGCTTCTAATCCACTGGACAACTGCGGATTCCAATATCGGATTGGATATATCTCATAAGGAGGTTCACATGGATTCTGTCCTGTGAGTAAATGGTATAGCGTCACGCCAAGACAATATACGTCTGTTCTGGCATCCGTCTGACCTTTTCCTCCAAACTGCTCCGGCGCAGCATATCCTTTTGTTCCAAGACTGACTGTATCTGCCAGATTCTGTTCTTTGTATTCCCTCGCAATACCAAAATCAATTAACTTGATATTTCCATTCGGCTGCAGCATAATGTTTGCCGGTTTCATATCCCGGTAGATAATTGGCGGATTCTGCGTATGCAAATAATCCAATACCCTGCATAGTTCCTTTGCCCACTCAATTACAACTTCCTGTGGCTGTGCACCTTCTTTACTCAATACACTGCTTAAGGTTTCTCCCTCAATGTAATCCATGACAACATAGATTACATTTTCTTTTTCGATAATGTCTACAATTCTTGGCAGTGACGGATAATCCAGTTTTTTCATCATGTTTGCTTCCGCCATTGCACTTGCAACTACAACTTCATTGTTCTTATCATAAGCTTTTCTCTCGATTTCTTTGATTGCCCACTGCTTATTCAGGTTTTTGTCCATCGCCAGGTAAACTTTTGACATTCCACCTTTTCCGATCAGCTTTAAAACCTCGTATTTTCCCTCAATAATTGTTCCTCTCTCAGCCAACTTTCATTTCCTCTTTTGCCTTATTTGAGTTTGATATAAATTGCAGAAATGTTATCCGTTTCCATCCGTTGTTTATTCCATTCGATCATTTCTCTCAATTTTTCTTTTATCTGCGCTTCATCAAGATTTTTATGCGGATTCAGTGACTCAGAAATTTCGTCTTCTGATAACATATGACGGAATCCATCTGAGCATAACAAAAGGGCTGTGCCATGCGCCAGCCTTCCATTCTCATATTGTGGTTCAAAAAATTCATTCACACCGATACACTGAAGAAGCACGTTTCTGCGATTATCCTTTTTAGCTTCCTCTATTGTCATATTCCCACGTTTTATTTCTCGCGCAATGAATGTATGATCCTCGGTCAGCTGCTGCAACGTATCCGATAATGTATAAATTCTGGTGTCTCCAACATGACAAAGCATATATTGTCCATCACTGTTTAATAAAACCGCACTTATTGTTGTTCCAAGCTGAATCTGGTTTTCTTTTCCATACCTAATCAGTCTGCCATTTATTTCCTCCAAAAGACTCTGCCACTGTTGTCTTATTCCTTCATCTCCAACATGCATTTCGTTCTTTATGTAAACCTGTTCAAACCAGTCTGAAAAAGCCCTGACGACCGTTGCACTGGCAAGCTCCCCTTTTTCCATGCCACCCATGCCATCACAAATTGCGATCAGAAGTGTCTCTCCATGTTCCTCAGAACATCCTTTTAATAACAGACTGTCCTGATTGGTCTTCTTTTTTATCCCAACGTCTGTATCATATGCAATATAAAATTTCTTCAACTTTTTCCCCCTGTTTTTCTTTACAATTATTCTTTTCATTATATTATTCTCTTACAATTCACACCATATAATCTGATGTAATTTGGGTACAATATTTACATTTTTTCTACACGCAAAAAAGACACCATTCTCTAAATGGTGTCCTTTCTAAAATAACAACTCTCTTATCTCTTATATTCTTCTATCACACATTCATGTGCTTTACTTTTCTTATCATAATTAATGCCCACTAAAAGTATATTTCCAGTGTACTGCAACAATGATTCAGGATACTTTTTGTCCTTTATCTGTTGTAATGCTGTATGTGCACTTTTATTCCATTTTAATTCAACTACGAGTGCAGGATAATCTACTCTGTATTCCTCTTTCGGTATAAATACAAAATCTGAAAACCCTCTCCCTGTCGGTAATTCCCGAATTGGTTTAAAATAATATTTCATGGCGCTTAAGTACGCAATTGTCAAAACACTGCTCAATGAATTTTCATTATGATATTGAATTGCTGACGCATACTCCATATGAATCTGTTCGATATAATCTGCAACCAGCGTTTCCTCTCTATCAAGAGTAGCCTCTAACAACTGCTCGGATTGATATTCAAACTCCTGCAGTTCATTCCATTTCGTTTTCTTTGTTGCCGCTAAAAGTTCCTGCCGTATCTCCTCATTTGGAATAAATGCGCACTGTTTTCTCTGGTCATATGCCAGATATCCAAGGTGGATCAGGTAAGTTATCACATCATCCCTGCTAGAAAAGCTTACCGTATCGTTTTGAAATGTTCCGGTATCTACTTCTACTGTCGAACCTGAAACCATCTCTATGATCGCCTGTTTTAACCCATCAAAATCCATGTTGATCAGTGGAACCACAACCTCATATGTTCCGGTCTGCGACCAGTAGCTTTGGAAATTTCCGCGCAGCATGACACTGACAACTGCCTTCGGATTATAAACCTGCTGATTTTCCAGCACGTATCCATCATACCATCTTTTTACCTCTGCAAAATCCTTATGATATTTATCACAGAGTTTTTCAACTTCCAGCTCCGTAAACCCAATATAAGAAGCCAGTGCCCCGGCATCTAACATTGTAAATTCATCAAAATTGTTGAGTGCAGATTGCGTTTTCATTTTCTTGATTGGCAAAATTCCTGTCAGATACGCCAGACTGATAAATCTGGTAGGTTCTGTTCCCTTGAACATTCCACGCAGAAAATTAATGTAATTTTCCTGCTCGTCCCTGTTATTTGCCTCGTCACGAATCAGAATATCCCATTCATCAATGATTACAATGAATTTATTTCCGGTCACAGTATAGATTTCTGACATTGCTTCCGGCAAAGATACCGTTTCTTCCGAAATAATATCCGGATATTTTTCTTTTAATTCTGCTATGACACTTTTTTCAATATAAGAAACAACTCCTGCTGCTCCCTTCGCTGGAGCAAGGCACCACTGAATATCAAGATGTATGACATCATATTTGTTCAGATGCTGTCTAAAATCCCCTGCATGGCTAATTTCATAATCTGCAAATATATCTGCTGAATCGCAGCCTTTGCTGTAATAAGCTGTAAGCATATCCGCTGTGACAGACTTTCCAAAACGACGCGGTCTGCTGTTGCAGATAAACGCCTGCTTTGTATTGATCACTTTATTGGTATACGCAAGCAAACCTGTTTTATCAATATAAATTTCTGAATTTAACGCTGTCTCAAATGCACTGTAATCAGGATTAAGAAATCGTCCCATGTGTCATGCTCCCTCTGTATTGTCTATTTCCGTGTCTTTCAATGATTCGTATGTCAATTATACAATTTGCCGTTTTTCTTTTCAAGGTGAACTATGATATTGTCATTTCCTTTTCACGATTTTCATTGTACATTACAGACGTTTTATTTCGAGTTAACTCTGTCCCAAAATGTCCCTTTATCTCTATCATATTAACATGGGGTAATCCTGATCTTTTCCCCGACTTCAGCATTTTCATATTTTTCTTTTCCTATATAAAAAATACTTGCATATCCCGATGTACTGTCTCTTCCTTCCACCGGATAATGATATATCATGCATGAATCATCAGATGCTCCTGCATCTTTGCTTTCTGCTTCTATCGGAAGCTTTTTATCTACAACTTTTAACTGGCTTGCCTTTTTTACATAATTAGGGTCTGGTAAATCAAGAGGAATTGCTATTACAAATTTACACATAGTTGCATGACTTTTTAAAGCATTACTATATGATTTATCCGCTTCAGCAATTACTCCATCTATATCAAATACATATTCTGCGAATTATTGTATACTCTGATATTCTTCCAGTTCATACGCTACCTCTTTATCCCATCAATACTTTTCCAGTTCCCTGCCGATCCACGATACAATATCTAATGTATCAGCAAATGCGATTCCTTCGCTGTATGTATTTTCTTCCTTGTACTTCTCCCATATACGCTCTAAAAACTGACTTTCCTGCATGTCTTCGATTATCTCCTTATATTCTGTCAGTTCTTCTAAAGAGTCTCTTTTGATTGCTGTTGCCTGAACCGCCTCTTTTAAAACGTTCCAGCGGATTTCATCCTTCTTGATTTTTACCAACACAAACAAATCATAGAAATCTCTGGCTCTTGTATTACCTATATTTCTTCTAATAACCGTTTCATATTTTTCCGCAATAATTGTCTCTAAAGTGTAAGCCTTTACCAGCACACTCTTATCCTCAAACATAAATTTATAACCATAATCAATTTGTCTTGGAGTAATCTTATCTCCGGTTGTAATATCTATTTTCATTGGGATTTTCATTTTCCCATACATGGCACAAATAGATACGCAGAAATTATTATATTCATCGTCTTCTCTTATTGGCTGCATTCCCTGATATTCAAAGTGAATTCCGTCTTCCACATCAAGAGCAAGAATCTCTTTTATTATTTTTTCTATCTCTTCCTCTGTCATAGGGAGACCTTGAATGGTTGTATCCATATCCATTGTGGTTCTTTCTGCAATACCAATCATGGATGCAATCAGTAACCCGCCCTTTAATATGAAATTCTCTTTATATTTCGATATAGACAAACGTTCCACTAGTCTTTCGAACATAAATATTTGTAAAACTTCTTGTGGTTTCAAATTCATTTTCTTTGCTATGTTTTTAACAGCACCTTTTATCTGTTCTGCACTTTTCATTGTAATACCTCCATGTATTTTTCTAATTCTTCAGTTATACGAAATGCCTTTCCATACTTCATCAATTTTCGTATGTTCTTTTCCCGACTCTTAAAATATACATTTAATGCATTACTGTAGAGCTGCATATCCACTTTTTTTCTATCCCTTATCAAGTCACATATGGTTCTCTCTCTATCATACACACGAATCTTTGCTCCCTGCGGTGATATAACCTCTACGATGCCAATGCCATACAAATCCTTCGGTAAATAATGATATTTTACTTTCGTATCAATCTTTAGTCTGGATGTATTGTATCCTCTCGGCACTGTGCAACTTAGCACATTAGGTACTCTATCAGAAAGATTCCAAAAATATGCAGATGTTCCGTAAGAAAAAATTCCTTTCGGACATCTCTGCTGGAACTCATAATATTCATCTACGTCTTCCTTGCTAAGAGAATAAAGACCATGTCCTAATTTCTCAATCAGACCACTCTCCAACATTTCTCGAATTTTCTCTTTTCTAATGCCGGCTTCTATAACCATTTGTGTTTTAAAAACATTATTGTTTTTTCTTGCTATTTCTTCAATCTTTTCATAGTCGGTCATACCATCACCTCCAATTTGTACTATTTGACTTCAATTTTATCATTTTGAAGTTCAAAAGTACATGTTCAATTATTAGTATTCCCAAAAAATTTTGATTATTTACTCATATCTGATTTCCTGCTCCAAATGATATATATGATTATTGGCGATTATTTCGAGGATGATGCCTCTGATGAACTGACAAATGATCCTGTATTCAAGTCTGTACTTGAAAAAGATGCGCTTGCATCACAGCCTACGGTATCAAGATTCTTTAACCGTATGGATGAAGACACTTTAAACCAGTTCCTTGCGATTGCCAGAGTACTTCGGAGGAAAATTTACAGTATTCAGATGCCACAGGCTGTTATTCTGGATCTGGATTCCACTCTTCTTGATGCATACGGCAGACAGGAAGGCAGAGCCTTTAACTTTCACTGTCAAAGCAATGGTTATCATCCACTTGTCTGTTATGATGGGAGTATCCCAAAGCTGGTTCTGAATAATTACTCTTTGAAAATCCTCTATACATATTTTAGTTTAAAATCCTTTCAAAGAGTTTTAACTAATATTTTAAGCTGTTCTTCCCCCTCCTGCTGAGATTATCTTTCCAAGGTTTTTCTTATGCCATGGGGCACCAACCATTGTTTTATTTACCCTAAAACCTATCGAACCATTTGCTGTAATTATTTCCATTTGATAACTCAGAAAATTTTTTGCGAATTGTACTTTTTGAATTTTATCCCTTGAAATATATAAAAATGCTTCCGGACGTAGCTTTCCTGTTACATTATCAATGCCAATAACTGCAACTCCCTGACTGCTAATATTGATAGCATAATATTGTGTGCACATTGCAGCTGCAAGAGGCGCATTCTCTCCTGCAAAATACGTTATTTTGTTTGGCATGATAACTCCTACGATTGAAGATTCATCTCTAAAACCAACTCCTTTTTCATTCAAATACTGTTCAATTTCTTTTTCGTCTAACATTTTTTATATGCTCCTTATTTTTATACAAATTCATATGTATTATAACAAACGATAACCCAATATAACCTTTATGTATCGTTGATGCCTATCTACTATATGATAAAATGGTGTTGCAATTTCCATTTTTATCATCCATCGAAAAACTATGAAATACCTCTTCATCGTTTACTTTTTTCTTGATCAGATTATAAAATTCTAACGGTTTTCGCTGTAAATTCATTTTCTTTCTCCTCTATTTTTTTTTAGATTTTTTCCAATGTCTAAGATCTTCCCACCTCATAAATTCAGCTACATATGCGTCCAGAAGTTCTGTTGTCTCTATCAATTCCGTTACACTGTGGGTTTTCATATATTCCTCATACATTTTTTTCATACTCGGCTCCACGGAATCATATGCATGCCGTTTCTGGATCCTGTCTGGAATCATTTCTGTTAAAGGAATTAATGCATCGAGCATCGGATAATTGTCTACCCACTTTCCTCTGTTTGGTCCAAAAGTCGGTTTATATATTGGAAAATAACCATACTCGATAATGTCCTCTCCTAAAATTGTACGAATTTTAAGATTTGTCCCACTTCTTTCTGTAGGGTGATTCCATCCTCCCATGTATACAATGATATTCTTTGGATAATAATGTCCATCCACACACAGCCATTTTTCGGACGACCATGTTTTAGGAGCCACCTTCTGAAAAGTCTCCTTTTCAAGACTTTTTTTTAATTCCGAAACATTCAGCCACCTTGATACCGGCAGACAACGGCATCGGCATTTCAAATATTCTTTTGTTCCATATCTTACTGCCAACACCCAAAGAGTATTAAATATTATTAATTGTATTGCCACATCTTCATGTAAGACAATTTTTTCATACATCTCTTTTACTACACCGTATATCAACAGATACTCTGCTCCCACCAAAAATAATTTTCTGAATGGACCACCATTTTTCAATTCTTCCCAGACTAATTTTACTTTCTTTTCTTTCCTTGCTTTCACCAATTAAACACATCCTTCAGTGCACTATCAGTCCATATTTTATCATATCAACCACACTATCCTTTTTTCCATCTCCATCGTGATCGGTTACGCCAACATTATTTATTACATAATCCGCTGCTACACCTGTTGCGCCAAACGATAAATCTATTGTAAAATCTGTTAATGTACCTGTTATCGTTTGCGGAGTAAAAAACCACTCTCCAACGTCCTCATTATAAATATTATCATAAATATCCGTTACCGCTGTTAGTCCTGTACCCAATATTCAGCTGAAAGAGAATTGTAACAAACCTTGACAGCTTAAACTATTGTTCCATGAATAATTCAGGCTAATTTTTATAGACCAATAGAATTAAGATCTACATGATAAGATTCATAATTTTTTCCACTATAATATACTCTGACATTTTCTCCCTGATAATCTCTTTGAGGTTCCCCCCACTGCCCTCTGGATGCAAAAATATGTATTTTCCCATCCGGTGCATCATATCGGCATAACACTGTATACCCCATAAATGCTCTGTTTTTTTCATCAACCGGAGTTTTAAACTGCTCACTTAAACTATCTGTAACTTTCAAAAACATTGGCTTTACAATACTGTTAACCTTTATTCTTCCCACAAGTTCCACTCCACAGGTTACCGCATTTACATAATTTTCTTCTTTCAGTAAAGCACGTTCTTTTCCTCTACTATCAAACTTAAACTTATGTAAAACTGCTGAGTCCGGCAAAATAGAACTTGTATCTACATAATACTTCTTTGGATTTTTCAAATCTACATAAACCTTCAATTGCTTCTCTGTAATCAAAGCTGATGGATTATATAAAAGCGATTTGCTTTTAAACAGATGTTCTTTCCCATTTGCTTCCACATATTTACATACAATAAAATAGGGATTCATTGAAATACGGTCTATCTGTACTTTCTGATATACATTTACATCAATATCGACAATATCTGCGTAAATATATTTTCCAGTTGCAATTAATTTTTCTTTTTTTCCTTTTTTCGTAGAATAAATTATCATGCAAATTATTCCAACGATTAAAAAAACTGCCAGAACGCTGCCAAAGATAATTGAAAACAACCACAAAGATGGGACTATGAAACACAAAATCAGACTACCTAAAACACCCAAAGTTCCTATACATAAAAATATAATACCCAGCTTTTTTAATAAGCTTGCACCGTTTTCCATGATGTCGTTATTCCTTTTCCTTTATTTTTCTTTTTTCAAATTAAAAACCAAACCTAATACTCCAAATAACATAATACCAATTGGTATTGCAATGGGAACAATAATCGTAGTAGGTTTTATGTCCCTGTTATTGGTATAAATATACGGATTCTCTGGATCAACCCATAATGTTATTTTTGTTCCTTCTGGTACAGGATCTGATGTTAGATTATGTATAGTTGTTTGTATTTTTTTATCTTCAACAACATACTCAACAACTTGATTATAACGACAACTTTGACCATAATCACTGTCAGATTTCAAATCTGATTTATTATCAATAACAATTGCTTCGACCTCTAACGTACATACCTCCGCACTCTGCTTTATTGAAGGTATACCAACCAGAAGTGTGAATACAAGCATTGCTATTCCACCTATCAAAAAAATAAAACTAACAATTATATTTTTTGAATTCATCTTTTTTTTCATGTTAACCACCATTTACTCTTTTTGAATTTACTGCATTTTACTCATAAAATACAAATTTTTCATTTGCAAATTCTATTTGAGTTTCATCTTACCTGTACGCAGTTGCTATTTTTCATTATTTGCCTTTTAAACTTATCCTTACTTTTCCACCTATTACCGCATCATCATACTGCTCTTGTGTTAAATAATAGATACTCTCATACCCAATTGTTGTATCTCTTCCAACAATCGGATAAAAATTGCTATCTGTTCCATCATTTGAAGACGGTAATGCTTCAATGTATGCAGATACCTGCACACCATTCATCATTTCTTCTATCTCTGTCTTCAATCTTTTGCATATGCGGGTTGAAACATACTCATCAAAAACATAATGCCCCTCTTTTTATATCTCAGCTTTAAAGATGCAGTCAGGATCAGATACCGGATAACATTTTATAGTAAAGGTATCATTCGTCAGTGTTCCCCCACGTCCTCCCAGTGAAATGATTTCAAAGTCTTCATTGTATTTTTCCTTTAATACTTTTTTCGCAATGCGAACCTCGCTTTTTGTTGAATCAAAAATTCCAGCACACCCACTTTGTCCTATCATAAGACATACCATGACCATAATTACTGTGATTCTTCTCAAGTTTCTCATAATACTGCACCTCACCCTTCATATATCAAGCGATAACGTCCTGACGCTGTTCGTAGTTAGTGTCTGCTGACCAAGCAGTTATTTGCAGCTTTCGACTCTTATATCAGTTCCAATCATGTAAAAATCGGAACTGATAATGATTCCTATGGCAATTATACAATTTGCCGTTTTTCTTTTCAAGGTGAACTATGTGTAGTCCTGCGAATCTATGCAACCATCCTTCCCAATCCTTCCGCTGCACTCGCATACCTCTCCTGTCTCAGTGTTTTTCTTATTCTCTAATGCTTTTTTGTTTCAAACTTTACTCCTGATTTTTCGGATACAGTTCGTTTAAAATCATCAAAACCTTCATAAAA
>OHDC01000694.1_pt1 | contig 17187 bp, 17 predicted proteins | sample 1566851 | NCBI WGS metagenome assembly OHDC01 (sample SAMEA3879590, study PRJEB24766) | human gut metagenome | biome: human-associated habitat; feature: feces | place: USA | collected 1985/1987 | reverse complement strand
CAGGCGGTGAATTTGTCAATGAAGCCGGCGACACTTCCGGTATCGCTTTGACTCAGATCGGCGAAAACGGTCAGTTCACGGCAAATGGCGACACCACACTCCAGCAGGTTGTATCTGCCGACGGCATCATCAATCTCAACAAAGGCAATCTCAATATTGCCGAGTTGGATGCCAAAGACTCGGTGTACAACCAGAAAGCAGGAAACTTCAAGGCCGATAAAGGTTTCTTTGAAAACTCGACCTTGAATATCATGGGCGGTGTGTTTGACGCTTCCGAAGTCCGTGATGCCGAAGGCAATGTCACAGGTCTTCTTGGAAACAACGTTGTTAATATTTCCGGTACGAATAAGACTCCGATTATCAACAACGAAGATTCCGCTGAGGACAAAGCTCATTACAAGGACAACCTGACTCAGGTGCTGGCAGGTGTCGTCAACAGCGACACAACCGTCAACATCATGGAAGGCGGCGTTCTTGACGTTGCCAAGATCGAACTTGACGGAAAAGCCGATAGCATCAATCTGAAGGGCGGCGTTCTTCAGACAAGCGCTGATCAGATCTTCGGTTCAGTCACAACTGAGGCAATTCGTATCGACGCAACGGACGCCGAAACAGGCACTGTACAACTTCCGACCACCGTGCTTTCTGCAACTACCGTCGGCGCAGTTAAAGATGAGATCAAAGCCGGGCTGAATGTCGAAAGCGGCAATCTTGCTCTTGACGACGATTATTTCAGCTCTTCTTTGATTGTCAGCGTGACCGACAAGATTGCCAACGCATTTGAAAATGCCGCTGATCTGACGATCAACTTCCTCGGTCAGATGAAGGCTCCCTTCACGGTAACAACGGCTAATGACCTTGAAAAAGAAGGTCTCGATGTTGTTAAGAACCCCGGTATCGTGCTCAACACGACGACTCTGCACAATGAGTTTGCGGATGAGTACAACAAAGACACTGATGCTTCTCAGACGATCAAAGGTTTGATCATTGGTGCCGAGTCCAATGATCCGAATACCAATTCGATCAATATTAGTATGGGATTCAAAGATGTCTCCCATACCGATAAAGTCACAATCGAAGGCGGTAAGGAATTGGTTCTTGTCGGCAATGCTGTCAATGCAATTCCTGAAGGTTCTTTTGGTGATGATGCCAATAAACTGCTGAAGGATTCTGCCGACGGCGGCTCCATTGACGTGAACAACGGTACGTTTACGTTCGGCTCTCACGGCGGAGTTACTCCGACGGTCGGATGGATTCTCTCCTCCAATATTGCTGAAAACGGCTCTCTTGAAGCGAAAAACGGTGAGTTTGCCGATTGGACTATCGTCAACAACGGTAATGTTCACGTTCACTCCAATGCCATTTTGCATACCAACAGTTTGACCGGCAGCGGTTCGACCGTTAACGAAGGGAAACTGTCTCTGGACGAAAAAGACGGAAATCTTCCGGTCTTTGATGTCACCGGAAATTTCCTGAATCAGGGCCAGAACTCCGTCTTGGACGCTTCCAAGGTGGACAAGGTAACGGTATCCGGCACGCACGCCAACGAAGGCAATGCCAATTACAACGATATGCTGATTGCCGAAGGCGGCAGCTCTAATAACAGCGGTACGGAAAAAGGCAACATGCTCACCGTTGAAGGGACTCATGCCAACTCCGGCACTTCGATTTGGAACGGTGTCACCGTTGCCGATTCCGGTAAAGGCGAAAACGCCGGCAAGCTCGATGTCGGCAGTGTGTTCGACGTTCTCGGTGAGTTTGTCAATAAGGGCAAAGACGCTGTTCTTGATGCAACCAAGACTGCCGTGACAACTGTTGCGGGTCTTCTGCGCAACGAAGGAACTGCTAACTACGATGACATGACCGTTGCCAGCGGCGGTAAATCGGAAAACACCGGGTTTGAACAGGGTGACATTCTGACAGTGGCAAACGGCGGTCAGCACACCAACAGCGGCACCTCGATTTGGAACAATGTCACGGTTCAAACCGGAGCAACTTCAACTGTTGATGTCGGCGGCAAGGAAACAATCAACGATACTTATGACATTGCGGGTGACCGCACCAACAAAGGAGAAGTTGACGCAACGAAGGTTGCCAATACTCAGGTTTCCGGGTCACTCGACAACCAAGGAACCTCGAATTATGACGATATGACCGTTGCTTCCGGCGGAATTTCGAACAACTCAGGCTTCGAGAAAGGCGACATCCTTACCATCGAAGACGGCGGTGAGCATATCAATTCAGGCACCTCGATCTGGAACAACCAGACCATACAAGTCGGAGGCTCGGCCACTACTGAAGAAGGAGGCAAAGAGACCATTAACGACAAGTATGTTATAGCCGGTGACAAGACCAATAAGGGTGAAGTTGACGCTACCAAGGTTACCGATACCCTTGTTTCCGGGACACTCGACAACCAAGGCAAATCTGAATATGACGATATGACGATTCAGGGCGGCGGAACGTCGAATAACTCCGGCTTCGAGAAAGGAGACATCCTGACGATTGAGCCGGACGGCGAACACAATAACTCCGGCACGTCTATTTGGAACAATGTCGTTGTGGCCGAAGGAGATGTGAACAACACGGGAGATATTGAAACCGGAAAACTCACCATTGACGACGGTCTCGTCAAGATCGACGGCGGCAGTCTGAAGGCAGAGGAAACCGACCTGAACGGCGGAGACCTTGTCATCGGAAACGACAGAGAACCGACCGAGGAAAACCACGTCAAGGCTGAAATCAATCCGAAGGACGACGTGATCGACACGAATATCTATGTGAAGAACAACGGCGATCTGAACCTCGGACCGAAGGGCGGACTTGACTGGACCGATTCCATCGGATCTCCGACGGTGCCGGGCGGCACACCGAGCCGATTGGTTATTACCAATAACGTGACAACCGGTCCGGGAGGAGGCATTGCCGTAGGTCCAAACGTTTGGACGGATAAAGATACGCACGTCCAGATCGGAAACGGTGATCTCTTCTTTGCTAAGGATTCTCTGACCGTTATCGACAGCTCCATCCTGACAGACGGTAAGAGCGCATTCAATACCACAAGCGATATTGCGAAAGTCACCGTCGAACCGGGTGCAAACCTTGTTCTGGGCAATATTGAAGAAGTGGGCGACTACACAATCGTCAATGGCTACATCACCGGCGGAAATGAATCCGGCGGAATGTGGACGGGCGGCTGGACCGGCGACAATCTTTACGCTCTTCCACAGGACGGCTCCGGCATCAACTGGATTCTGACGCTGCACAACGATCCGAGCAAGATTTGGGTGAACGCGACATTGGCTGATGTTCGCACCGTCTATCCTGACATCGCTATCCCCAATATTGCGAACGACGATCTACTGCACTGCAAGAGCGGCGACGCAGGAGCGGACTTTGTTTGCCGCGTACTTCGCGACAAAGAATTGGATGTTGCCGGTAAGACCAAAGTCATCAACTCTGTCGCCAATATCGCCTTTGCGGGCGGTGCCATGAGCGTTTCCATGAACGACCTCAACACGGCTGCCGACTCCATCGAGGGCAGAGTTTCCATGCGAAACGAAGCCTTTACCGAGTACGGTGTTATGCGCGAATGGGATCGTGGAAACGATCTTTGGGTCGATGTTATCGGCGGTAAGCAGAAGTACAAGAGCCTAAGTGCCACCGGTATTTCTAAAGCCGGATTCGATACGAACGCCTACGGTTTGGTTATGGGATATGACCGCAAGTTTGCCGGTAAGTCCGTCATCTTGGGCGCCGCCTTCAGTTATAACCACGGTTCGCTTGACTCCACAGGCGACGTGCTGAAGACCAAGAACAAGTATGACAGCTTCGGTCTGCACGCTTACGGCGCTTACGCTCCCGTCGATAGAGTCAATCTGATCGGAACTTTGAGCTGGATGCACAACTCCTCTGATATTACACAGTCGATTAATGCAGCCGGATTCAATAAGGCTAATGCGGATGTCAAGACGAATATGTTCAGCCTCGGTGCGCGAGCCGAAGCCACTCTGCCGGTCGGCAAGGCAAATGTGATTCCTCACGCAGGACTGCGTTATGTGTGGGCTAAGTCCGGCAGCTATGACACGAAGGTGGACGGTAAGAAGGTTTGGGGCAACACACCGGATGCCACCAATACTTTCCAGCTGCCTATCGGCGTTGCGGTGCGCGGCGACATTATGACCGCTTCCGGCTGGAATGTTCGTCCGCAAGCTGATCTGACACTCATCCCGCAGTTCGGGGATACCGAGCAGAAGACGAAGCTCAGCAATTTCAACGGTGTCAGCGACAAGCTGTCGGGAGAATTTGCGGGCAAATTCGGCACAAACGTCAATCTTGGCGTTCAGGCCGATAAAGGTCCGGCAACGTTTGGCGTCCGCTACGGATTCACGGGCGGCACCAAAGGCAAAGCAGACCATGCCTTCAAGTTCGAGGCCAGATACCGCTTCTAAACAAATCTAAAAACTTACGCGGACTCCGAAAGGGGTCCGCACAACCCCGATGAATGAAGGATTCATCGGTGAGCGCTCTAAGAGGGCGCTGACCAATGAGTCTCAACCCAAGAGATAAAAATGAACAATAGAAAAAAATTACCTTTTAACCTTGGAAAGCAGTTCCGAATGACTTCCGGTTCTGGCCAACCTGAGCAAAGGGTATTCAACTTTATAGATGAGAAGCCAATCGGGGCGGATATGCAGTTCGCGATATCCCTTCCAATTGCCGCTCAAACTATGGTCTCTGAATTGAACCGGAATCTCAACTTCTTTAAGAAGCATATCAATTGCTTCAGAAAGAAGTTCCATCCTCTTTCCTTGTGCTTCCATTTTTTTAACGTCTTTCAAAAAAAGACTCGAAGCATCGATGCTCAGCATTTTTTATCGACTGCCGAGAGCAATTCTTGGAAATTGGAAAACTTCTTTCCTTTTCCTTCCTCCAGCTCATTCATCGCTTCGATGGTTTCTTTGTTTGGGACGTATGTACTAAAGGGAATGTCTCTCTCATTGACCAATTTGATCAAGGTCATCCGTACCAAGTCGGATATGGAAAGACCCATAGCCGAAAGAATCTCACTTGCTTCAGATTTCAATTCTTTGTCGAGTCGAACCCGGATAAAAGAGTCGGCGGTGCTCATAAAAGCTCCTTTTAAAGAATGCCTACATTGTAGCACTGATAAAAGATTAAGCTCTGCTTTGACCGCATCATATCCTTTGCGGAATTCAGGATTTTTCATCCAATCCGCCGAAATCTCTTTTCAAGATTTCTTTGTAGGTCTTCTGATTTGCCTTTTTTCTACCTCTGGCTTTTTCAATATCAAGTGCTGCCGCTTTTCTCAAAGCGCCATCTCCGGGGTCTTCCTCTGCGCAAAAATGAAGGTACAAAGCGCAGTCCTCTTTGCTTTCAAGATAATCAACCGGATCAAAAGGTTTGCAAAGTTTTGTACTCAGAACCGGGAAGAAAGAAGGTTTTTCAGGTCTAATACTTTCGCTCGAACAGTAATCAAGATATGCGTCGATGACGCTTTGAAAAACTTCTCGAAGCTCCAAAAGGGTGATACCTTCATAAATCAACCCGCAACGGATACCAAGGACTTTCCCCGTAAATCGGCCGTCCGGACCGACTTCCACGGAACCTTCATAACCTTTGTAACTAAGCTTCTCCTTACTCATAGAAATTCATCCTCTTTGGAGCCAAATTTTAATCAAAGTGGCCTGCGTGTAAGGATAATTATCGGTTTCATCCTTGTAACTCTTTCCCTCTCATCTCAAGCCGATGATTTCGGAGAGTTGGCCAAACGCTGCGCACCGGAGGTATCTGAAGACACGCTGCGCGCATTGGTCAGAACCGAATCTAGTTTTAATCCGTATGCCATTGGTATTGTCGGCGGAGGCTCCCGGCAGCCGAAAGCATTCCATGAGGCAATGGCAATCATTGCACAGCTGGAACTCGAAGGAAAAAACTATTCGGTCGGGTTGGCACAAATCAATAAAAAGAATTTTTCCAAGCTCGGTATCAATGCCTCCGGGGCACTGGATGCCTGTACCAATTTAAAGGCAGCATCAAAAATCCTTTCCGACTGCTACCAAAGAGCACAGAACCGCAGCGGCAGCAATTCGCTTCACGATGCCTTGAGCTGCTACTACTCAGGAAATTTTCAGACCGGCTACCGCCACGGCTACGTGGATAAGGTGCGCGCCAATGCCGGCATTTCAACCTTAACAGCTCCTGTCGTTCCGTCCATCCGGGAGGCTGAAACGCAACAAAAAGAATCTTCAACCCTTGTCGCTAAAGGCGACAAACCATCAACCGGATTGATTTTTTAATCCGATTAACTTTAGGAGTTTAACTATGAAAAAAAACAACTTCTTATTCCCCGCTGCGCTGGCCGCGTTGATTCTGAGTGATCCGGCACTGGCTGCTGCCGGAACTCAGAGTCTGAACAATACGCTCCAAACAATTTTGAGTGTATTCCAAGGCGCATCTCTTTTAATCGTCACAGGAGCAATTATTTGGGCAGGCTACAGAATGTTGTATACCCATGCCAATATTCAGACGGTTGGCGGCCCCTTCCTAGGCGCTTGTTTAATTGCCGCAGCTCCTTGGCTGGCTGAATTGCTGGTGGGCTAAATGGAAACATCGAGCCCTTTGTTTAAAGGTGCGACGCGCCCCGCTTGCATCGGGGGCGTTCCCCTCCAGGTATTTGTGCTCAATATCGGCGTCATTTCGCTTTTGGCAATCTGGATTTGGATTCCTTTGATTTTGATTACGCCTATCACGCATTTTTATTTGAAGACCGTCGCCGACAAAGATGAGCAGATTTTCTCGCAGCTGATTTCTTATGCGCGAATCAATCTCGTTCGCTCTTTTAACCGACGGTACTGGGGAAACGTCACAAGTCTGAGCCCAAAACAAGAAAAAAAAGAGCTTTTCATCCTTGAAAAGAGCAAGGAGTAAACCATGTTTGCCCAACGTAAAGCACTTGAAAACTCTGAAAAAAGCCTCTCGGAATTTATTCCCTACTCAGCAGTCATTGCGCCCGGCGTTGTGATCTGTCGTGAAGGAGATTTGGTTGCGACTGTAAAGATTTCCGGAAAGGTTTTTGAGGCGGTTTCCAACGAAGCGCTCCAAAGAGACGCGGAGCGCCAGAACAACTTCTTAAAAGTGATGGCAAGCGCGTCCTCCACGGACGAAATGTCTCTCAAAGTGCACAGAATTCGGCGCGTTGTTCACGACGAACTTTCTGTGCCGGACGAGAATTCGAGCAGCCGTTTTGTCAGAGACTTTGTTCGCGCCTACAACCGTGAAATCTCGGAAAACAATCTGATGGCGACCGAACTATATGTTTCTCTGGTAAGCCATAAAGCCACCCTGCTTAAAAGAGACAAATACAAAGAATCAGAAATTCGTGAAGAACTCAATGAGCGGTTGGATGTTTTCGGCAAGGTCTTCGACCAGCTGGTGAGTTCATTGCGAGACTACGAGCCAGCGGTTCTCGGAGAGTACGAAGACGAGAACGGAGTCGTCTTTTCTCACCAGTTATCTTTTTACAACTTCCTGCTCACCGGACAATGGCAGAAAGTCCGTGTTCCGTTCATGCCGCTTAACGAAGCGCTCGGGAACGTTCAGGTTTTCGGGGGTGCTGATACCCTTGAATTTCAAACGGCATTGGGGAAATCTTATGTACAGTCCATAGAGCTTAAAGATTATCCGATGGCAACCTATTCCCGGTTGCTCGACGGGCTGCTCTACAACACCAATTTTGATCAGAGTTCTTATCCCTTTATTGAAACTCAGACTTTTACGGCTCTATCCAAAAACAAGGGACTTAAGGCTCTGAAATTGCAGCAGAATCAATTAAGGTCGGCAGAAGACGATGCGGTTTCGCAGATGCACTATTTGACTGTAGCCCGGGATATGGTTGCAAACGGGCAAATCGTGATCGGAGACTACAGTTACTCACTGCTTGTGTTCGGCAGTGAAGATACGGTTGTTGCCAATGCGAATGACTCGGTAAAGAAATTGCAGGATGCGGGATTTTTACCGATCAAGTCCACTCTCGCGCTGGTTACGTCTTATCTGCATCAGCTTCCCGGAAGAAAGGACCGCCCTCGAGTCGCAAAAATCTCAAGTATGAATTTTGCTCATCTCGCCAGTTTTCATAATTTCCCGTGTGGAAAACGCGACCGGAACCCTTGGGGCGAAGCGGTCGCGTTAATGAAAATGCCGAGCGATCAGCCGTATTACTTTAATTTTCATTACACCGATCCCGAAAAGGATTCTTTGGGAGACGTGCCGCTGGGAAACACGGCAATCCTCGGAGCCTCCGGCGCGGGCAAGACGGTATTGCTGAATTTCCTTTTGTGCTCGGCGCAAAAGTACCGCGATAAAGACCATCAGCTCTCGGTCATCTTATTTGATAAAGACAAAGGTGCCGAGCTTGCCATTAAAGCGATGGGCGGCGGATATTTGGCAATTGAAAACGGAAAACCGTCAGGCATCAATCCCTTCCAGTTGGAGCCAACGGCTGAAAACATCCAGTTTTTAATCGGATGGACGAAACGGCTGATCGGACGCGACGGGCTTCAGATCACTCCGTTGGATGAGCAGCGTATCGCAACAGCAGTTGAGACGGTCATGTCCATGCCCGCTAAGTACCGAAGACTTGCTGTGCTGCCGCAAAGCCTTCAGACGGGCGACCGTGTGGAAGACGCGCAGAACTCGCTTACCATGCGCCTTTCTAAGTGGATTGAGACGGGGCCTCTCGCATGGGCCTTTGACAATGAAATCAACACGCTCGATCTCAATGAATTTCCCAACTTCGGAATTGACGGCACGGACTTTTTGGAAAATGAGGACGTCCGCGGCCCGATTACGGAAATTCTCCTTTATCTGATTGAAACTCAGGTAATGAAGGACAAGAGACGAACCATCATTGTGATGGACGAGTTCTGGAAGTATCTCTCCGACCCTGCTACTGCTCAGTTTGCATTCGACAAACTCAAAACGATTCGTAAGCAGAACGGTATCTTTGTGTTTGCCTCTCAGTCACCTGAGGATGTTCTGAAAAGCGAAAGAGGTTCCGCGTTTGTGGACAACACGGCTACAAAAATTTACCTGCCCAATCCCTACGCGAATGAAAAGGATTACACGGAAGGGTTCAAGTGTACGAAGGATGAGTTTTCGATCATCAAGAGCCTCGATACACAAAGCCGTCTGATGCTGATTAAGCAGGGGCCTGTGTCCGTGATGATTCGGCTTGATCTCGGAAATTTCAAACGTGCTCTGAAGATTTTTTCCGGGACTGCCGGAACCACCAAGTTCGGAGAAAAACTATTTTCTCTCGTGGGAGACGACCCTGAAGTTTGGATTCCTTATTTCTTCGGGGACAAACCTCTTCCGACTAGCGAAAAGGAGGAGGCATGAAAAAAAGCATAGGCTCCCACATTTCCAGCAGATTAAGGAATCTTTCAAAGGCAGAGCTTGATGCCGTTGCAAAACAAGTGTTGATCATCTTGGAAAGAGCAGTGGTCGCCGGATTCATTTCAGACGACGAGAAGTTGTATTTGGAATTAAACAAATTATGTCCAACGAAGATGTCTGTAGTCGTAACCGATGATCTAAGCATTAGCGACATCATCCCGATCTCGGACTCGGATATTCCGATGGGATTTTATTTTGCCAATCAAATTAATCCCGAAGAACACCCTGCCGAAAAATTCTGGTTTACGGTCGAAGACCTATTGGGTGCTCTTTATCAGTCGGGAGCTTCTTTCCCAGAGGGAGGAGAAAGATGAGTTTCAGCAATTTTTTTCAGGGAAACATTATCGATCCAGTCAGCTTTATGCAGGTAGTTAGAAAACAATGCTCGATCTACCAAAATTGGAATGACTCCGAGAGAATGGTTTTGAGAATCGAAAATATCCATTCCAATATATTCCTCAATGCCATTCGCAACTTTCTGAGTCCAGTGAGCGTTAAAACAGAATTGGATATCCCGACGTCCCAATTCAAGTTTTCTTCTCTCGGCAGTATTAATTTGTGCTTCAGGAAAAATTTTTTTGATTTTTTCAAAAAACTTTTTCCCTGCATCATCTTTTCTAACTCTTCTGCCAGCCAAATAGTATCGGGTCGTACCAAGGGCAAAAGTCCAAGGCAATGTTTCTTTTGTTTGGTAAAAATAGTAAAGCTGCTTGTTCTTCAAAGCATCTTCCAAAAGTTGTTGAGCAAAAGGAATGCTTATATATATTCCGGCTGTTCTCGAAAGAGCGGACACCATTCGGTCGAAATAACGATAAATAATCTCATAGATTTCTTTGATTTCCTGGGTTTGGCTGGAAACTCTAGCGCGAATATCAAATTTAGTCGGTTTTGCCAATGGGCACTTCTTGAACCGATTGTCAAAATCTTTGCTGTCTTCAGAACCGTCATCCCAATGACTTGCATATGGTCGCTTATCAGAGAAAACATTGCTGATTCTGACTGGCAACCCACAGCTAGGGCACCACAATCTGTATACCGTTCGATTCTCTTTTTTAACGTAACAGTCTTTTTTAAGGGTGTTCGTCAAAAGATCAACAATCGTTTCCCTTTCCAGAGGATAAATGCGGCCGTTGCCAGCTCTCACGGAGTACATGGGATCTCCTTCTTCAATTTCAAAAATCCAATGGTAGATGATTATGAAATATAAAAAAATCGTTTTAGCAATCGCTCTGTCCGCCGGTATGTATTCCGGCACTTCCGCTTTGGCGTCCGGCATTCCAACTGTTGATGCGGCTGCCATTGCTCAGATGGTGCAGCAGCTTACGCAGATGCAGCAGATGTACTCGAACATGGTCCAGCAGTACAACACGGCAGTCAACACGCTGCAAAACTTCACCGGAACTCGCGGATTGGGACTGGTGGATTACAACCTGAACCTGAGAAGTCTGATACCAACCTCCGCCCGCAGTCGTCTCAACGGAATAATGAACGGCACCTCGTCACTCAGCAGTTTGGGCCGAGATATTTTTAACCGGCTTAAGCTCGGAGACGCGTGCAGCAATCTTGACGGGGAAGTCAAGCAAAACTGTCTGAAGGCTCGCGAATTTGAAGCGGAGCAACAGGCCGTACTGGAAGAAGCAGCCAATACCGCCAACCAGCGCCTTCAAAACATCGAATCACTGATGAGTCGGATCAACACTGCAACGGATGCCAAATCCATTGCCGATCTTTCCGCCCGCATTCAGGCTGAACAGGTTGCGCTGCAATCGTCTCAATTGGCTGCACAGTTCCAACAGGCTCAGATGAATAAGCAAAACGAGCTGGTGCGCCAACAAGCTGAAAGAGAAGCGCATCAAAAGATGTTTCCGAGAATGACGCAAGCGGATATTCAACGGGCCATTCGTCCGCCGAAAAACTAAAAGGAGAATCCTATGGCGGGTACTTTTGAAGCCTTCGGGAATCAAGTCAGAGGAACAATGGCTGGTTTTGCCAATTCCGTTTCAGGCGAGATCATCTCGAGCATCAGTCCGATTATTTACACCGGCATCATGATCTACTTTTTTGCCCGGGCCTATCAGATCACGACAGGCCGGGCGGAAGGCGCGATACCCGACTTGATCACACAATGCGTAAAGATTGTATTGGTCGCTTTTTTCGGACTGAATGCCGCAAATTTCGTGACTTATGTTATCCCGGCGGTCTATGGCATCGAAAACCTGCTGTTGAATGCAATATCCCAAGGCACGACCGCAAGTGACATAAATAACGCTTGGGGAGCTGCTGACCAGACATGGCAAACCTTTATGAACGGCTTTCAGGCCATTTACAACATTTGGTCGAACAGCTCTTGGAGCGTTTGGTCCATCGGTGAAAGCATTGCCACGAGCCTGTTCATCATTTTACTCATGGTGCTTATGCTGGTGGTATGCATTTACTTCATGTTTTTCGCTGTCGGTTACTTGCTTCTTTATGAAATCTTTCTTGTCATGGGGCTGGCTTTCGGGCCGCTGTTTATTAGCACATTGATGTTCACCGTAACGCGGACGTGGTTCGACGGTTGGCTCAGAGCAGTGGTCTGCTGGGCCTTTACTCTTGTCGCAGTGGCAGGAACACTCTCACTGATTAACGGTATCTTTGCAGAGAGAATTGATCAAATAACCGAGTTTGCGATAGCTGCCGAAGGCGGAAAAGACTATGGAGTTCTGTTAGTTAACTTAGGTGTTTTTGCCGTTGTAGTTCTAGCTCTTGCAACAGTTGTGAAATCTATCCCCACATTTGCCGCCGGTCTTACCGGAGGCGTTGCGCTTCAGGCTGCCTCGGTGGCAGGTATGCTGCAAAGTTTCGGAAGAACAATGGCAGCCGTCACTGGCGGCGCCATGCTGGGGTACGCGGGCGGTATGTACGGACGCGCCAATGCTCAGGATACCGATTACGCTAAAGAAAACCGGGATGCTCTGAAGTCTCAAGCCCAGCACCTCCTTGGCAGCGGCGGCCTTACCAATCCCGGTTCATTTGCAGCAGCGACTGCCGGTTACGCGGCAGGCGCAGTCAGACAGTTTTTCACCGACCCGGACAAATTAAGAACTCCGACAAACGCTGGTTCTGACGGTTCTTCCGGTCCGACAGGAGGAAGCAGCTCGGGCTCGCAATCCGGTTCTTCAAGCGCTCCTGCCCCTGCATTTACCGGCCCGGCAAACATGAACCAGACGCCACAGCAGGAAAAGGTGGCGGCAGCCAATGCTGCGGCGCTCGGTGCTGCATACGGAGCACAACCGTCTTCCGTTGCACAATCGACATCTCCTTCAGGAACGACGGGAACAACTAGTTCGATGCCCGCTCAAAGCGCTTCCCCGATTCCGGCTTCTTTTGGAGCAACTTCAGGGACGGCAGCTTCAGCAGCGTCCGGCAATTCCGGCGCAGCAGATCCGGCTTTTGATTTCTCTGCGGATCACTCGCAGTTTGACACAAGAGCTCAATTCAATACTCCGACGCCTGAACAAAACATTCCTCAGTCGTCTCAGAGTTCAGGGTCTTCGGAACAAGTGAACGAGGCTCAAAGCCGACAAAACGAACGGATCGCCGATGAAATCTTAAAAAACAGAAATAAAAAAGAGTGAATCATGCAGTCAAAGAAACTTCTCTACTTAATCTTATCTGGGCTTCTTACAGCCGTTGTTGTAACCGGCTGCGGCGCCACAAAACCGCCGACACCTTCCGGCATTCGCGTCCCTGTAACTGAATTTGCACAGCAAAGACAAAAGGAAGCAATGCAGAAAAAAGAGGAAGCAAAATTCAACTTTGGAAAAGACCGGGCTACACGTAATTTCAGTTTCGGTTATGAGGAGACGGAGCAATGAAAACCTTACACCTCTATTCCGAGAATGGCTGCAAGCTTGCCCAAAACTTCATCAACAACATACTGAGGAGCGGTCTCAATGAAAGTAGCTTCCCTTGCTCGGATGTCCATCGTGCGAAGCTGATCACAAATAATGACACCGGTCGTTTGCAGTCCCGTTCCAATGAGAGGAACGACGAGACCGTACTTCCGATTAAAACCCGCACCGTTGCTGATGGCCGCAACAATAACGCGGTTAGAAAGAGCGTTCACCGGCTGAACGCTGACTACAAGCGCTGGACGAACGCCTTGCTGTTCCTGTCCCAGCGAGGGATCGAAAGCAATACGTATGATGTCACCTTGCTGAAGTACCTTTTTCATAATAATTCGGTGCCCTTACGTTTATCTTTTCCCCAAATTTCATACTCTTCTTTCAGCAAGGGCATGATCTGTTTGTGCTCCTCGAGGAGTTGGCTGAGATCATATTTCGGAAGTTTTCTGCGTTTCTTTTGTTTGGACTCAATAATCAGCTTGCCGTCGTCAAACGTATATTCAACGGTGTCGCCTTCTGTTGCGTTCAATAGTTCAAGTAAAGCCTTGGGAAATGTGGCTACTACCGATCCCCCGACTCTTCGTAATGTCAAAGAAGCCATATCTTTCTCCTAAAAGATAATTTTTAGATAACGAATATTATACAGATAGGAAACAATATATTTTTCGAGAAAAAGAAACCTGCGCACCAAGCAGAAGCCGCTTCTTCAGCGGCAAAAGAAACTGTGAACAAACCGACTTATCTCATTGGCACTCAATTACCAATCCGTGGAAATTTGAAGTCGGTGTCAAAGGTTATGCCGGTAAAAGATGCGGCGTAGCTGGTGAAGCAAGTTTCTAACTCGACTTGAAAACCCCAATTCCGTTGTAACGGTACGGACGTAAATTTCGAGTCATTGTCAGGTCTTTTTTCATCTAAATTGGAAGGCGGCTGTTTTTTCATCCGGATTAAAGGAAAAATCAAAGCTAATCCTGGAAACGCTTTCGTGGTGATTCCGACGGAAGATTCTTTTTTGAAGGTGATTCAAGCAGTTAGTAAGCAAAGCGATCTGAATGGGTTATTAGTCGTGATCCGTTGAAACACTTAAGTACAAGTACCAATGATTTGCGTCTAAAATGAAACCATCCGTCAACAGGGGTTTTATCTGCTTTTGCAAGGTATCTTGTTGATTTCATTTATTTTCTCTAGAAGAATCTATGAGAATCGTTAAGCTCAGCGCGGCTATTCTTGCTGCACTATTCCTCTCCGCCACAGCGACGGCCGTGACCATTACTCAGGAAGGCTCGGGTATCGCTAAAGACGGTGAAATCAAAGTCAAAGTTGTTTTTGAAGACGGCAAAATCAAGAATGTTGACATCCTTAAACAACAGGAAAATCCGGTTTTGTCTCAGAAAGTATTTACCGACCTTAAAGACGAAATTGTTAAGACCGATTCTACTTACCTTGATGTCATTGCCGGTGCGACCTACTCTTCTCTCGGTTTGCTTGCTGCCGTTAAAGACGCTGCACAAAAAGCCGGAATCACCTTGAAGAAAGTTGGGAAAAAATCGGTTAAAGCACAATTCGCAATTCCTGCCGAACGTAATTATGACGTCGTCGTGGTCGGTGCCGGCGGTGCAGGTTTTGCCGCCGCTTTAACCGCTAAAGCCCTGGGCGTTTCCGTTATATTGCTGGAAAAGATGCCTCAAGTCGGCGGCAATTCTTTGATTTCCGGCGCGGAAATGAATGTGGCGCAAAGCTGGATTCAGAAAGAACTCGGCATTAAAGATTCTCCTGAGCTGCATGCACAAGATACGCTCAAGGGCGGCGACTACAAGGGCGACCCTGCTGTTGTCGAAACCATGACGCACGGTACGTTGCCCGCGGCCGAATGGCTGAAAAATACCGTCGGTATCAAATATGAACCGCATAACCTCTTCCAGTTCGGCGGAAACTCTGTTAAACGCACTCTGATTCCTGTTGGTCAGACCGGTACCGAATACATCACAAAACTTTCTGCTTTAGCTCAGAAAGAAAAGATTCCCGTCGTCACCGGTATGAAGGCTGTTGCTCTGGTCAAGAATAAGGATGGCCGCGTCGTCGGTGTGAGCTGTGAATCCAACGGCAAGAAGTATGACTTCTACGCTAAGGGCGGCATTATTTTGGCAACCGGCGGTTTCGGTGCCAACGCGGCCATGGTTAAGAAATACAACCCGAGCTTAGACGAACGCTTCAAGACTACAGACGCTCCGGGAACTACCGGTGAAGCGCTCTACATGGCCCAGAAAGCCGGCGCTGAATTGGTCAACATGCAGTCCATCCAGACCTATCCGATCTGCGATCCGATTTCCGGCGTGATTGAGCTGATTGCCGACGCAAGATTTGACGGCGCTATTCTCATTAACCAAGAAGGCAAACGCTTTGTTGAAGAACTTCAGCGCCGCGACGTGATTTCTCACGCTATTCTGAATCAGCCGGGTTCTTACTGCTATGTCTTGTGGAATGACAATATTGGCAAGATCTCCAATACCGTTAAGGCTCATCCGGAAGAATACGAAACCTTTACAAAACAGGGTGTTATGCACACTGCTGACAACCTGAAAGAAGTGGCTGATTTCTTCAAGATTCCGTATGACAATCTGAAAGCTACTGTTGATCGCGTCAGCCAGATGGCTAAAGACGGCGGCAAGGACTTAGACTTCCACAACCGCGGCGGTCTGAAAGATTTGTCGACCGGCAAGTACTACATCATCAAGGCTGTTCCTTCGATTCACCACACGATGGGCGGCGTCCGCATCAATCCGAAAGCTGAAGCACTCGATAAGAACGGTAAACCCGTTCCCGGTCTTTATGCTGCTGGTGAAGTGACGGGCTGCACTCATGGTACAAACCGTTTAGGCGGAAATGCCTATACCGACATTATGGTCTTCGGCCGTATTGCCGGTCAGCAGGCTGCTCAAGCTGCTCAGGCTGCCAAGTAAAAAACTTGAGGCCGGCATTTCTGCCGGCCCCGGTTATTACAAGCGATCTTCAGGTCGCTTTTTTATTGAATTTCGCCGAGTCGAGCCATTCTGATCTGGTTGCGAATCCAGGAAGAACCGCCCAAGACTTTAAGCTTTTCTTTATCTTCTTCCGTCAGCATGATCGTTGTGCGAATCAGAGGTTTATCGTCTAAGCTCGGACGGCCTCTTTTAGCCAAGGCCCACTGAAGATCCAATGTGCTTTCCAAGTCCCCTTTATTCTCATTTTCCTTGTTGAGGAAAGAAGCAAGCTTGAGAATGTCGGGCTGCAGAGAAGCCAAGGCGTCTTTGAAGTTTTCTCTTTCTTTTGTTGTGAAGGATTCGCAGTCGATCGGAAAAACCTCCTTTTCTGTCACTTTAGCAGAGCCGAAGCAGCCGGCTTTGCTGAAAAAGTAGGCGTAGTAAGCGCGGTCATCTCCGATGAAATCGCTGTCATTGCGGCGAAGTTCGACACGGACATCAACACTGTTTTTCTTTAATGTAATCGTCATTTTCTTTCTCCTGACAATTAATTGAATTTCGATATGCGTATAATAATATTATCCATATAAAAAATAAAATAGATATGTACTTAATAAATGAAACTAAATGTAAATTTAACCTAATTTTTTCTTTGAGAAATGAAATACGGACATCGGGCGTCAGGAATGTCAAGCGCTTAGGAAAACTTTCAAACTCAATAGACCTTGTTTTGCAAGGATTTTTTCATCGGCTCTACTAAAATTACGCCTTCGAGTGAGGATTGAAGAGATGAATGGTCAGTTATTAGCAGCAGCTCCGATGGAAGGTTTAACGACGGCCGTGTTTCGTCGTTTGCACCATCA
>OHDC01000668.1_pt1 | contig 17783 bp, 18 predicted proteins | sample 1566851 | NCBI WGS metagenome assembly OHDC01 (sample SAMEA3879590, study PRJEB24766) | human gut metagenome | biome: human-associated habitat; feature: feces | place: USA | collected 1985/1987 | reverse complement strand
ACCAAAGAGGGCGTATTTTCCAAGTTAGCGCGTATTGTTGCCGGGAAGTCACAAGTCGATGAGAATATATTGGACGATTTGGAAGAAGTATTGATCACGTCTGATGTCGGAGTGGAAACTACACTTCGTATTATAGACCGAATAGAGAAGCGGGTAGCTCGTGACAAATACATAAATACGAACGAATTAAACTCAATTCTCCGGGAAGAAATCACAGCGTTGCTAACCGAAAACGATGTTGAGGATGCCGGTGAATTTTCTGTCCCCGAAGGGAAAAAACCGTATGTAATCATGGTTGTCGGGGTGAATGGTGTAGGTAAGACTACAACTATCGGTAAGTTGGCATATCAATATAAAAAGAGAGGGAATAGTGTTTATTTGGGAGCTGCCGATACGTTTCGTGCCGCTGCGGTCGAGCAGTTGATGATATGGGGCGAACGGGTTGGAGTCCCTGTCGTGAAACAAAAAATGGGAGCCGATCCGGCATCCGTGGCGTTCGATACGTTGAGTTCGGCGAAGGCGAATAATGCCGATGTGGTAATTATCGATACGGCAGGTCGTTTGCATATCAATGAGGAGCTGATGCAGGAGCTGCAGGACATCAAAACGGCAGTCAGACCACAGGAAATTCTGCTTGTGGTCGATGCAATGACAGGGCAGGACGCAGTTACGGTTGCGGAAAGCTTTGACGGTCAGTTAGGCGTAGATGGTATCATTCTGACAAAGCTGGACGGTGACGCACGAGGCGGTGCGGCGCTTTCTGTCAGAAGCGTAACCAACAAGCCTATTAAATATATCGGTATGGGCGAGAAGATGGAGGATTTGGAGCCGTTTTATCCCGACCGAATGGCATCCCGTATTCTGGGGATGGGCGATGTACTTTCTCTGATTGATAAGGTGCAGGCGAATATTGATGAGCAGGAAGCGCTCGATATGGCAAAGAAAATGCGTGCCAACGATTTCACACTTGAGGATTTTCTTGCGCAGATGCAGCAAATTAAGAAAATGGGGCCCTTGAAGGATTTGCTCGGCATGATGCCCGGCATTCCCGGAATGGGCAAGCTTGATCTGGAATCGGCGCTCAATGGGGTAGACCCCCAGAAGGAAATGGCAAGAACCGAAGCCATTATCCAATCCATGACGAAGGAGGAAAGAGCAAATCCTTCCATTCTGAATGGACCTCGAAAGAAACGTATCGCCGCAGGCTGCGGCAGAAGCATTGCAGATGTCAATCGCCTCATCAAGCAGTTTGAGGAAATGAAAAAAATGATGAAGCAGATGAACAATATGCAAAAAGGGAAAAAGGGTAAATTTCCTTTCTTCCGTTAAAGAAAGACACTTATTCCGTCAGGATTAAGAAATAAAAGGCAAAGAAAAAATAAGAATTTTTAAAAGCAGGAGGACAAAATCATGGCAGTAAGAATCAGACTGAAAAGACTGGGCGCAAAGAAGGCACCTTTTTACAGAATCGTTGTAGCAGATTCCAGAACATCCAGAAACGGCAGATCTATCGAAGAAATCGGTATCTATGATCCTACAAAGGAACCCGTTGTTCTGAAGGTAGATGCAGAAGCAGCAAACAAATGGCTGGCAAACGGCGCACAGCCCACTGACAGAGTAGCAAAGCTCTTGAAGACCGCTGGTATTCAGTAATCGACGAGGTGAATAAGCTATGAAGGAATTAGTTGAGGTAATTGCGCGGGCATTGGTGGACAATCCGGATGAGGTGGTTGTTACCGAGACTGAAAAAGAAGGCGGTACTTTCATTGAATTGAAGGTGGCACCTTCTGATATGGGCAAGGTGATTGGCAAACAGGGACGCATTGCAAAAGCAATCCGCTCTGTGGTCAAGGCAGCCTCTTTAGGAGACAATAAGAAAGTGGATGTGGAAATCATCTGATAAGTATGTGAATCAATGAGCAGAATGAGAGTATCATTCTGCTCTGTTCATATCATAAGAAATTTTCGGATTTCCTATGATACAAAGTGAGGAAAACAAATGGAAGATTTATTACAGGTAGGTGTAATAACAACCACACATGGTGTCAGGGGAGAAGTGAAAGTATTTCCTACGACGGATGATCCGGCAAGATTTAAAAAACTGAAAAACGTTGTTTTGGATACCGGAAAAGAGTTAGTCGACCTTGAAGTTGCCGGTGTGAAATTTTTCAAAAATATGGTTATTGTCAAGTTCAAGGGAATTGACAATATCAATGACGTGGAAAAATATCGCAAAAAGAGTTTGTATGTCACCCGTGAAAATGCGGTAAAATTAAAGAAAAACGAGTACTTTATCGCAGATCTGATCGGTTTGCAGGCAGAGTCGGACGAGGGGGAAGATTTAGGCGAATTGAGCGATGTTCTCCAGACAGGTGCGAATGATGTATATGTTTTAAGCAAAGAGGGAACGGATGATATTTTGCTTCCGGCAATCAGAGAGTGCGTCAAAGAAGTTGATCTGGAAAATGGAAAAATCATTGTTCATTTACTTCCGGGACTTCGTGAGCTGAACGAGAAATAAATTGAATGAAAGAGAGAAGAATGAATTTTCATATATTAACATTATTTCCGGATATGGTCATGCAGGGATTGTCTACCAGCATTATCGGAAGAGCAAAAGACAGAGGACTGCTTTCCATTGAGGCAGTGAATATCAGGGATTATACGCTGGAACGTCATAAAAAAGTGGATGATTATCCTTACGGAGGCGGCGCAGGCATGCTCATGCAGGCACAGCCGGTATATGATGCGTGGAAGTCTGTTGTGGATCGTATTGGATACAAGCCAAGGACGGTTTATCTGACACCGCAGGGACCGACATTCACACAACCGATGGCAAAAGACCTGGCTCAGGAAAAAGATCTGATTTTATTATGCGGTCATTACGAAGGGATCGATGAGCGTGTGTTAGAAGAGATTGTGACAGATTATGTTTCAATTGGTGATTATGTGCTGACAGGAGGGGAACTTCCTGCGATGGTCATGGTGGATGCAATCTCGCGTATGGTACCCGGGGTTCTTACGAATGATGAATCGGGTTCCACGGAATCATTTGAAGGTAATCTGCTGGAATATCCGCAGTACAGCCGCCCGGAAGAGTGGATGGGGAAAAAAGTTCCTTCCATCCTGTTGTCCGGTGATCATAAAAAAGTAGATGAATGGCGGAGAGAACAGGCAATATTACGGACAATTGAGCGCAGACCGGATCTGTTGAAAAAAGCGGAACTCACGAAAAAAGAGCAGATGAAATATCAGGAGTATCTGTAACTGTTTGCCAGGGCTTTATATTTGCGGTGAAGATCATATGAAAATGTTACGAGAGAAGGAGCGGGTTTTGATATGAATCACTATACAAAATCAATATGGGTATTAACGCTTGGCATGGCAGCACTGGTCATTGCTTTTCTTTCTCCGCTTTTTGGAATTCTCTTTGGAATTGCAGCGATTATTCTGGGGAAGAAGACCATGTCGGAGGCAAAATCTAAAATGGCATATGCCGGATTCTGGATAGGCATTGCTGCGGTTGCAGTTGGAATAGCACTCTGGATCATCAGTGTTATTTATTTGTTGTAAAATGTGAAAAGCGCTTGACTTTTCCGTGAAAGCATGGTAATGTTAACGAGTTGTGAATAAAGGAGATGGTCCTCTGTTACGAATAGGCGTATTAAGAACATCCAAATAATAGGAGGTCACAAAATGAACGCAAGTGAAATTATTAAAAGCATTGAAGCAGAACAGTTAAAAGCTGAAGTACCTGAATTCCGTGTTGGTGATACTGTAAAAGTTTACGGTAAAATCAAAGAAGGAAACCGTGAAAGAATCCAGGTTTTCGAAGGTGTTGTAATTAAGAGACAGGGTGGAAGCAACCGTGAAACATTCACAGTTAGAAAGATTTCTAACGGATGTGGCGTTGAGAAAACCTGGCCTTTACATTCTCCAAACGTTGAAAAAGTAGAAGTTGTTCGTGCTGGTAAAGTAAGAAGAGCTAAATTATTCTACTTAAGAGACCGTGTTGGTAAGAAAGCTAAAGTGAAAGAATTAGTAAAATAGTTCAATGCATGCGTGAGCCATAGAGAGAGCAGCCGCTTTTTCTATGGCTTTTTTATATTTATGTGTCCACAAAAAAATATACAAAAATCTATGATGTAAGCTATGAAAAATTGGCAATGTTTTACATTGACAAATTTTTCAAGGGGGGGGGGTAGAATGGGTTTAGTGTTTAAGGGATGAAAAATCCTAATCATTAAATTTTGGAGGACAAAAGATATGAAAAAGAAATTAGCAGCAGTAGTATTATCTATGGTACTTTGTTTAGGAGCAAGCGTAACAACATTAGCAGCGGGAAGCCCTTCTGCAAATAATTCCAGTACAACAACATCACAGACAACTACAGCAGCAACAGAAGTAAAAGTAGAGCAGAAAGCAATCACACAGGATGCATTGAACGATGTTCAGAAAGAAAAATTAAGTGGATATTTCACAGATATGGCAGCAATTGACAATGACACAACATTGACAGCTGAACAGAAAGTTGAGAAAAAAGCAGCAGCTGTTCAGACAATGATCAACAGTGTTTTAGGTTTAAACTATTCTTATAAGAGTGGTGTATACGGAACTTATGAACTGACAGCTACAGATTTATCCAATCCAATTGCAATTTCTGTTGCAGGAATTAAAGCTGGCGATACTGTAGTCGTTGCCCATCTTACCTCTGCTGGTGTATGGGAAAATGTACCTGTAACAAATGTTGCAGACGGTGTTGTATATGCAAAATTTACATCTCTTTCTCCTGTATTTGTTGCTTCTGTAGCAGATGCAAATGCAGCAGCAACTTCACCAAAAACTGCTGATGCAGGAATGAATATGGCAATGATTCTTGTAGTTGTAATCGCAGCAACAGGTGCTGTTGTATATGCAAGACGTAGAATGAACTATACAAAATAAGATCGTATTTGATAAGTCATAAAAGTAAGGCTATATGTCATAGTGGCATATAGCTTTTCTTTTTTTAGGTGAAATTATGAAAAAGCTGATAAAAAAGTATTGGAAAATTATGGTTGTAATTGTTATATTAGGTATATTCGTGTTACTATTTTTTCTGGTAAGATATAAAGGAAAAAAGAATCTGGAAGCAAATATTGCGGCAGAACAGCAGGATGTCTTTGAGGAGATGGCGTCTTTTCGGAATACGATTGATTATCATGGAACAACATACCAATACAGAAAAGATATCGTAAATATTTTATGCATTGGCGTGGACAAAGAAGAGGCAATGTGGGAACGTGATGATGATGGTGGAAGTGTCGGGCAGGCGGATGCAGTCTTTCTGGTTTCCTTTGATTTTGAACATTCCAATATACGCATTCTGGCAATACCGAGAGATACAATGGTGAGCATTGTGGCGTGTGATGAAAATGGAAATGAAATGGGTGCGTTTACCGGGCAACTGGCATTGCAGTATGCGTATGCCGATGGGCAGGAAAAAAGCTGTTCACTGGTTATTGGGCAGGTTGCAGATATTTTAAAAAATGAAGTGCCGATCAATGGATATGTCGCAATGAATTTAAGCTGTATAGGAACTGTGAATGATGCAGTCGGCGGTGTTACGGTTGAGATGGATGATGATTATACCTTATATAATGCAAAGTTCAAAAAGGGTGCGACGGTACATTTGCAGGGAGAAGAGGCGCAGGAGTTTGTGCAGGGAAGAGATATCACGGTAAGCGGCAGTGCGTATAGCAGGATTGGACGACAGAAAAGATATTTAAAAGCATTTATCAGTCAGGCTAAGAAAACGTTAACACAGAACCCTGCATTGGCAGTAAATCTGATGAGCCAGTTGTCAGACTATATGTTGACAGATATTTCAACGGACGAGGTGCTATATATATCGACAGAACTTTCAGGCTGTAATTTTGATGAGGAAAATATGCAGATTTTACAGGGGAATATCCAGATGGGAGAACAATATGAAGAGTATTATTTAGATGACGAGGCAGTACAGCAGACGATCATTGATTTATTTTACGAGGAGCAGAAATAAATGAGTACATTGCGGGAAAAGAGGAAAAAAGAACGGAGAGCATTAAGGCGGAGAAAAACAGCCGATTGGACAGTTGTGCTGATACTCTGTGCCATTGCCGTGTGTTGTGGAGGCTATCTGATCTATCATCACTGGAGTGTGAAACAGCGGGAGCTGGAGTACGAAAAACTCCGGCAGGAAGAGACGTTAAGTGCTGCAACAGAGACGGTTATCGCAGAGCCGGAGACAGAGGAGAGCACAGAAGAAACAGTGATCTACTGTGATCCGGTCTATGATTTCGGACAGTTGCATGAACAGAATCAAGATATTTACGCATGGATCGTTGTGCCGGGAACGCAGGTAGACTATCCGCTGTTACAGTCTGAGACAGACAATTATTATCTGGATTATAACTTAGACCACAGCAAGGGATATCCGGGCTGCATTTACACCAATCAATGTAACCGGAAAGATTTCTCGGATTATAATACGGTACTATATGGACATAACATGAAAAATGGTTCCATGTTTGGAAGTATTCACAGCTTTGAGGATGAAACGTTTTTTGACGGGCATCCGTATATTTATGTGTATACGGAAAATGAACGTCTGACTTATGAAATCTACGAGGCGGCGAAGTTTACAGATGTGTACATTCCGTCAGAGTATGTGATCAGCAGTAAGGACGACAGAGATCAGTTTTTGGCGGATGTCAGAGAAAAAGTTTCTGACAATAAATTACACGTCCGGGAGGATATGGAAATCGGAGAGGATGACAGACTTATCACACTTTCCACCTGTGTAAGCGGTGAGCGAAATCATCGTTATCTGGTGATCGGTGTACTTGTTGAGACGGCGCTTTACCGGTAAAGGGGCGGAATAATATATTTATAAAATCTGGAAAATCCGATTCTCGAATTGCACACAAACGTGCTTTGTGGTAATCTATAACGTGTATTTGTATACAGACGATAGAGCAGAGGAAAGCAAAAGTGAGAAGAAGACGGAGTGGACTAAATTTCGGAAGAAGAAAGAAAAAAGTAAACATGACCATTGTAAAGGAAATCTTAAGCTGGACAGTTGAGATTTTGATTACTCTGGTCATTGCTTTTACATTTGTATATTTTATCGGATTGCGAACCAGCGTGGTGGGGCAGTCCATGTCAGAAACATTGGAAAGTGGAGACGAAATTCTGGTAAATCGGTTCATTTATAAGGTGTCCGATCCAAAGCCGAATGACATTATTGTGTTTCTTCCAAACGGGAATGAAAAATCACATTACTATGTAAAGCGCGTGATTGCAGTGCCGGGAGACACGGTATTGATTCAAAATGGTGCTGTTTATGTGAATGGGGAACTTTTTGATGAGAAAGTAGATGTGTCTGCCATCGAGGAGGCAGGGCTTGCATCGGAGGAACTAAAACTCGAGGATGATGAATATTTTGTCCTTGGAGATAACCGCAATAACAGTGAGGACAGCCGCTATGCCAATATTGGAAATGTGAAAAAAGATTACATTATTGGAAAAGCATGGTTCCGTGTATCTCCGTGGAAAAAATTTGGATTTATATAAGAAAAGTGAGGAAAAAGTATGCAGTTTCAGTGGTATCCGGGACATATGACGAAAGCAAAACGTCAGATGCAGGAAGACATAAAATTAATTGATCTGGTGATCGAGCTTGTGGATGCGAGAATCCCGTTAAGCAGTCGGAACCCGGATATTGATGAGTTGGGAAAAAATAAAGCGCGACTGATCATCATGAACAAATCAGATTTGTCTGATGAGAATCAGAACAAAGAATGGGCAGCCTATTTTAAAAAGATGGGCTACTATGTTGTCGGTCTGGATGCGAGAACCAAGACAGGCATGAAAACAGTTACAAATGTAGTAATGGAAGCCTGTAAGGAAAAGATTGAGCGTGACAGAAGAAGAGGAATCTTAAATCGTCCTGTCCGTGCGATGGTAGTCGGAATTCCAAATGTTGGAAAATCGACGTTTATCAATTCCTATGCGGGAAAGGCATGTGCCAAAACTGGAAATAAACCGGGTGTGACAAAAGGAAAACAGTGGATCAGACTGAACAAAAATCTGGAATTACTGGATACACCGGGAATTTTGTGGCCGAAATTTGAAGATCAGATGGTTGGACTGCGTCTTGCACTGATCGGGGCAATCAAAGATGAAATTTTGAATATTGATGAATTGTCACTGGAGCTGATCAAAGTTCTGACAAGAGATTATGCCGGAATTTTAACAGACCGCTATGGTGTAGATGAGACACAAACTCCGGTGAAGATTTTAGAGCAGATTGCAGAGAACCGCAAATGCATTTCCAAAGGAAACGAATTGGATTACAGCAAAGCGGCAGCACTTCTGATTGATGAATTCCGAGGCGGAAAGCTTGGAAAGATTACTTTGGAGTGGCCACAGGTGCAGGCTGAATAAAGCCGGTGATGAACCTATTTTATACAGAAAGCGTCAAAAGTTGACAAAGGATAAGTGGACAGAATGGCAGAGAAAAAAATCGGTGAGATCAAAGAAGAACTTAAGGCAGTGGACGATGAGAAACTGCCTTCTTTTATAGAAACATATGAAAAAGACGAGCGTTCCGGTGTTGTGAAAATCGTAGAGCAGGCAAAGAAACGGTTTGAAAAATTAGAGGCAGAGAAGCTGCGCATTGAAAATCTGAAAAAATATGAGCGGGAATATGCAGATTATGGCTATATCTGCGGTATTGACGAAGTCGGAAGAGGACCGCTTGCCGGTCCGGTGGTAGCTGGCGCAGTTATTTTGCCAAAAGACTGCGATATTTTGTATATCAACGATTCTAAGAAGCTTTCTGCTGCAAAGCGGGAAGAATTGTATGATGTGATCATGGAAAAAGCAGTTGCGGTAGGTATTGGAATGGCAAGCTCACAGAGGATTGATGAAATCAATATTTTGCAGGCAACTTATGAGGCAATGCGTGAGGCTATAAGCAAATTAAGTGTAAAACCCGATATATTATTAAATGATGCGGTCACGATTCCCGGAGTTTCCATCAAACAGGTGCCAATTATCAAAGGAGATGCAAAAAGTATTTCCATTGGGGCAGCGAGCATTGTTGCGAAGGTTACAAGGGACCGCCTGATGGTAGAGTATGACAAGATTCTGCCACAGTATGGATTCGCATCCAATAAAGGCTATGGTTCGGCGGAACATATCAAGGCATTGCAGGAAGTTGGACCATCTCCGATACATCGTGCCAGCTTTATCAAAAATTTTGTTTAAGGGATATGGACTACCGTATTAGAAATTGCTTCTGATCGCAGGAAAAATTTTACTATAGGGGAAGTTTGTATTAAGTGAGGCGAAACCATGCACATATCCGATATGTTAGGACAATACAACAGAAATATTTCAAGCGGAACAGAAGAGTTGAAGGCAGCTTCCGGTATGCAGAAAGTGGTATCTACGATGGAAGAATTGTCTTCCGGAAGTGTTTTTGAGGGAACCGTCAGTTCTGTGAAAAATGGAAAAGTGACGCTGGCGCTTAGCGATGGACAGACCATCACAGCAAGATTGTCCGGAAAAGTGCCGCTCTCACAGGGGACTCCGATGTTCTTTCAGGTAAAAAGCAACGATGGTGTGACGATTGAGATCAAACCATACACAGGTGCTGGCAGTGGAGGAAATCCAATTCTTACCAATGCGCTGACGGAAGGAACCGTACCTGTGACAGAGCGGAATCTTGCAATGGTCGATGCTATGATGAAAGAACAGATGCCAATTGATAAGCAAAGCCTTTTAAATATGGCAAGGATCGCGAATATGAATCCCGGTGTAGGTATTACTACGGTTGTAAATATGACAAAGCTTGGAATCCCGGTTTCGCCGGAGATGGCAGCGCAGTTTGAAAATTACATGACAGATGAGCATGCCATTTTACAGGAGATGGATCAGGCGATGAATGAACTGGCTGATCTTGCTGGCTCTCATGATCTGACACCGGATCAGGCGGTACAGATGAATCAGAAGATTCTCTCAATCCTTCTTCCAGAGCAGACTGCTGCCGGAGAATCGGTCAATACAGAGGGGCAGATAGAAACCGGTGGACAGACAACGGCAGAAGGACAGATTTTGACCGGTGGACAGACAACGGCAGAAGGACAGACGACGTCGGAAGGACAGATTTTGACTGACGGACGGCTAGGCGCAGAGGAACAGACTGTAAACGGAGAGCAGACCACAACAGCAGGACAAGCCATACAGGAAGGAACAGGTGGTCAGGCAATTGGTGAGGTTTTATCAGATCAGCAGTTTTCAAGTCTCGGAAGGTTATTGCAGAATATTCCTTCACTGGTAGAAAGTACAAAACTTTTCCCGGAAGCGATGGAGCAGGATATTTTTATCGACACGTTGGAGGATGAAAGCGTAGCACAGAATCTGATGACAGAGGACGCTGCATGGAAAGCTGCGGACGGCAAAACGGCATTGGACAAAAATCTGACCGTCTCTGATTTTCTGCGCACAGTATCACAGCTTTTATCTGAAAACAATGGAATGGCATCGCAGAGTATCCAAAAATTATTCGGAAGTGATGCATATAAAAGTCTGCTTCGGAATGTGATGGAACAGCAGTGGCTGATACAGCCGGAAGCGTTGAAACAGGAGAAAAAGATCAGCCAGCTTTACGAAAAATTAGAGCAGCAGATGAGACAGGTGGAAGATGCGCTGAAAGAGGCAGGCGTTACGAAAACCAGATTTCCGGAAACTGCGGCAGAGGTGCGCGGTAATATTGAATTTATGAATCAGCTCAATCAGGCATATACATATGTACAGGTGCCATTGAAGATGTCCGGTCAGAATGCAAACGGAGAACTTTATGTATACACGAATAAAAAGAATCTGAGAGATCCGGATGCGGAGCTGAGTGCTTTTTTACACCTGGAGCTGGAACACCTTGGTTCTACCGATGTCTCAGTGAAAATGCAGCATCGGAATGTCAAAACAAATTTTTATATGGCTGACGATGCGTCCTATGATCTTGTGGAAAAGTATCTGCCCATTCTGGAACAAAAGCTGAAAGACAAAGGTTATCAGTGTACCATAACGATGACAAAGGAAGAAAAGAAGGTCAGCTTTGGGGATGATTTCCTGCGGAAAGATATGCCACAGACGGGAACACTGCATCGGTATTCGTTTGATGTGAGAGCCTAGTATATCAGATACAAAACAGAGGTGGTGAGCGGATATGGCATGGGATAATGAAAAGAAAAAGGTAAAAACAGCGGTAGCAGTAGCATATGAGCCGGGAGATAAAGCACCGAAGATCCTTGCCAGTGGCAGGGGCGAAGTGGCAGAAAAGATCATCGCAAAGGCAAAAGAAAATGATGTCCCTTTCTATAAAGATAATAAGCTGGCGGAGACGCTATCGAAATTAGAGATCGGGGATGCGATTCCACCGGAACTTTATGAAGTAGTCGCTGAGATCCTTGTGTTTGTGGATGATATGGATAAGATGAAGGCAAAATTGCAGCAGGCAGATATGTTATCATAAATGAAGTGAAATTGCAGCAGATGAATGGCATAATCAAATAGTGTGCTGCAGGAAGTGAATAGAATGAGGGACAGCAGGCACAAAAGAAGGATGCTGCTGTAGAAAAGAGGGTTTTATCAATAAGAGAAGTGTGGGAACTGCCTATGAAAAACTGGCAGGTGCATATTTGGAACAGCAGGGGTATGAGATTTTAGAATATAATTACAGATGCCGCATGGGAGAGATCGATATCGTGGCAAGGCAGGACGGATATCTTGTGTTTGTGGAAGTGAAATACCGTGCGGACAACGCAGCGGGAAATCCACTTGAGGCGGTGACTGCTGCAAAACAGAGAACGATTTCCAAAGTAGCTTCGTATTATTGCCTGACACATGGTTATGGAACATATACACCTTGCAGGTTTGATGTGGCGGCAATTTTGGGAGAGCAGATAAAAGTCATTCAGAATGCATTTGACTATCAGGGGTTCTGAGAGGGTGAAAGAATGCATTTTTATGGCTGCTTTTTCGCAGGACAAAATCAGGAGAGTTGTAAGCGATATGGAACATAAAAGCTGGAAGCGGAAAAACAATACAGGAGTGCCGGCAGAGGTGATACATCATCCTGGGGCTGGCGTGGAAGTGCCGCTTTTACATTTTCCGTTATTGGAGAAAACAGGAATCGTAAAAGAAGGTTTTACCACAAGACTTGGCGGCGTGAGTGAGGGTATTTTTTCCACCATGAATCTGAGTTTTACAAGAGGAGATGAAGAGGAGGCAGTCCGGGAAAATTACAGAAGACTTGCATCAGCGCTTGATGTGGATTATGATAAATTTGTTTTTACGGATCAGACACATACGACAAATGTAAGAAAAGTGACGGCGGAGGATGCCGGAAATGGACTTACGAGAGAACGGGAATTTCATGATATAGATGGATTGATCACAGATGTGCCAGGCATAGTGTTATCAACGTTCTATGCGGACTGTGTTCCATTGTATTTTGTCGATCCGGTGCACCGCGCCATCGGGTTAAGCCATTCCGGCTGGCGTGGAACAGTAAACCGCATGGGAAAAGCGACTATCGAGGCGATGCGGAGGGAATACGGAAGCAGACCGGAGGAACTGCGCTGTGCGATCGGACCTTCCATCTGTCAGGATTGCTACGAGGTGAGCGGGGATGTTGCGATGGAGTTTGAGCAGACATTTGCAGGGCATGAGCGTGAAATCATTCTTGCAAAAGAAAATGGAAAATATCAGCTCGATCTCTGGAAGGCAAACGAAATTGTACTGCTTGATGCAGGTGTCCTGCCGGAACATATAGAAATCACGGACATTTGCACGTGCTGCAATCCTGACTTACTCTTTTCCCACCGCGCAAGCCACGGTAAGCGCGGAAACCTCGGGGCATTTTTATGTTTAAAATAAGATAAAGGAGCAAAAGATATGAGTAAAAATTATGTAGATTATATGGTAGAAGAGACAAAGAATATCCTCGCAATCGACAGTCCATCCGGCTACACAAAAGAGGTGGCAGACTATGTCATGGGAGAATACAAAAAGCTTGGATATGAGCCAAAGCTTACGGTAAAAGGCGGTGTGCTCGTACCGATCGGCGGCAGGGACAAAGGGAACGCCGTTCTTTTAGAGGCACATATTGATACGTTAGGAGCCATGGTGGCAGAGATCAAAGCCAACGGAAGACTCCGTGTCACAGCGGTTGGTGGTATGAATGCAAACAATGCAGAGGGAGAAAACTGTAAAGTTGTCACCAGATTTAACGGAAAATATGACGGAACATTACAGCTGATCAACGCTTCCATTCATGTAAACGGCGAATATAATGACACAAAGAGAAGCTATGATTCCGTGGAAGTTGTTCTGGATGAAAAAGTAAAATCAAAAGAGGATGTGGAGAAGCTCGGCATTATGACAGGTGATTTTGTCTGCTTTGATCCGAGAACTACGGTGACAGCATCCGGTTACATTAAGAGCCGTTTCTTAGATGACAAATTAAGTGTTGGAATTTTATTGGGCTATGCAAAATATCTGAAAGAGGAAAATGTGACACCGGAGCGTATGATCTACCAGCACATCACTGTATTTGAGGAAGTAGGACACGGTGGTGCTGCCTCTGTCCCGGAAGGCGTGACAGAAGTGATCTCTGTGGATATGGGATGTGTTGGTGACGGACTTGCCTGTGATGAGACACAGGTATCGATCTGTGCGAAGGACAGCCATGGTCCATATCATTATGATGTGGTAAACGGTCTTGTGAAGGCAGCGAAAGAGAATGGCATTGATTTTACAGTGGATGTCTATCCATACTATGGTTCAGATGCAGATGTTGCGCTGACCGCCGGATATGATGTGCGCCACGGACTGATCGGTTCGGGTGTATATGCATCACACGGTTATGAGAGAAGCCATGTGGATGGAGTAAAGAATACGTTTGAACTTCTGAAGGCTTATCTCGGATAGCAGAAACGATGCTGCCTTTGAAAAGAATGGCATATTAAAGATTTCTTAATAATATCCTAGGATTATCTTCATTGTAATAGAAGACCTCTCGTGCTATATTAACTGTATGAAGAATGATAGTACACATCATACAGCTAATACAGATGGGAGGTTTGTTATTTGATTCAGTTAAATTACAGGGATGCAAAACCAATTTATGAACAGATCAAAGATGGTCTGAGAAAGCTGGTTATCACGAATTCCCTTATTGCAAATGAAAAGCTGCCCTCCGTGCGGGAAATGGCTTCGAAGCTTGCCATCAATCCAAATACCATCCAGAAGGCATACCGGGAACTTGAGGCAGAGGGATATGTCTATACCGTTGCCGGAAAGGGAACATTCGTTGCCGAGCGGAAGGAAGTGCTGGGAGTCAGAAATGAAGAGCTGATGAAGGAATTTGATGAAGTGGTGACGGAACTGTTGTTTTTGGCGACGGATGAGGACAGTTTGAAAACACGTATTGAACAATTGGCTAAAGGGGGAGAGGCACAATGATCCAGGTTCATAATTTAAAGAAAAAGTTTGATGATTTTCAGGCGTTGAACGGCGTGGATATGCATGTAGGAAAAGGTGATATTTATGGACTGGTCGGACCAAACGGAGCAGGAAAGTCTACATTGATCCGCCATCTTACCGGAGTATATAAGGCAGATGAGGGAGAGATCCTGATCGACGGTGAACCGGTATTTGAAAACCGGAATATCAAGCAGAGGATGGCTTATATCCCGGATGAACTGTTTTATTTTATGCAGGCAGATACGATGGAGATGAAACGCTTTTATGAAGGCATCTATCCACAGTTTGACAGTAAGCTTTTTTATAAAATGCAGGAATTTTTCCCGACGATCGATGTGAAACGCACTATCAGACGGCTGTCGAAAGGCATGCAGAAACAGGTAGCGTTCTGGCTTGCAATCTGCTGTAAACCGGATCTGCTGATCTTAGACGAACCGGTGGACGGACTTGATCCTGTGATGCGCAGACAGATCTGGAGTATCTTAATGGCGGAAGTGGCAGAGCGGAAAATGACAGTTTTAGTGTCGTCCCATAACCTGAGGGAACTTGAGGATACCTGTGACCATGTGGGCATCATGCACCATGGAAAAATTATGATCGAGCGGTCTTTGAGCGATCTTCAGGGAAATATTTCCAAGATACAGGTGGCATGTCAGAATGGTGTGCCAAAATTGCCGGATGATTTTGAGGTGCTGCATATGGCAAACACAGGGCGTGTCTATACCCTGATCGTAAAAGGGGATCCGAAAGAGGCAGAGAAAGTTCTTCTGACAGAAAATCCTACCATTGTTGATGTACTTCCATTGACACTGGAGGAAATCTTTATTTATGAATTGGGAGGTGTGGATTATGAAGTCAAAGACATGCTGCTTTAACAAAACAATTTTCAAAAAAAATATGACACATTTCTGGCCTTTGTGGGCATTGTATAGCTGTTATCTGATCGTTTCGCTTCCGGTCGGACTGTGGTTTAACATGCGGTATTATCTGCAGGATGACAGTTACAGCCAGCTCCAGAGACAGGTCTATGCGATCAGTGGCGCTATGCGGGCAGCCATGAATCCGGTGATCACATTTGCATTTGCAGCAGTGATGATCATGGCAGTGTTTTCCTATCTGTATTCTGCAAAGAATACAAATATGATCCATTCACTTCCGGTGGACAGACGGGAGTTGTTTGTGACGAATATCATATCTGCGTCTGCATTTATGATTGTTCCGCAGATCCTGACCTTTATTATCACGGTGTTCGTCTGCATTGGTGCACATATCACCAATATCCAGTACATTTTATACTGGTTTGGTGCAGAAGCCGCAATGACGTTTTTTGCACTGGCGCTCGGCGCATTTGTGGCGATGTTTACCGGACAGCTCATGGCATTTCCGGTGTATTATGTCGTAGTCAATTATCTGTATGTAGGATGCTGGTATCTGATCAACATGGTGATAGAGAGTGTCTGCTTTGGGGTGTCAAACAATTGGAATCCGGGGAAATCCTGTATTTTGTCTCCAATTTATTATCTGACAAACAATCTGCGGATACAGTCAGTAGAAAACAGTGAGTATGTGACGGTTGGAATCGAGTTTAAGGGTGCATATCTGCTCGGGATTTATGCAGTGGCAGGTGTGGTATTCCTGATCGCAGCCTATCAGTTGTATAAATGGAGAAAATTGGAGACTGCAGGTGACCTTATCAGCATGCGGGGAATCAAGCCGGTGTTCCGCTGGGGCGTGGCTGTCTGCGCCGGTCTGCTTGGAGGAACTGCCGTTGCTGACACGATCGGAAACAGTTTTTCTTCGGCAAAGGTACATTTTTGGATACTTGCAGCAGGCACCCTGATCTTTGGTGCGATCGGCTTTTTTGTGGCGGAGATGCTTATTGAGAAGAATTTCCGTGTGTTCCACAAAAAGAGAGTTGGGGAATGGGCAGTCTTAACGGTTGTTCTGGCAGCATTTCTGGGTGCACTGAAACTGGATCTATTCCGGATCGAAGGAAAAATACCGGATGTTTCAGAGGTTAAGGTGGTATCGCTCAATCTGGACTATACGCTCCGCTATACCGAACCGGATGATATTCAGAAGATCATAGATCTCCAGAAAGAGATCCTGGCACAGAAAGAAGAGTGCCTGAGCGCAGAGAACCAATATTATCTCTCAATCACATATACCCTGAAGGATGGTAAGAAGCTGCGGAGAAGTTATACAGTTCCGGTTGGGCAGGCTGCGGCTGCGGACAAAGATTCTGTCGTCGCAAAAGTGACTGCGTTAGAGAGTGATCCGAATAAGATGATGCAGAACATGTTTGGCAATTACTATAAGACGAATGAGTATTATGCCGGCAGCATCTCATTTGTAGATGAGAACGGCAGAACAGAGGATTACCGTTTTACACAGGAAGAACTTGACGCTGTCATGGAGGCGGTGCAGAAAGATGTGGAAGCGGGAAACATGACGGATTATCAACTTTATTCGCTCCGTGCCGGTGATGAGGATAACACGTACAGGGATCGTTATTTTAACAATCTGGATATCAGTTTTTATAATCCGGACGGTATCATCTGGAATTACAGTTCTTACAGTGTGGATGGGGTTGATGTGACAGAAGCGGTGCTGACAGGGGAGAAGACTGCAGAAGAGGCAGAAGCTTATTTCCCAAACAGTGACAGCGCCTATGTTGAGTTCGGAAGCAAATGCACAAACATTATTGAGACATTGAAAAAACTTGGGATTTTGAACAGTGAGCGAAAACTTATGACTTATGATGAGTATGAGGCACTGATGAATCCGGAAATGTCATAGTTTTGAAAAAAGATGGAATAAATATTGTTATTCCATCTTTTTTATTGTAAACTGTTGTTATTGTTTCAGGACAATGATTCAGCCGGTCTGTTCATTTGCTTTGCAGACCATAAGAAAAGGAGTTTTATCAATGAGTAAACCAGTCGTAGCGATTGTTGGACGCCCGAATGTAGGAAAGTCTACGTTATTTAATGCACTTGCAGGTGAGCGTATTTCAATTGTACAAGATACACCGGGCGTTACAAGAGACCGTATTTATGCGGAGGTGTCGTGGTTAGATCACAATTTTACCATGATCGATACCGGTGGTATTGAACCGGACAGTAACGATATTATTTTATCACAGATGAGAGAGCAGGCAGAGATTGCGATCGCAACTGCGGATGTGATCATTTTTTTGACAGACG
>OHDC01000654.1_pt1 | contig 18054 bp, 16 predicted proteins | sample 1566851 | NCBI WGS metagenome assembly OHDC01 (sample SAMEA3879590, study PRJEB24766) | human gut metagenome | biome: human-associated habitat; feature: feces | place: USA | collected 1985/1987 | reverse complement strand
AGGCCGACAAGAATGCCATGGTGGGACAATATGTGGGATCTACACCTCAAAAAGTCAATGACCTTGTTGACAGGGCTATGGGGGGCATATTGTTTATTGACGAGGCTTACACACTGTCTGAAGACTCTTCTTCCAGCAATAGTTTCGGGAAAGAGGCCATAGAGACTCTAATGAAACGAATGGAAGATGACCGTGGCAAATTTGTATGCATCATGGCCGGTTACCGAGATCTGATGGAGGAATTCGTGCGTGTGAATCCCGGAATCGACTCGCGAATCAGTCATCGTATCCACATAGAGGACTATTCCGCCGATGAACTGACAAAGATTTACCTTCGAATGGCAGAGACTCAACAGATGAGTATGGAAGTTGATGCCGTCGAAACATTGAAACGTGCCATAGTCAATATGGTGACAGTCAAGACAAAAGATTTTGGCAACGCTCGCGATGTGAGAAAGCTTCTTGATAAAACCCTTGAGCGACAGTCCGTTCGCATTCAGGCTCTTCCTGATTCTATTTCACCTTGCGAACTATCCTTAATTAAGGCCGAAGATATTCCTGTCGAAGTCCATCAGGAGATAGACGAACGACAGTGCATTCTGAAACTTGACGCCTTAGTGGGATTGAACGGAGTCAAACGAGAAATTCGGAATATCGCACAATATTTGAAACTCGAAAAAATGCGAGCTGAAGCTCTGGGCAAGCGTTTTGTCGGACTTCGTGACCACTACCTCTTTCTCGGTAATCCCGGAACAGGTAAAACCACTGTGGCACGCATCTTAGGTGAAATATTCTTGTCATTGGGAATCTCGAAGAATACACGGTTCATTGAGACCGATCGCGCGGGACTTGTCGCAGGTTATGTAGGACAGACAGCATCTCAGACCAATCGAGTGATAGACAGTGCTATGGGTGGTATATTATTTATTGATGAAGCATATACTCTCTCACAAGGATTCAACGACAGTTTCGGTCAGGAGGCTATTGACACCCTTCTGAAAAGAATGGAAGATGATCGTGGAAAATTCGTTTGTATTGCAGCCGGATATTCGCACGAAATGCAACAGTTCATTACTTCCAATTCAGGGCTTCAGAGCCGCTTCAACAAGGTGATTCACTTTGAGGACTATAGCGAAGAAGAGCTGGTAGAGATTTTCAAAAGAAAAATTCTGTCGGACGGTCTCACTATTGCAGCTAATGCTGAGTACGAAATGAAAAATATGGTAAGCACCATATTCGGGAGACGCAATGCCAACTTTGGCAATGCACGAGAAATTAACAACCTGTTTCAAAGAGTTAAGGAACAACAAAGCAATCGGCTCTATCAACTCATGGCAAATGGTATTACCCCATCAAATAACGATTTGCTTACACTAGAACAGACCGATTTTTTATGTGACAAACTATAACAATAGCACTATGGGATTACCAGCAGGATTTGACCCGGTAAAAGGAACATTCAGCGGCGTTTCAGCACCTAAGATACAATCCAATTACAATACAATTTCTTCCGGTTCATATGCCGGGAGCTATTACACATACAGCAGTAGAAATTACAACCTATGGGATAGATTTAACGATGCAATAAAGTCTGTCGGCAACTGGATTGATGATATTATTGAGCCGGTGAGTGGATGGATTACCATTTTAGGCATAATCATAGGTGCCATAGGTTTAATTTGTTGGATTTTCGATGACTCTAACATACTCTATATTATTCTACGTTTTATTGGAGCATGTTTTATTGGTGGAATAATGTTCTATGTCGTTGCAATAAATGCATTCATAATTTCACTAATATTGAAAGTAGTAAGATTCGTATTTTGGAACGCATGGACCTTCCTAATTGCATTGATGCTCGGAATTGGAGTCTGGACATATTCAGCCTACAGCTCGCCCTTTTATGCTTATTCTCCGACGCAGCAGCAAACTGAGGTTTATACTCCAACATACGACAAATACCGTTGTGCAGCAGCGGTCTTGAATGTACGTATCCATCCGAATAAAACCAGTCGTGTTCTCGGTACTCTCCGTAAAGGGCAGGAGGTTGAAGTGATTGATAAAGAAAACGGTTTCGCCGCTATTGAATACAATGGACAACGAGGATATGCAAGTCTTAAATATTTAACTAAAATAAACTGAAAATCATGGGATTCTTTTCAAAACTTTTCTCGGTTACCTCCTGTCGCAATTGCGGAAGCACAGATTTACAATGTGTCAATCAGCTATATGGTTCAAACTGTAAGCTGATGGCTTGTCGTAAATGTAATAAAGTCTATGTTTATGGACAAGCACCTCTTTGCGCTAATTGTGGTAAACCTATGCGAGGAACTGCATATCATAGCGGCGGTGCTGTAGTACCAAAGTGCACATCTTGTGGTCATGTATTTGACTGTGATGAACGTGGATGGGTAAATATTGATTAACCAGATGTATTAAGTTAGCAATAATATGGCAAAAGACGGAGACATCATTGATGTAATGTTCGGATGGATAATCAGTCTGTTCGGATGGATTCTCGGAGGAATTGTCAAACTAATTATGGCTATCATCGGTAGCTTGTTCAAAGGCATCGTTGGGCTATTCAAGAAGAGCGAAACTCCGATTCAGGATTAAACTTCATCAGGGCGTATGCAAAAAAGCCTCAATAGAGTATGCATGGAGTAACCGACCGTCCAACAACCGGGTAGGAGTAACCTCTCTTTTTAATGTTTACAACTATGGCATTAAATTTCAACGTAGTTGAAGCTGCTCAGAACGCTAACGAAGTTTTCCAGTTCTGCAACTTCTCACAGAACGGTCCCTGCGACATGTGCTGGGGCGATCTCAGCCTCTAACAAGAGGTAAATCTCACAACAATGGGTGAAGTCCTATGGATTTCGGTTTATGGGACTTCACCTTTTAATACGAACAACAATGAAGTGGTCTAAATACAATATACTCAGTAAATCTGATAAATACGGACATTTGCTCTTCAATACTATGTCAATGGTGTTTCTTCAAATAAATGATGAAGATTTACCTGCATGGTTTGAACTTAAATCAAATCCTGACAAGGTTTCCGAGATCTCCAATGGAAACTTCCTACTGAAATCACGCATAATTGTTAAGGATGATGATGAAAACCTGAATGTTTACCTCACCGATGTATTGAAGAATCGATATAACTCAAGCGACCTTGCTCTCACGATATTACCCACACGAGGGTGCAACTTCGGATGTATTTACTGCTATGAGCAGGAACGCCCGATGATCAATATGTCCGAAGATACCGAACAGGCAATCATTAGATTTGTCAAGAGCAATCCCAATCTTAAAAGGCTCAGCGTAGTCTGGTATGGTGGTGAGCCACTCATCAATTTTCCGTCAATACAGCGATTGAGTGAGGCTTTTATCGGCATGGGTATTGAGTATAGTGCCAAAATGGTGTGTAACGGATATCTATTGACCGAAGATATTGCAAATGAGATTGAACGGCTTAAAATCCGGAATATCCAGATTACTCTCGATGGTATTGCCGATATTCACGACAAGCGTCGCCCGCTTCTTGGAGGTCAACCCACCTATGAAAAGATAATGAGTAATCTCAAATATCTTTTGTCCGTGAACCATAGTGTGACTATTGACGTCAGAAGTAATATTGACCGCCGAAATATGGATGAATATCACACCTTTTATGAGGAATTTCGTAAAGAGATACCTGATAATCGTGTTACTCTGTACCCCGGATTTGTCAGCGATTTGCTTTCAGACGAATGTGTTTCTGCGGAAGACAACATCAGTGAAGGTGGCTATAAGGCACAGTTTGCCCTTGACATCTTCAACCGTTATGGTATAGAGATAAAAGCTTTCCTCCCCAAATTCCGTCGTCATAGCTGCGTAGCCAGCAAATATTTTGCATTTGTAATCGGGCCGGAGGGCGAGATTTACAAATGCTGGCGTATGGTAGGCAATAAGGAACAGACGCTGGGAAATGTCCGATCCGGTCTTGACTTGGCTAAATTTTCTCGCTATCTCGTAGGTGCAGACTACACACGTGACCCCAAGTGTTTGAATTGTGAGTTCATCACATTATGTGGTGGAGGGTGTCCGTTGGTTCGTCTTCGTAATAAAGAAGAAGGGCTAACCCTCAATCATTGTTGCCCTGAAAAGAGCCATATGGAGAAACTCATGGAGATGAGGTATGAAATGACACTATTGGCCAAAAAGAATAAGCAATGAATGATACAAGGGTCTTTATCCAAACATACGGATGCCGTATGAACGCATGTGACACAGAGATAATTTGTGCCATATTGCGCAACGCCGGGTTCACGCTTGTCCATCATCCCGAAAAAGCCGATGTTGCCATTCTGAACTGCTGTTCTGTCAGGGAAGACGGGCATATTGCAGCATTGGATAAAGTCCGAAAACTTAAACAATTCAACCGGTCAATTAAAACGGTACTATGTGGCTGTTTTGCAAAACTTGTCGATTCCGGTTTTCTACGAAGCAATCCCAATATTGATGCCGTTGTCACTCCTGAATCCTACCGAGAAATGCCCGAAACTTTATCAAGACTGGAGGCTGGAGATGTAGGATTCATCGTGAGTAATGAAATTTCTGACGATTTATATCAAGAGATTCTCCCATCCGAATATCTAAATATCCCTAATCGTGCAATTATTTTAGGCAAGGGGTGTAATCAGAAATGTGCCTACTGTATAGAACCCTATACACGAGGGGCTGAGCGGTATGTAAATCTTGACACCGTAATGGCTAATCTTGATGTCCTGTTTCATCGTCATGAGGGAGGAATTGTTACGCTTGTTGGTCATATGGTTGACCGATACATGTGTGCTGGGGTCAACTTTGCGACGCTTCTTCGAGAAGTCGCAAAAGAGTGTGAACGACATAACGCTTGGGTCAAGTATTTATCTTCACATCCCATGACTTATTCAGATGAAGTCCTCAGTGCCGTTTCGGATTGTGACAATATAATGAGAGTTGTGCATCTTCCGGTACAGTCCGGAAGCAATGAAGTCCTCAACCGCATGAGACGTGGATACACCATAGAGCAATATCTTGAGACAATTAAGCGTGTACGGGCAATTTGTCCAGACATGAATATTGTCACCGATATTATGGTTGGATTCTGCGGCGAAACGGACTCGGATTTCAGACAGTCAGTTGAACTAATTGAACAATTTAGACCGGGCGAAGTGAATGTCTATGCTTTCTCAATGCGCAGTAATACTTATGCACATAGAGCATATATTGACGACGTTACCGAAGACATCAAACGCGAGCGTATGCAGATTGCGGTTGAAACAGCAAGCCGAATCCGTCGAGAATATATGCAAAGTGAACTCGGAATAAGTCAGAAGTTTATGTCTGGAGCTATGTCGGGGATCAATAGACGGGAATTTTCCAATATATACAATCGGACTTATTCTCAAAGATCCGGATTGAGGGATTGCGGTGAGAATCTGATTGTAGAAGGACGGCTGAGTTTAGAAAACAACCTGTTCACTGTTGATATATGAGAGTCAATATTATAAATATAGGTTGCTTCAAAAATCTTGTTGACTGTGAACGTCTGATGTGGCAACTTCAGATGGCAGGTGTTGATGTCGTTTTCGGTCCAACAGAATACAATGGCGACATCGTCATTGTAAATACTTGTGGCTTTATATCTGATGCAGAGAAAGATTCAGTTGCTTTGCTTCTCGATATTGCTAAACGTAAACGAAATGGCCAATATTCACAATTCTGGGTTATGGGCTGCTACGGCCAAAAAATGGGTAATGATATTATCCGCAGAATCCCGGAGATTGATAAGGTTTATGGCAATTTTAATTGGAGCCGGATAGTATTCGATATTGGAAATAAGCCTTGGATGAACTGCACTAATCGTATTATAACCACTCCGAGACATTATGCCTATGTCAAAATTTCCGAGGGATGCAATATGCCTTGTTCCTATTGCATTAAGCCGGTTCTTAATGGCCCTCTGAAATCAGAGCCTATTGAAACGATAGTTGATGAGTGCAGAACCCTTGCGGGAATGGGAGTCAAAGAACTACAAATAGTTTCGCAGAATACAACTGACTATGGACGGGATATATATCATAAACCCCAAATTGCTGAACTTATCGATCGGATTTCTGACATTGAAGGGATAAAGTGGATAAGGCTTCATTACGCTTACCCCACGAACTTTCCCAAAGACCTGATTGATGTCATTGCCACTAAGGAGAATGTCTGTAAATATATTGATATGGCCATTCAGCATTGTAATGAAGATATGCTCCGAATAATGAGACGCCCGATGTCGAAAGATAGGCTTGTGGCATTATTGGATGAACTGAAATCTCACAATATAAGTATACGTACTACTGTAATGACCGGACATCCCGGTGAAACTGAAGAAATGTATCAGGAACTCAAGGATTTTATTACTCAGCGTCGTTTTGACCGATTGGGCGTTTTTCCATATTCACACGAGTCTCGCTCATATAGTGGCAAGCACTATGAGGACTCAATTCCTGAAACAGTAAAGCGAGAAAGAGCCCTTGAACTTATGGCAATACAGCGAGAGATTTACAATGAAAGTAATCTCAACAACATTGGTAAGCGAATGAAAATAATTATTGATGGAAAAAACTCGGCTGGATGCTATGTAGGACGACCCGAAAATAGTACGCCAATGGCTGACCCCAAGATAATCATAACTTCTGATAAGACATTGATACCGGGTGAATTTTACGAGGCTGTCGTTACCAACAGTCTTGGCAAAGATATGGAGGGTACGATATGACACTGTCTGAACACAATATCTTCACCCGCCAAATGGAGGACGGTCAATACCTGATTTATCTACCGTTGTCGAAGTATGCTCGGATACTGACGCAAAAGCAGGTTCAAAGCCTTACTGATTCAGTAGAAAAATCTGAACAAGCCGTAGACCCGGCAGTAACCGAAGTTATTGCAAACGTCAAGCCTACCCAGCAGTCAAACGTGTATATAACCGAACATGGTGTGACGGGAATCCGGAATATGATGATTTTGCCGAATAATGTGTGTAACTTCAAATGTACATATTGCTATTCTGCAGAAGGGCGAAGCGGTAAAACCGTCGATTCTAATAAACTGAAATCGGCCATCTGTTATTTCCTCGATTCAAACAGGGCACCGAGCGAACGACTTACAATATCAATTCTTGGGGGCGGAGAGCCTATGCTTTCTTGGGATTTGGTAAAAACTTCACTCGACTTGGCTTTCTGTCTCGCTGAAAAACGTGGACAGAAACTTCCTGTTTCAATCGTGACAAACGGTTCGATTTTGACCGATGAAATAGTTGATTATCTCAAGTCGCACGAAATCAGTTTAAGCGTTTCATTTGATATTTTGCCCGAAATTCAGAATATGCAACGCGGTCACTACGAAACTGTTGTCGAAAACATCAACCGTTTTACCAATGCTGGAATTGATTTAGCGTTCAATACCGTTATTACCCGTGAGAATGTAGGGCGAATGGAAGAAATGCTTCATGCCATTGCAGCAAACACTCCAAAGGTTAAGAAAGTATCGTTTAAGTCACTAATATCCAACAATTATTTCAAGGATGTTGATGAAAGAAGAATATACTATCGTGATTTTGTTGACAATTTCTTTAAGGCTCTTGATTTAGCAAAACAGTTGGGGATATGGCTTACGTCGCCCTACTTTAATAACGCCTTATGTCTGAGCGACCGCTTTTGTCCCGGTAAATTTGTTGTCACATCCGACGGCGATATATCAATCTGCCACTGTGTAGGCTCGCGAAAAGACCGGTTATATAACGATTTTATTTTTGGGCATATCACTTCCGACGGCAATGTTGCGATAGATGAGGAAAAACTCGAGAAGATACTTTCCCACGACCATAACCGTAACGAACGTTGCAAAGATTGTATTGCACATTGGCATTGTGCTGGCGGCTGTTATGCCGACAATTCGACAATTGGAGATAACGAAGAGAGTCAGAACGCATATTGCGAATCAATGAGATATTTTATTGAACGCTACATCTGTAAATATATACTGAAATGATGGATATAGACTTTCTGTTCCAGTTACTTAATGAGCCCGGAGTAAGCGGTAATGAGGTCTCGGTTTTGGATCTATGCCGAGAAAAAGTTGCTGGTAAATGCAAAATCTGTTACGACAGAATTGGCAACATGTATGCAAAGATAAATAGCAAGGAGTCCGACACAGCTACACGTATACTGATAGAAGCTCACATTGATGAAATCGGATTTCAGGTAACATACGTCGACCACGACGGCTATGTCTATATCAGGCCATGTGGCGGAATAGATGGAGCCACACTTATCGGCTCTTTCGTTGAGATTCAATGTCGAGATGAATCTCTGACCGGTGTGGTCGGTCGTAAACCGGTACATTTAATGAAAGGCGATGAGAAAAACAAACTGCCAGACTGCGATACGGTGTGGATTGATACTGGACTTGATGCTGATACAGTTAATAAAAAAGTTCGTATTGGTGATTATGTGTCATTTAATCCAAATGCACATCTTCTCGGAGAAATGAGAGTTGCGTCCAAGGCGATTGATAATCGTGTGGGTGCATTCATTCTCACACAAATCATAGACAAACTACCGGCAATATCCGACAAACAGATTACGCTCGCTTTCACCACCCAAGAGGAGTTGGGATGTAAAGGTGGGGCCGTAGCTGCCTATGGTGAAATATACGATTATATTATTTGTATAGATGCCGTATTTTCATCGGATGTGCCGGACATTTCTCCCCGTGTAGTCGGCGATATCAGACTTGGTGAAGGTGCTGTGGTTTATCGTAACGGCGATGTAGACAGAAATTTTGTCGAGCAGATATTGTCGGTGGCACAGAACTACAATCTTAAAATTCAGCTGTCGGCAAACTACGCGGCATCTGGTGGCACAAATACTCGCAATATGCAGCTGACTGGCTCTGGAAACGTCACTGCAACCATTGGGTATCCGGTACGCTATATGCACACACCCGTTAGTATGGCAGATTTGCGAGACATTGATACCATTGTAAATCTTATAATCCGAATTCTCGAAGAACTATAACAATGAAAGTATATATTCACACTAATGGTTGCGCAGTTCTCAAACACGAAACCGAGCGAATCGCCAAATTCTTTCATCTCAACAAGGTTGAAATTGTTGAATGCCCCGAAGATGGTGATTTAATCGTAATGACGTGTTGCGGTGTAACTCATAATGAGGAAAATCAAGCGATTGACATAATTTCAAACCTTAATAGTAGAAAACAAAAGGATGCGACTCTTATTGTTAGCGGATGCCTACCAGCATTCGCTTCAGAGCGAATCTTGGAGGTTGCTCCCGAAGCCCAACTTATGTCGTATTCTCAGATGCGAAATTTTGACAGTATTGTTTCCGGAGGGGCATCATGGGATGATGTCTATTATAATTATGGGCACATGATGAAACAAGAGGAACATCGAGACGACACAATTCATAGCTCAAATCAAGATATGGACTTGCAGCTGATGAAAACGGTTGATGAGACTAACCACACATCTAACTGCATCCAACAGTATAATCTCTGCACATTGCGCAGATATATATGGCAGGATGAAGATGTTTATCAGATAAAAGTTGCTTACGGTTGCCCCGGACATTGCAACTATTGTGCGACCAAACTTGCCATAGGTGAGTTCCATAGTGTTCCAAAAGCATTGGTACTAAAACAATTCCAAGAAGGGATTGCTTCCGGCTTCAAACGCTTCTCGCTTATAGGAGATGAAATCGGTTGTTATGGTACCGATTTTGGAGAAAACATTGTCACCCTCCTTGATGATGTATATGCACTGAACTCGGAGATTACAGTTTCAATTCGTTACATCCATCCTGACATATTCGTCCGATATTATGATGGACTAAAACCATATTTTGTCAATGGTTTCATTGACTTCTTTTGCTGCGCGATACAGTCAGGAAGTCCCAAGATGCTTAAAGCAATGAACAGGAATCCTGATATTGAGCCATTTATCAAGTGTATGGAGGACCTTAAAAATGAAAATTGCAAGGTCAATAAACACACTCAGATTCTAATAGGCTATCCCGGAGAAACCGAGGCAGATGTATGGCAGACCTTAACGGCCCTGATACGATGTGATTTTGATCATATCAACATCAACAAGTTTAGCAGAAGACGAGGAACCGTTGCCTATGAATTAGAGGAAACAGTCCGAGAGGAAGATAAAGTGGCAAGATGCAGTCTTATCCGAGAAATAATGTTTATGGGTAAGAAAGCAAAGTTATATGATGCTATAAAAGAGTCATATTTTAATGATTGAGACTGAGCATATAGAAGCAATACGCGACTCTGTGGCTTCTGTTTTACCGTTGCTTAGAGAGCTTGCGGAGAACAGTAGTCCTGAGCCTTATACCGTAGAGAATTTATGGTGGACTAAATTAAATGTCGCAATTTCTATTACGGCTGCACTGATAGGCGGCTTAGGAGCCTATTATGGATACAAGGGGTTCGTATATGCCAAAGAAACCGCTCATAATGTTGCTCGTCTGCCACAAGAGACACAGGTCAGGTTATGCCTGTCATTGCTCCAGGATTTAATGCTGAATTATGTGCGTGCCATTGTTATATTCTGCAACCATAAAGATGGATTAAAAGCGCCATCCGATAATTACATCTCCAATTTTATGCTCCCCGAGTTTGAGGATATATTCAATCCGGAGTCTTTTTATCAGAATGGTTCTGCTTATATTTGCTTAAACTACCTGAAGTCAAGAATGAAGCATTATAATCACATGATTGAGGTAATTGAGAGTCATTGTATCAGTGGTGGAATTACTGATAAGGATTGTAAGGATTTGGTGGTAAAGACATCGAAGGTAACACGTTCGGTATTCAATTTCGTAAAAGAAATTGACGGAACGCAGGAAGCATTCAAACATAATTTGATAGAAAAGATTGCCAAGCAAACCAATAGTAGAACGGAGATAGTACAACTTAATTATGATAATAAACAAATATTCCATGCATTAGTATACGCAATGGAGAGTCTTCCGGGTATGGTTAAATTTGATAATGTATCATTTGACTTGTCATCCGCTGTTTCAAAGGTCATTCAACATCTTAGTGATACCGAGGATACTCCGAGTACTATAGATATGCTTGCGTACAACGGCATGATAGAAAGACAGTATATGGAATGAAGCGCATTTTCCGTAATTATCCAATAGCAAATGATGTGGCCGAGGTATTTCACTATGATTATAGTGATAGTATTTCGAGCTGTATGAAAAGTATGAATGGGATTTTCCATTCCCAAAATCTCCCCGTGAATCTTAATTTACGGAGCAAACGGCACACACTGGCTGTTCCCGGATGGGATTTTGATAATGGCAACAATCTATCATTACCGACAAAGATTTGTGAATGGGCAGTCGGAGCGATTGAGGATGATTATTATATTGCCTACACATACTGGTCCGGCAATAGCTTGATTCTCCTTGTTTCAAAAGTTCACAAAAGGCTATGGCTAAACCCTGAAATAAATGCGTTTGATTGTGCCCGTAACATTCTTACCATAAAAAAAGGAATAAATAGCCATCTGCGATTTGATGGAGCAAAGTTTTTATGGAGAACTTATGAAACTGCCGTTATCTCCTCGTCATATAAAAGTTATTTTTATGACATCGTTCATGGTAATGTTGTCCAGACCTCCAATACCTCAACAGTGTTAAAAAATGGCTCTCCACGACAACTACTGATTGAACATGGTAGAGCACACTTTGTATTTCTTCGTCGGTGTGGTATATATTGTATTCATATATATCCGAAAAAGAGAGATATAAAAGCTCCTGCCATAGTAATTTGTCTTGGTGGCCCTTTTATAAAAGTCCCTGACATAAGATTCCTACCTAATTTATACCATCATTTTTCAAATGAGGGTTATCATGTCATTATTCCATTGCGTAGAGGTGTGATTGGGCTATCTTCTGAATGGGAACAAGAATTATATGGTCGATATGGCATTGCCGATGTTGAAGATATTCTTTCATCGACAAGGGAGTTTGTGATGGAATTTGAACCGACCGTAGACTCTAACCGATTGGGTTTATATGGCGCAAGTTACGGCGGGTATTCAGCATTGCTCATAAACGGCAAGCACAACAAAGAGTTATTGTTCAAATCAGTAGTATCTCATTGTGGAGTGTATGACCTTTCAACATATCCATTTCATAGTTCGGGTAATGCACGTGACATAATGATGGAATACGGACATACCGATGATATAGTAGCTTATGCTAAGAATGTCATAGACATCAATCCGGCAAGTTTCGTCAATGACTGGAATGTTTCAACGTTGCTTGTGCATACAATTGATGACACTACAACTTGGTTCGGTCAATCTGTCAGTGCCTATAATGCAGCATTAAATAATACCTGTCGTAACATATCCCTTATACTCACGCATGGCGGACACTCTTATAATATCAGTAAAGAAGAGGCGATAGAGGACGCCATTGTAAATCATTTTAATACAGCCCTAAAAACACAACAAACAAAATCTTTAATAACAATATAAAATACATTTAAGAATAATTCCACTATAAAATGAAAATCACTGATAAATATGTTCTCTTTTGGAGCGGAATATTCAGCAACTTTGCCAGAACTGAATACACCTCTCATGATGGAATTTTATTCTGCTGTTCTGAGCAAGAATTCATGTATCGCAAAGCTATACACTTTAACGATATAGAAACCTCTGAAAAAATTCTTGCTGCACGTGATCCTAAAGAGATTAAAGCTCTTGGGCGGCAGGTAAAAAACTTTATTGAGGATGAATGGTCACGTGTCAGTAAAGATTATATGTTCCGCGCCTGTCTTTCAAAATTTTCTCAAGTGGAGAAAGCTCGTAAAGCGATACTATCATATCCCGGACTTCAATTCGTGGAGGCAAGTCCCTATGACAGGATCTGGGGGATAGGCTTGAGCGAATCAGATGCTCTTGCATTAGATTCCTCTACTTGGCGAGGCTCAAACTGGCTTGGTCAGGTTCTTGATAGTGTTCGTTGTCTCATAGAAAGAGAAAACGAATAAAAACTATTAGGAACATAAGTCTATGCTTTGTCCTTTGGATTCTGATATATCCCGTGAATTCAGGTTATTTTGCGTGTTTTCGTGCGTTTGTTTCGTGATTTTTCACCCAAATCTTTGGTACATCCAAGATTTATCGTTAATTTTGCGCCATAATGGGAAGTAGCCCTTTGTGGCGTAACTCATTTCATACAGTTTAATTACTTCATTTTTAGCTATGAAGCATCTACATCTCAACAACAGCAAGTTCGGCGGTGCTGCCCCTCCCGGCGGCGCGGAGATGAGGTGCGCATAGTTTTCCACCAACATTTTTCAACCGCAGAAATGCCCTGATAGCCCTTGGTGCGTCTTGACGTATCCATATTACGGCAATCGGAGCAGGGAGTACATTGACATGTTGGTACGGCTCCGGAGGCAGGCCTCCGGATGAGATTGACAAAATGAAGTATTAACCCGGAGGGCTCCAAGAGTCTTCCATCAAAACTGTATGAATATGAAAAGAAAATCACCCATATCCGTAGATGTAATCCAATTCTACACCTACAACTGCGATGAGACTGATGACTTGGTTTTCATCGGACAATTCCCCTACGATGATCGTCATGATTTCCTTGTTGACAAAAACTTTGCCGGTATTGCCGTCAAGGTTGAAGTGTGGAATAACCGCTTCGACAAGGGTGCTCGCCGAAACATTTCGCTGACGCTCGTAGACATGACTATGCGATGCGAGGTGGCCACTCAAAGAGTAAGGATAAATCTTGCTGCCGATGGCTTCAAGGACTACTTCATCCACTTTCCTGCTGAAACATCGGACATAGTCGGTAACCATACTTACAAACTTGTGGTACGCGATGAAAACGCAGGACTGCCCCTTACTGAAAGCATAATCCATCTGCTTGACAAATCCACGATGGGCAATCCCGCCTACTGGTATAAGGTTTGCAATGGTGGGATCAAACCTTTGTGGGAAAGCAATGTTTATAAGTCACTTAACACCGTAGACGCACACGAATACCTTGTTCTGTTCACCGTTGCCCCCGAAATTTGTTGCCGACTTTCGACAGTGATGCCGGAGCTTGAGATAAGGCTTCACTATCCCGATGGAAAACATGTAAAGGCATTTTTCAAGGAACCATTTTGCCGAGATCTGGAAAGCTACAAAGATAATCTCTGGAACGTGGAATGTCCGTTAGAAACAGCCGATGACATCAACGGAGTGTTTTATGCCGAACTCCTTTGCATGGAATATCCAATAGCCGGATTCCTCTTCGACACAATGAGCGAAGAGGATATACGCGGCGTATGGTTTGGGCATGAGCTCGAGGCCATGGATGAATACTCTCCGCTGGCTGCAAAGCAGCTCCTGGATAAATATCTTGACAGGGATGGCGCTTCAGAAGCGGAGTCCGAAATCGATCCTTTTGATGAGGCCATTGAAAAATTTATTGCTTCCGAACTCGGGGAACTGAAAGGGAAAGACGCTCTGCTTTCTGACGAAAACGCTGACGGAGATGACTCATCGGAAGAGGCAAATGAAGTGAAATCCGAATCGCCTTTATCGCTTGACCATCTGACGGGACTCCGCGCTGTAAAGGAGAAACTGGCTATATATGAGCGTGTGGTGCGCTTCAACAAGATGCGGGAAGACAAGGGGCTCCCAGCAGCCACCACGCCATTGCATTCTATGTTTCTCGGCTCACCAGGCACTGGCAAGACAACTGTTGCGAAATTGATGGGGGAGATGCTTCGTCAGACAGGCGTGCTCTCGGAAGGACACGTGGTGGTGCGTGAACGGGCTTCGCTTCTTGGCCAAAACTACAACTCTGAGTCAGAGAAAACCTTGGATGCCATAGAGAAAGCGCAGGGAGGCATACTCTTCATTGACGAAGCCTATCAGCTCTATCAGCCTAATGATCCGCGCGATCCGGGCAAATTTGTAATTGAAACCTTGCTTACGGCGCTCTCTGATGATTCCAACAGGGACTGGATGCTTATTCTTGCCGGTTATTCCGAGGAGATGAAGCGGATGTTCGACATGAACCCCGGTTTCAAATCGCGTATTCCGGACAGTAATATCTACACTTTCGACGATTTCACGGAAGCGGAGCTGATGGAGATTGCCGAAAATTACCTCGAACGCAATAACTACACGTTATCATCCGGAGCGCGGACGGCTCTGATCACTCGACTTAAATCCGACTATGCCCGACGCGGCAAAAACTTCGGAAATGCCCGCCACGTAATGAATATGATTCAGACCGAAATACTCCCCTCAATGGCTGTCAGAGTCATTAGCGAGGGATTGACGGATGATATATCCCTCACCGAAATTCGAGAAGTGGACATACCTGCAACTGCACCCGTAGCAAAGCCGACAACAACCTCCCGACCGAGAGTCGGCTTTACAATTTAACTGCCAATTAGCTGACATTATTTAGCAACCAAAGCCCGAAACCATACAGTCAATGGTTTCGGGCGTAAACTTTTAATCAATATGGGAAAACATATCAGCGGCAGCCTGTATTTACCCTGCTGTCATATAATGAGTTCCGACGAGGATCAGCCGATTGTAATGGACATATACGTAGGATTCAATATATCCGGTCAATTCATGGTTTGTGTGGATTTGCATGATTATGATGAACCTGAATACAATTGTTCCACAGCAGCAGTAGTTAATCTTGATGACTCACATAAAATGGCACGTCACCATCGCGTAAAGCACTCCCACCTTCCGATATTCATAGCTGAATGTATGGAAGAATGGGGCTACATCATCAATCCAACTTTCACTCAAGTTCGGGACTGCTTTAAAGAAATCACCGAATGCCTCCTTGATGAAGGTTGCCGGTTTAGAATCAAACGCACATATGGCAAAGGAGACCATATGTGCTGTTAAATAAGAATATGAATGAAGGTATGTCGAGGATGAATAGAAAATCTAATTACATATGAATACCTTCTATAAAGCTTCTCCTTAGCTATCGCCGCTTGTGGCGGCCGAAATTTTGAGCAAAATAAGGCGTGGCGACTTCATCACGAGGTCGTCACGCCTTGCTGATTGACTATGGCAGGTCAACTATTTCTTCTTGTTCAGCCACTCATCACGGCGTTGTCTGCACTCTTTGAGTGTACCAGCAACACAAGAGAACAATTCTCCATCTGTGTGGCGGTAATCGTATTGATAGTGTTTCTTTCGCCGTGTGCGGTAGCCGGTGTAAAACACCTCGTATTGTTCGGTGCCGGGAGTGGTGGTTGTGCTTACTCCGTGGGCGGTCATTTTCGTTGTCATAGTATCGCGGTTTTAGTATTCTACAATCAGTGTCCGATACTCAAATGTTATATCGGGGTTGGTTATCTTCCTTTGTTTCAGCCATAGGTGGTGGCTGCCGTAGCCATAGACGAAGTATCGGTCAAGGTCGTACTTGTCGGCAAAGTCGGCTACAATCTGCCGCAGGGTTTCCTCGCTGTCGGCATAGAGAATATGGTTTACAAACTCTATGATGGTTTCGGCTATCTTATCATCAAAGATGATTGTCGGGTGTTCAAATGTTACATTCATAATCGGAGGATTTATGACCTGCGCCATTGCTGACGCAGGTCGGGTTAGACATCATGCCGATATTACATCAGCGTTTTCGGATTTTTGATTTGCTCTCCTTGCAATCTTGTGGATATTTCTTTGCACAAGCGACACTATGCGGTTGTGATACTTGGTGTCTTGATTATAAGCACCATGCGACTGCGAGATTATAAGGCGTTTGAGGTCTATCTCAATAGTTTCTAACCGTTTGTCACCGATATGAGCCGACATCACAAGGGAATTGTTTTCTGCGTAATAGCCGTTGGTATATACGCAGTGGTGCATTATCTCGCCTTCGTTGTAGAAATCCTCGGCGGTCTGCAACACGGAAACCTCAATAAGTCCGTCAGAAAACACGAGGTCAAGGTATCGTGACATCCGTTGCGGATAGGTCTTTTTCGCTTCATCGTCTTTTCTCTGTCGGATTTGACGCTCTATCTCCGCATTTCGCTCTCGCTCAATCCTCACTTTTTCTTCACGCCGTTTCAGCAACTCCACAAGGCGGTTGTGTTCCGACCTAAGATTTTTGGGGCATAGATAGAGGGGGTTGTGAATGTCCATGCCGAGCCGTTCAAGAGTGTTGATATGGTCATACCATGTCGTAACATCTTTGACTTTGTAATTGTGCCGCAGGCATATTCTTATGAGTTGCCAGCTGTCACGGCGGTATTGTGAGCGGTAGAGGTAGTATGACAATAACCCATACTGCCTTGTCTTTACAAGGGTTTCCACCTTGTTGTCGGACATCAGACCTTTCAGCAGGTCGTAGGGGTCTGTGTAGTGGAAGCCATTAAACCCGTTGCGTCTGATAATCGGCAGGACACGGCATTTGGGATATGTGGCGTATATGGGGATATTGTCGTAATTGGCGGTTCTGCTCCTAATCTCCATGTCGCTGTCAAAATTCCACGCATCGCAGTATCGTGGCATAAAGCATTTTTTCCGTGCGATGTTCACCTCGTTGCCCTCGGCGTCAAACCAACGCTGCAACGCCTCGTTAACGATGTATTCAGCTTTTTCACCCTTACGGCTGCACCATTTAACGTATATCACTCTAATTACTTGAAAATTATCCCTTGTGGTAACAACCGCAAAGTGTGCCGTCTGCGTTGATTTGCGTTTGAGCGAGTGGCTGACGGTGAGTTTTGCCCCACATTTCGGGCAACGGCATTTATTGCCACGCTTACCCTCCGCTGACCATTCGTGGGCACATTCGGAACATACCATAGAGCCGTTTTTGCCACGATAGGCGATGTGTTCAAAGCATTGCGAGTATGCCCATTGCTTTTGTGTCGCGGTTATGGGGCGCAGTGTGGCAGATAGTTTTACCACTTTCTTATGTAATG
>OHDC01000638.1_pt1 | contig 18556 bp, 22 predicted proteins | sample 1566851 | NCBI WGS metagenome assembly OHDC01 (sample SAMEA3879590, study PRJEB24766) | human gut metagenome | biome: human-associated habitat; feature: feces | place: USA | collected 1985/1987 | reverse complement strand
TAAAATATTTTGATATCTTTGCAGGTATCGGCGGATTTCGCTCAGGACTTGAAAAAGCGGGCGGCTTTGAGTGCGTCGGATACTGCGAGATAGATTGATATGCTAAAAAAGCATATGAAACAATGTATGATACAAGAAATAATCCTGTATAATAAAAATCGACACATACAAAACAGTCAAAGTATAATAAAAACAAAGGAGTGTGTCATCAAATGGAACAGGAAAACAATATGATGAAGAGTTTAAAAAGCAGGCAATAAAGCTCGCAAGCTTCAGGCAGCGAACAAACGGATAAAAGAACTTGAAAAGAAAAACCGAGAGTTTGAAGAGCTTAATGAATTTCTGGAAGAAGCATCTGCTTTTTTTTGCCGCGAACCGTCGGAAGTCAGGAAAAAAGAACGGTTAAAGTTCATTTCCCAAAAGACTGATGACGGTAGGATAACAGGAAGGATCAGTTTTTACTGCAAGGCTTTGGAGGTTACAAGACAAGCATTTTACGATCAACTCAGCCATAAAAACGCCCCCTGGAAGTATCAGGCGCTTGCATATGAAATGATGAAGATCCACAAAGAAGACCAATATAATGACTGCTACGTCAGAGAGCGTATGTATCTTGCATTGCAGCAGAGAAAGGGTGCTGGGATGCTGCAGTAAAGAAATATGGGATCATTCAAAGCATGAACAGCGCCGGCGGAAGATGTCATGATAATGCACGCTGTGAAAATATGTGGGCAAGAATGAAAGAAGAGCTGTTCTACAGCCGTGAGGACAAGCCGGAGAACTACACTATGAAAGAGTTGAAGACTACGATCTGGAGATATTATATGAGTTACTGGGCCAACAGAAGAATCTGCACCGCCAACGGTGGTCTGCCTCCGGCAGCCCGAAGAAGGCTCTACTATGATCATATCTTTCTCGTTGCATAATTCTTGTTCGAATAAAATGTGTCAAGTGATATTGACAAAACCAACTATCTCCTTTTCTCTCACCGCTTCAAACTCGGCAATGACCATTGACAGGTCCTCATCATGAGAAATAGGATACCAACCTGTATTATAGTCAAGGAGCGTAACTGTATTTTTTCTTTGTTGATTTTTGAAATCGTGTAATGGCGTTCGCCATAATCTATTTCATCACCAACTGCAAAAGGTATCTCAACTTCCGTATCTTCCAATGTCGAATTTTCAAAGAACGAGAGTTGTTCTGCATTATTTTCCTGCTGCGTACCATTGACAATATTGCGACTTTGGTGTATAATAACATTAGAGTCAAGAGCGTTTAAGCCCTGCGAGAATTGTAGTCGCAGCACACTGAACAGTTCTTGGCTTTTTTGTTTGTTTATATACAAGATATTATCTGCTTGTAACTCTAGCTCCAAATATCTGTCAAAGTTTTCTCTCCCATATACACTTGTTATAAAATTTGAGCTTACTCTTCTAAGATTATAATTTCCATTACCACTTGGACGTACACTTACGATTATAGGCTCATTATCAATATCAATTTCTGATGTTACAACTACTAAACTATCCTGTCTTGATAATGAGTCATATATCATTACTGGATCTGCAAGCCATTCAGGTAGCTTTTTTATTTGTTCTGTAGTTAAGCCATGTGTATGCTTTTCCAAATCTTTTGGTTGAACAACTTTTTTCAAATGTTTTTGCGTATAAAGCATTGGAAGTTGCTCACAGCCAACGTCAAGCAATATTTGAGGTGTATCACATACCTTCAAGTCATTGTATCGGCAGAGTTGTCCTGGACTTCAATCGCTTGAACGTTCTGCTTTAAATGCTCTATCACACTTTGAGCGTAGTAGTCTGCTACTAAAGATGATATATGCTGTAGCTCATCGGGCGAATATCGGACGCTTACCCAATGCTGTATGTTATGCTCGCCATTTTGTGCAGCCGCCACAACCGCTTGCTTTAGTGCAAGTATCTGGTCTTGCGAAAACTTAAGCTTTATAAGATCTTGGAGTATATCATCAACCCTATCAGACGTGCTTTCTTGCTTTGCAGTTTTGGCATTGTCAAGAGCTTCGTTTTTGCGGTCAATTGCGATAACTTCTTTTTCAATTTCAAACAACGTGTCTTTGGCAGCGTGCTGAACAGCTTTGCTGAAAAGAATCATATCTCTCGCATTTTTGATAAGGTCAAGAGCGCTTACATCAACATCGGTATGCAGATCTATTTTACCTGAAAGATTACATCTTTGAGAAACAACGAACTGCACCACAGAATCCAGTGAATGGCGGTATACCTCAGCCTGTTTTGTGTCAAGAACTTTTTCATTGAACATATCTGCGTCCACTGTCTGAGCATATGTTACAGTAACCTGCTTTGAGTCTGCTACCAAATAGCCGCAGGAACTGTTGAGCCGTCCTCTGTGATGACATACTTGCCGATAACAAGCTTATCGAACATTGCTACGCCATTTTCATTCGTTGTCGCTTCAAACTTCAAGTCCTTGTTTGTATCAGAAATGCCTGTTGCAAAGAACTTAATGCCCTCGATATTGAGATTACCTGTTGTTGTCTTTGTGACCTTGATAGAGCCACTTTTCTTCTTGTTTGTCATTTCAGCCTTGACGATATCATCGTTTTCTGTTATTTCGAACGGATAAGGAGTATCGTCAATTTCATAGATATCAGGTGCTGAAATCTCACGATAGAAATACTTGCCTATAGCAAGCTGAAAATGTGCAATGCCGTTCTCGTCTGTAGTTCCTGTGATGACCTGTTCGTTATTTTCATTAAGAATTTCAAAGGTGCAATCAGGGATAAGTTCGCCTGTTGAAATGTCAGTCTTTGTTATCTCAAAAGGAATAGTGTTTTGCTCGTTGTCAAAATCCACAACGAACTCAGCCTGCTGTTCAACAAGCTTGATAGTCTGTGTTGGTTCATCAGAAATCGAATAGCCCTTTGGTGCTTCAATCTCTGTCACAGTGTAGCTGTAGCCCTTGTAGATAGCCTTTGTTGTTTCAGCTATGCCGTCTGTGCCTGTGGTTATGGTGTCGATAACTGTTCCTTTCGGATAGATACAATAGCCATTGCCAACGTAGATATCCTCGGCTGCTGCCACTTCAAACTTTGCGCCTGCAAGGTCAGCTCTTGTTTCAGCGTCACGCTTGTGAATTGTTATCTTGCCCTTGTCAGGAGCAGAAGCCTTGTTGATGAACTCCGTTTTAGCCGTCTTGTCAGCGGTAACAGTGATAGCTTTCTTTGATGATATCATGTAGCCGTCTGCTGTGGATATTTCTCTCCATTCATAATTACCTTCTGGCAGACCTGTTACATCAATATCACCCTTGGTGTTTGGCGTAAGGTCTGTAGCCTGTGAAGCGAGGTCAGTGAAGCTGTAGCTTCCGTCCTTTCCAGTTGCCTTTACAAACTTGTAGCTGTCACCGACTTTGCGGACAAGTTGGAACTTAACAGCTTTGTACATATCCGATGTGCCTGTTTGCTTGTTGTCAAAGTAATCTGTGAAGCTCTTGTCAAGGTGAGCTGAACCTATTGGTGTTGTTATTTTCAGATAAGCCTTAACAGGGTCTTTGTCCTCATAGCAGGAAACCACCATTTCCTGAACGTCTGAGCCGCCCGAAAGGATAAGAGGTGAACACTCGTCTATTTTGTCAACGTACTTGCCCTTTGTCTTTGTGAGCGTGAAAACAACGTTTTTCAGGTCTTTCTCATTGTCTGCTGTGATAGTCATATTTGAGCCTGAGCGTGTAACAGTCACTGAGTTCGGCTTTGAAACGCTGAATTGTGAAAGTGTGCTGTCAAGCTTAACTGTGGCTGTCCACTTGCCTGTCTTGACATCATATTTTGCTTTGTAGGTTGGTGTTCTATTACTGTTTACAGATGTGCCGCTTGGAATATCATAATGCGAAACCATTTCAGACTTCATCTTTTTGTAGCACTCGACCAACTCTTGGTGATGAGCAGAAGCGTTGCTGCCGTTGTAGCTATATGCGTTGAGTAACTTTGTTTCGTTGCTTGAAAGGCTTGCTGAACTGCCGTCATAGTATCTTGCCGAAACAGCCTGAGCCATTATGCTTGAGGCACATATCTCGGTATCTTTTGAGTAGCCGTATTGAGTTTTTCCCTTGTAACTGTAAATGCAAAACTCCTTGATCTGTCTTTGCATACTGTCAGGAACGTGAGCACCCTTTACATAGTCAGCTAGTGTTTGCTGTTTAGAGGTTGTTCCGTTTGTGTGCAACTTATCAAAGTTGATACAATAAGCATAGCTGCCGTCAGATGTTGAGAAATACGGCACTGAGTTTGCCCAGTAGCCTGTGAAGTGTGTGTCATTAGACTTACCAGTTTCAATGTCATAGCCGTTTGGAAGTCCTGAGCCTCTGAAATCATAGCTCCATTCATTGAGCCACTCCTGTGTGGCTTTGTTAGTGCTTGAAAACGCTGAAGCTGTTATGCCCTGCGTTAATGCCGACAAGCTGAGCAGGAGAGCCATTGCAGCACTGCTCAGCCTTTTGAAAAGCGTTTTTCTTTTCATTTGTCCTTACCTCCTAGAATTTTTTATCTATCTGAAAAGCCGTGTGGCTTGAATTTTTGCAATAAAAAAAGCAACTCGAAATTCTCGAATTGCTTTAAAGTGTATATTCAATTTTCACTTTTTGTATTCTTGCGCTATTAATAAGTCAAGTATATCTCCCATGCAGGTTTTCCGCCTGAGTTTATTGCTGAACCATCGCCGTGCCATTCTTGATAGAGTGTGATATGTGATGAATCTCTACCAATTACATTATATAGGTCATCAAGATGTCCCTTTACTTTACGATAAAGCTCGTCATATGAGGAGTAAGTGTCAGGTGAAACCGTATCAGGTGTACCCCACGAGTTATCTTCAAGGTTTGTGTTTCGCTCCAGTGTTTCGTAACATTCTTCAATTGAAGAATATCCACATTCTTCATAAATGGAAGAAATGAAGTCCCATGATTGTGTTCTTGAATAAGCATTCAGTTCTCTGCAAAGTCTGTCTATATCATTCTGTGTCAGCTTAAACTTTGGCTTAGCCGTTGTAGTTGTAGTCGGCTTTGGGGCTTGCGTTTTCTTTGCCGTTGTGGTTGTCTGACGCTCTGTCTGTCTTTCTGTCTGACGTTCCGTCTGCTGTGGCTGATAGCTGTTGTTATTGTCATTGCTGTAGCTGTTGTTGCCTGAGCCGTTGTTTGAAGTGCTGTGGCTGTAGTTCTGATTATTATTCACTGTGCCGCCATTACTAGCTGGGCTGTTCGATTTTGTGGTTGAGCCGCCCTTGGTAGTGGTTGAAAATTTACCACTGCTTGTGCTTGCGGACGTTGTTGATGATGTTGTGGTAGCCGAAAGGGAAGTTGTTTCCTCACTCTGAGAGGTCAGTGTGGCTTCCGTTGTGGTAGTTGCCGAAGCTCCCGTGCTTGAAGCCGTTGTGGTTGCCTTTGGAGGGGCTGATGATGTGTTGTCTGTGTTGCCACAGGCGGTTATGCTTATCATTGTCGCACTGATTATCAAGGCGGCTATCGTTCTTGTTATATCTGTTCTTTTCATTGTGGAGTCCTCCTTTTGCTTTTCTTGCTATCATTATATCATATATTCTTTTCGGTGTAAATGCTAATGGTAACTAATCTTTTTTGGTCATGTTTACCAAAATCAGCCGAAAAATATTAAAATATGAAACTCACATATGAAGTGAATTTCCGTGTCCCATATCTTTACCTTTTGATAATTCAGATCTAAGCTCCTTATTTGCCGCCTTCAACTTGTCAATTTCGTTTTTCAAAGCGATAGTTTCATTAAAAAGCTTTGCATTCAGCCCGATGACCTTTGCATAATCCCGTGAGAAGTTGTCGAGTGTTTCCTTGAGGTCAAGCTGCTGTGCAGTAAATTTGCGATAGCAGTCATCTTCTTTTTCATAGCGCCCGTTTATTACCTGAAAATCCTTTTGCAGCGTGTTGAGCATATCTTGGTGCTGTCCTGTGAGGGCTTTGTCATTTGGCGTCTTGCCGATATTGTCCATTATTTTATTGTACTGTTCTGAAAATTCAGCGTGAAATGTCTTTTCATCATTAACGCCCAGCTGACGAGCAAGCTTCTGAATTTCTTCTGTGTTTTTTCTAAGTTGCGATCTTCTGGAAAGTGTCAAGGATCCGATTAATGTCAATACAGCAGGAACAATAGCTGCGATCAAAGTAACCCACCATGGTGTCATAAAAGCCTCATTTCCGCAAACAAATATGATGAATAACGTGCTATAGATAACGTTAAATATTATATATATCGTTGCTAATTTATCCATTTTAATATACCTCAATTCTATCATGCCTTACAAATTTAGTCAAGAAGATATTAACGACCTCTTTGGTGCTTTATATTCCTGTTCTTTTTCATGACATTTACCTTTTCGACTTCGGTTTTAAATAAAGCCTCAAGAGCCTGATCTTTATTCTCACACTGTCCCTTATATGCCCAGCTTAATTTATGACCATTAAGCTTTAGACCATAAGCAATGTAGCTTCTGTTCTTTATATCTTCTATAACTGCTGTTGTGTGTCCGTCAGTCTCAGTTCTCATAGCGGATATCCTGTACAGCATATTTTCTTTTTCGGCTTGATAATATCTTTCCGAATAAGGATCAAATTGCATTTTCATCTTTTAGGGCTTCCTTTAGGCTTAGGCTTGGCGGCGGCTCTTTCTGGCGCCTGAATCGGTGTCAGCTCCTCGAATGAGATGAAATGCACCTCACATCTGAATGCCTCAACTATCTCTCGCTCTGTAAATCTGTCTGGCTTTTTAAACATCTCAAGATACTTTTTGACTTGGTTTTCTGTCAAAGATAGACTATCTTCACCATTATCTCCGGTTATAAAGAATGTTCCGCATATCGTTTGCTTGCCGTCAAATTTTCTGTTCGGCTGCATTTCACATATACGGGCTTCTTCATTTCCCCAGGCAAGTGCTTTAGGGTCTGAGATATAGCCGTAAAGAGGCTCTATGTAGCCGTCAACCACCTTTTGCATTGCTCTCAGCTTACTTTCAGAGCAGTCAAGAAGCTTTTCATATGCAGGCTTGTTCGGCTCAACGACCACTACTCTCAAAATATCGTCACGCTGCTTATTGAGTGAGTCAAGTTTTTTATCTGTTCTTTTGATAAGCTCAGTAAACTCATACGGTTTATTCATATAAGCAACGTTACATTCCTCAACGGTCTGTTTGGCAACTTCAATTACTTTACTGAGATCCAGCTTGTAGTCCTTGGCAAAACTTCCGTATCTGTTTACGTTTTCAGAATATCTGTAGATATTCTTATCGAGATCCAATGTGACATACGTACTGATCTCATTGCTTTGGTCAAAAACTCTTTTGTAAAGCGGTAATTCATCAGCATTTATTTTCTCAAATACATTCTCGCTTTTTTTTGCTGTCATAAACTCATTTGAATAGGTTATCGCTTCAAACGCCTTATCAAGAGCGATATCATTATGCTGTGCATATTCGATCGCCTGATCAAGTCTTAGTGGACCTGTTACGCAATTACCGCCGTGGTGAGTATAGTAATAACTGTTCTCACCGTTGTTTATGACTTCATAAATTGCATTATTCAACTTTGGACCTCCTTACACCCTACCACGTGTGGTAGGGTAGTGTGATATAGAATGTTTGTTTGATTTCTCCTTGTGTCTGCTTTTTCAGGTGTACTTGACATTTACGGCTGTATATGATATATTACTATCAAAGCAAATAGCTGAAGTCGTTTTGGATAATTGGTATCCTATAGTCGTGAACAGCTCATTTGCTTTTTTTCATTTATAGCTACTACTTTCTTCCCATACTCTTTTTCCTCATCGGAGTTGTTTTTTTCGGCAGCTCAAGACATTTAGCATACTCTGGATCTTTAAGGGCAGTGTCAACTATGTTAAGCAGTTGCTTCTTTTGATCATCATTAAGAGTGTAGTGAAAAACAGGACCCTTGTCCATGCTTTTGTCATTTTTCAGCGTTGAGAAGTTTTGCTCGGAAAGCATATAGAATGTGTGTAGTGCTGCTGATGATCCGTGATATCCTGCATATTTTGTTACATAGCCCACTGGTATGCCCATTTTTACTGCCTGTACAGCCTGTCTGTCCGAAAGAAAAATATCATTTTGTGACTGCTCAAAACACTTGTCGTTAGCATTATGGCACTTTTTTGAAATGTTATCTATATATGCTTTAGCTTTAGCTGTGTTTTCAGAAGAACGTGTTTCAATAAGTTTTTCATATACCATATGTTCTATCTTTGAAATTGCAGGCTCATTTGTATCATTCCAATCCATAGCCATTTCAGCGCTTTCAATATACTGCTCTTTATCGGCTGCACTCATATTTTGAGCGTAATGAGATACAAGTTTGTTTGCATAGTTTTTATCAGCATTATCCAAAACATCTTTTATAGCCATGTTGTAATCTTCAAGGTGATCGTCCATTTTTTCATAGCGATAAATAACATCATCAATAAAAGTGTTACTGTTTTTCAAAAAATCCTTTGACAGGTCAATATCACCTATCTTCAAGCTATCCATTTCGTCTAAGACATTAAGCACGTCCTGCTTTCTATCATAATATTCTTTAATACAATATGCCTGAGATATCTCCGCAGGCGTTAGCTCGATACCGACTCTCTTGCCGTCAATAACACGCTCGATAGTCATTGTGTCGGTAGTGAGCTTCTTATACACATATAGCGTTGCAAAGCAATCGCCCAAGCTGTTATGAGCTTCTTTATGTTCCGACCAATCATAGCAGAAGTAATCAGCTGCTTCAGTAAGCTTACATCTTTTATTATCGGCACTGAAATACAGCGAAAATATCTTCATTGAGTCAACAAAATTTGTGTTATCAGCAAATTCCGCCCCGTTGTTTTTGAGAAAATCTGCGTCAAACCTGACATTGTACCCAACGATTTTATCATATCTTTTTAAGATATCAGTTATCTCTGGCATGACCTCCGCTATAATCGGTGCGTCAGCTACCATTTCAGGCGTGATATGATTAATATGCTCCGCTTCTGCCCACTCAGTGTGCTGAGTGGGTCTTATGTAGCTGTCAAAAAGAACGTTTCCTTCCTCATCAATGATAGATACCTGAAGAAGCTCGTCCTCTGCTGCGTTCAAACCTGTTGTTTCAGTGTCCAAAACTATATATTTGTTTTCCATGATTATTTATTCTCCTCCACCCAATGCAATTTCTCCTTGTAGAGTTTCAAAATAGCTTGACATTTTTCAAGGCTATCCTTTGTAAGTTCAAAGTTATCACTCTCAGTTATCATTTTATTTACATTTACTTCTCTTCGATATTCTGGTTGAATATAAATGTCACTCCAGAGAAATAGGCTATTATAATTATATTGTTTACTGTACAAAATAAGCTCTGCATTATTAAATATTTCGGTAATCTGTTTAGCCATATCAGATATTTGCGGCGCATTAGCAACCATTTCTGGTGTTATTCCGTTTTCCTTTTCAGTTTCTGTCCACTCTTTGTGTTTTTGGGGTTTAAAATAGCTATTAAAAAGAATATCTCCTCTGAAGTTGATAACTGATAATTGCAATAATTCATTTTTATATTCATATCCTGTTGCTTCAAAGTTTATAGCAATAGCTGTTGACGGATCGTTGTCAAGAGCATTTATAACCATGCTCAATTCGTCAATTTTTTTCTTGTAAGGCTCAACAGCACACCACTTTGCCTTCTCAATCTCTCTTTCTCGTTCTTCCTGCTCACGTTCTAGCCTAGCCTTACGATATGCCCTTGCCTGTTCTCTGCGTCTTTCTTTTTCGGGCTGAAAAAAAGCCTGCAACTCACTCTCCGTTGCAGGTCTGACTTCATTAGGTTTGTAATACTTGCATGGCTGTTTGCTTTGTTTGCTCGGCAAAAGCTCTATGCCCTCTACATTTTCTGCGACAAGAAAGCCCTCAAGCGCCCACTGACGTTCGGTCTTGTAGCTGTCATATTCTCTGTGATAGTGCTTTACTTTCATACCATTACCTCCATTTCATTATTCACATGAAAATCTCGAACCTGATTTTGATTGCTTCGAAGTAGTACGGCGTATAGTTGCAGTTAAAAATATTGTCAGGTGCATAGTATTTGCTCGGTACATATTTTTTCTCACCATTCGTGTCGATATAAGTTTCAGGATCATCTGAGTCATAAACCGTGCCGTTCCACAGGTTAAAGGCAAGACGTGTTGTTTTCAAGCTTGTGCTTGTCTGAAACGGCTTATTCAAACCCTCGAAAATAATCACGTCTTTCTTAACATCGTATAGTGCGCCAATATGGTGACGCAAAACACTGTCCATTGTCAAAAGATACGCAAGCGACAAGTGATAGCCGTCAAGATAGGGCATTTTCTCGCACAATTTATTAAACAATTTCTCATGTTCTTCATCTTGAAAAATCATTTTTCTTTCCTGCCTTTCTTGAAAAGTCTGTATTCCTCAGGAATAAATTCTCTGATTATTCCCCAAATTCCTGTTATACAAAGACTTGCACCCAGTGAAATGTAAAATATTCTTTCCATTGTCCAATCACTCCTTTTTATAAAAAAAGGACACCTGAAATATCAAGTGTCCTTACGTTTGTATTCGATTTTTGTCCGTGGACAAAATTACTTCGCAGCTTTGAATTTGTTATATGTTTCCTCGTTAAGTTCCGCAAGCTCTAAAGCTTCTGATAGCTTAAAACCTTTTGCTAAAAGATTGTCGATTATTTTAACTTGCATTTCAATATTAGCTTGATTTTGTTCCAATTTCTCTGAATTTTCTACAGATACATTCGTATTATGTTCTTTTCCCTCATTTATATTGCTTTTTATCATTTCCATCGTAATATCTTTGCCGTCATTGTATTTATCAATCCAATATCCTTTTATTTCACAAATAAGAGCAGCAATTATATTGCTTATTAGGAATGGTAAGAATGCGTAATTTAATGCTGCCTGCACTATTCCTTTTGGTGTGTAGCCAATCGATATCAAAAAATCGGAAGAATCATATTTTTGAAACAGGCTATCAGGTAGAACATCAAAAATAGCGTCCTTAATGTATATCATCAATCCAATCGCAGTAGATAATATAATATTTGCTAATGTAGCAACTTTGTTGTTAGCCATGCAACTGACAATTGACCATGAAATGGTTATTGCTAATACTATCAATACATATTGTATGATGAAATCATATGAATTATTTCCTAAATGTGCAATTTTGTTAAAGACATCAAAAAGTACGGCTAACGATATAAGCTCTAAAAAGACACTATCTAATAAAAATGAACGTAATGATGTCGTCATTTTATTTAGTGACCTTATAAAATCAATCAGAAAAAAACATATTGATATTATTACTAGCATTGCTTCAGAAAATCTATTCCGAATAATTAAAGTTAATATAATGTTAGAAAACATCAAAAACCATGCTGTGCTATACATTCGTTCAATCAAGTATCTGTTTTGGTATAAAAAACGTCGAAACTTTAGCCTGCAATTAAACAAGAATTTAAATAAACTCACGTGTCCACTTCCAACATAGAATTATTAGAAGAATGATTGTTGCGCATACAAAAATTACTTTCCATTTTTGCGACAATGGACTGTAATATTTTTCACGAATTATAATATATATTACCATTAGCCAAATAACTATCAATCGTGGAATAAGTAAACGTGTCGATTCTGTTGACATTATATACACTGTCAATAAGCAGAGTATATCATATAACGATACCATTAACTCATTCTTTTTGTCCTTATTTTTCACTGTGTATAAAATTCCAACTAAGAATATTATTATGAATATAATATAACCTATCATTCCTCATTCCCCCATTTTATCATTTAAAACAACATTTGTCAACAAAAAAAGGACACCTGAAACTCAAGTGTCCAAAGTATTTTCTGCTGCAAAATGTTCTGCAAGCAGCTTGACTATAAGATCATCCATATCGTCCTGTGAAGAACTTTCAAGGGACGGAAACATGGTTGATATCTTCGTGTATATACTTGTTGATACCTGCTCAGTTTTTTTAGCTTTAGGCTGATGACAGATATCGTATACCTTGTCAACGGTCAGTTCTTCGTCTGCGTTTTCATCACAGTATGCACAGACTGCATTGATGTATTTGCCTGGAAACGTTCTGAGGTCATACATCTCAATGTAGTCCGCTATGATATTCTGTTGTTCTTCAGAAAGGTGCGCTAAAAGCATTTCATATCTTCCGAAAGGAATAACCTTATTATCAACCATTGGAATAAGCCTTGCGGATAGCTTCAGCAGATGTACATATCTGTATACTGTCGTGTTGGAAACTCCGAATTTCTCGGATATCTCATTCAGTGTAGCGGTTTCATTGTCCATACCACGTTTATCCATGTACGTTTTGAAGATCTCAGCATTTTCTGAAGGGAGAACGTCATCTGTTCTTGTATTGGACTCTGCGACGATCATGTATGCCGTGAAGTCGTCTATGTTGTCCTTGATCTGGCATGGAATAGTCGTCAGACCGCACAGCCTAGCCGCATAGTATCTATGATGACCTGCGAGTATCTCATATTCATTTTCTTTTCTGCGAACTATAACTGGCTGCAGGACACCCAGGTCCCTTATAGAGATAGCCAGCCGCTCGACCTTGGATTGCCTTATCTTGTATGGCTGTTCTTTACCCTCAGGCGTTCTGTATGGTTTGATACTGTTTATATCCAGCTCAACGATCCTCTGAGCTGTACCTTGCCACTGATCAAGATACTCAGCGGCAAGCTCATGGTTGATGTTTTCAGCCTCAGATTGCATATTCTCCTGATGTTGGCTGCGTCTTTCAAGCAAACTGCACATTATCTATTCACCCTTTCCATTACTTCTTCTGCAAACTCTGTGTACTTTTCAGCAAGCGTATTGCCTGTCAGATTAACACATCCAGCATAGCTTTTCACTGTTTTGTTGACCTGCTCAGGACGAGCTGGAATAACAGTGTCAAAAACTGTATCTCCATATATCTTTCGGCAGGCAATGTCTATTTCTTTAGACGTTGTGGTTATATTGCTTCTATTCTCAAGAATGCCAAGTATATTAAGACCTGGATTCGTTGTTGCCCTTATAGCATTGACCTTTTCTGTAATGAGGTCAATGGCGTCAAAGGCGAATATACCAGCGTCTATTGGTATTATAACGAAGTCTGAAGCGTTAAGAGCATTCTGCGCAAGAAGATCAAGGTCAGGACGATTGTCTATGAGTATGTAGTCATAGGTATCCGTCAAAGCCTTATCACGGAGCATGAGCTTGAGTATATAGTTACAGTTGGCGGATGAGGCAATCACGCTGTTAGCCGAACCGAGCATACGTCCTGCAGATATATAGTCAACGTTTGGATTTTTCTCAGACTTCTTGATATACTCTGCATAGTCTATAGAAGTATCACCAGACGCTGAACTGTAGATAAGATCTGCTATGGTCTTTTTTACTGCTGACTCTGAGCAATACGAAGTGAGGTTGCCCTGCTTGTCAAGGTCGATAAGTAGCACTTTTTTGCCGAGCTTTCCTAGTGCGCAACCTAGGTTGAATGTTGTAGTTGTTTTTCCTGTGCCGCCTTTTTCAGTTATGATCGAAATAATTGTGTTCTCCATTATGAACATCCTTTCTTGATATCATTTTGTGTTCCCCAATGATGACATAGAAAAAGCAGCAGGGGAGAACACCGTCCTGCCGCTCAGGGAGCTACCCTGTCTATGCCTGATAGTCAAGCTATCAAAAAAGCTGCCGATATTCTCAGCAGCAATTTTCATAGCTTAGCTTCCCGAAAAAGAAAAAGCCAATGAGTATTGTCTCATCAGCTTTTTGTTTTCTATCTGTACCAGAGATTTTCCATTGTAAAAGGATTAGGAGGATTGTTACCCTTTTTCTTTTCAATCTCATAGTCTATGAACATCTTGTATCTTTTAAGCTCATCAAGGTCAGCTTCAGCAGCTACTCTCATGATAGCTTCTGTTCGTTCCTCAATCTGTGCTTCATGAAGCTCTGTGTCCATTTCTTTGTTCTTTCGGATGAATGTTTCTTCAAGATCCTCAAGATCGTCAAACTCGGCAGTAGCTTTTCCCTCATCGATCTTGTAGATCTTGCTGCCGTTGAAGCCAAACCTTGTAGGGGTATACTCAAAGAAATCATGGCAATACTTGATAGCCTCATCATGTTTGAGCATCTTAGTCAGTTTTTCGGGCTTGATCAGTTCGTTGCAGCCACCTGCAAGTGTAGTTGCTTCCTTTTTGTTTTCAATAAGTCTCATAATTCTTCCTCCTTGTATTTTTTACTATATCATAACATATTTTGACGATTTGTCAAGTACGATTAAAATGCAGAATTGGTAAATATCTCCAAAACCGCGTGCCGAGGGTTCGAATCCTTCTGCCCCTGCCATACTTGTGCAATAAAATAGATGCACACCTTGAAAAGCTCGTATTTACGAGCTTTTTTTGCGTTTTGAGAGCGAAATTTTCAGGTGTAAAACCGTAGATGCTTTTTCGTTAAAAAAGGACCTGAACCCTCAACAATTGAATATTGTCAAGCACTCCGGCAAGTTATGAGCATATTTTGCTCTAAGCCTGCCGATTTGTATATAAAAAAACTTTCACAAAGTTTTCAATACAAATTTATTGGATCTGCCGATTTTGTTGGTATCTCTTAAAACAGAGAAACCAATAGGATCGGCTTTTTTCATTTCTAAGGAAATAGATGATACCCATGTAACAGCTATACTATTAAAAAGAAAACCTAAAACAAACGGAGGTATGTCAATGAATGAAAAACTCATAATCAACACAAATCTGCTTCGCAAAGAACCTGAATTCAAAACGTACACTTGCGTGGTGGAAAAAGCTGTGCCTGTTCCGACCGAAGAATTTGAGAGGCTGAAGCACGCTCCGATGTGCAATAACCATCTCATAAGCGAAAACCTTAACAGTATGTGGTACGGCAACGGCGTACATCATTGTCTGCTGATCTACGACAAGCAACAGGGCGACGGCTTGTTAATAGAGTCTGAGGGTGCTCCCTATGTAAGATATGCCCAGTTTATTCCAAACGCAAAACTGCTGTATGAAAATCATATGCAGAATCATTTACAGGAATTAAAGTTCTGCTGTCCCCTTGAAATCAACAGAGAGCCGGAATGTTGGAATGATGAGTATGAGGAAATCTCGTCCTATGAGGCTTCTGTTTATGAATCGGAGATAAACCGATTTATTGAAGATTTTACAATGCCCGAGGAGAAAGAACGGGGTCTCATGAACTGGTATGACAAGGGCAATTCAGTCGACGAAAAGGTACGCTCGGCATTTATGTCGGTCGAGGGGCGTGACGGAGAGCTTGTCGGAGTTATCACGGCTAAGATTTACGGTCAGCTTACGGAGAAAGAGCTTGAAGAATTCAGAGATTATTGCTCCGGACAACTCAGCGACGGAGCAGGTGAAAGTTTGGAGCAGCGGCCGATAAAAACTCCCGACGGCGATATTTACGTCAGCTTCTGGAGTTCGGATGAAAGCTGGAGCTTGCAGACGGAGGATGAAATGAACGAAGGTCAATCTGAGGATATGACCGAAGAACCCGATATGGGGATGACAATGTGAGGTACGCATGGTAAACAATGAAAAGAAAGTAGAACTGCTCAGACAGAGGTATCCCGAAGGTACTCGTATTTGCCTTGACCATATGGAGGACTTATGCCCTGTGGAAAGTGGAACTTGCGGCTGGGTTCAGTTCGTGGACGATGCGGGTACTCTGCATTGTAAATTCGATAACGGAAGAATGCTTGGCGTTATTCCCGATGTGGATAAGTTTCATATAATTGAACAAGAGCAAACAGAAGAAATTATGGAAACGGAGAATGCTGAGGAATTCGAAGAACTGAATATGTCAATGTAACGGTTAAGTTTTGAAAAAGACTTAGCCGTTTTTTTATTGCAAAAAGAAAGGAACGGTGATAAATGATAAAATATTTTGATATCTTCGCAGGGATCGGCGGATTCCGCTCAGGACTTGAAAAAGCAGGCGGCTTTGAGTGCGTCGGATACTGCGAAATAGATAAGTATGCTAAAAAAGCATACGAAACAATGTACGATACGGAAGGCGAGGTGTATTACGATGACGCAAGAAAAATTGACCCAAACGAACTGCCCGATCTCGACCTTATATGCGGAGGATTCCCTTGCCAAAGCTTTTCAATCGCTGGAAAGCGGCGAGGATTTGAAGATGTCCGAGGAACTCTCTTCTTTGAAATTGCCCGAATCGCTGCTGTTAAAAAACCTAAGTATCTGCTCCTTGAAAATGTTCCCGGACTGCTATCGCATGACGGCGGCAGGACGTTTGCGACCATCCTCGGTACATTGGATGAACTGGGGTACGATGTCGAATGGCAGGTGCTTAACAGCGCAAATTTTGGAGTTGCCCAGTCAAGAAAAAGAGTGTTCATTGTCGGATTTCATAGAGAAAAGTGTTCCGGAAAAGTATTGTCTTTCACAGACGCAAATCCAAAAACTCTTGTCCAAAGAATTCCCGGAAAGGAAGGAAACCGAGTCTACTCCGTTGAGGGACTGAGCATAACGCTTACAAGCCAGGCAGGAGGTTTCGGCGGAAAAACAGGGCTTTATGAAATTTTAGGACTGCCTATAAAGGTCAAAACCAAAACAGGCTATCAGATTGCCTTGCCGGGCGACAGCATAGATCTTGCCTATCCCGATATGAATTCAAGGCGAGGGAGAGTGGGAAAGGAGATAGCACATACGCTCACAACAAGCTGTGATCAGGGATATTACGCAATGTGTATTGATATGAATCCCGACCCGAAAGTGACTGAGCTTGCAAGATGTATAACCTCAAGACAGGACAGCGGCATAGGTCATCATAAAGGCGAAAAGTCGGGAGTGATACTTGTTACCGAACCCATAGCTGTGCTTACTCCTGCAAATGAAGCAGTAAGACAGCAGGGACGAAGATTCAAGCTTCCTGACGAGCCTATGTTTACAATTACGGTAACGGACAGACACGGCGTTGTTTACTGCGGATATATCCGAAAGCTTATGCCGTTGGAGTGCTGGCGGCTGCAGGGCTTTACAGATGAGCAGTTTGAAAGGGTCAAAGCCACAGGAATGTCCGATGCACAGCTTTACAAGCAAGCAGGAAATGCCGTGACCACAAATGTTGTGGAGGCAGTTGCAAGAATAATTTTAGAAACGGAAAAAGGAGAAAACGCATGAGCAATGTGATAAAGATTTTTGAGAATGATGAATTTGGTTCTTTAAGAACGTTAACAGATGAACACGGAAGGATCATGTTCTGCGGAAAGGACGTAGCTTCTGCATTGGGCTACAGCAATACAAAAGACGCAATAAGACGGCATTGTAGGTGGGGCGTGAAACACGACCTACCGCATCCGCAGTCTCCGACTAAAAAAATCAAAATGATTTTTATTCCTGAAAGTGATGTTTACAGACTTGTTGCACATAGCAAGCTGCCTGGAGCTGAAAAATTTGAGTCATGGATTTTTGATGAAATCCTGCCTCAGATCAATCACACCGGAGGTTACGTTTCAAATGAGGATATGTTCATAGAAAACTACCTCCCCTTTCTGGAAGAACCGTATCGTAATCTTTTCCGCCTGCAGATGACGGCTATCAAAAAGCTGAACGAGCGTATCAGGCACGATCAGCCTTTGGTGGACTTTGCAAATCAGGTAGCAGGAACAGAAAATCTCATCGACATGAACGCAATGGCAAAACTTGCGGCTGATGAGCATTTTAAAATCGGCAGGACAAGGCTGTTCCGCTGGCTAAAATACATGGGAGTGCTTATGGCGAATAACCTCCCCTATCAGCAGTTTATCGACCGTGGATATTTCGCAGTTAAGGAGTCGGTGTTCGAGGTGGACGGCATGAAAAAGACTTATCAGCAGACGCTTGTGACGTGCAAGGGGCAGAGATTTGTTATTAATCTGCTGAAAAAATATTATGGAAAAGAGGTTTTGCAATAATGCCAGAAAAGCCAAAATGTCCGCTCATAGGTCAGAACGGGAATATCTTTAATCTTATGGGCATTGCTTCAAAAACGCTGAAGAGAAATGGCATGTCGAATGATGCCAAGGAAATGTGCGACCGTATCACCTCTTCCGGCAGCTATGATGAGGCACTGAGTATTATCGATGAGTATGTGGAAATCACTTCGGCTGACGATGAAGAAACCGAAGATTTTGGAATGGAGATGATGTGAATGACGTATTTATTCATAGGAATGCTGATAGGCGGGATTATCGGGTTTACGGTCGGAGTATGGGTAATATTCCCGCAATGCTGAGAGCCACAAAGCCCGTACTTTCTGACCGTCAATACAAGGAGCTGTGTAAAGAAGTAAACAAGGTTGACGGCTACCTTGAACAGAAACGCATAATATTCAGCTATGTTGACCCGATAATCAAGGGCTGAAAACAGCGTAAAATCTAATATTTATTAAGGTCGTTTTGCCAACAGCAGATAAAAATCTGGTGCT
>OHDC01000635.1_pt1 | contig 18627 bp, 18 predicted proteins | sample 1566851 | NCBI WGS metagenome assembly OHDC01 (sample SAMEA3879590, study PRJEB24766) | human gut metagenome | biome: human-associated habitat; feature: feces | place: USA | collected 1985/1987 | reverse complement strand
GTGGATTATTTCTATCATGAGGAAATCCGAGGGACAGAAAACACCGGAAAAAGAAATCGCTAACTTCAAGTTTACCAAGCCCTTTGAGAGAGGAAAAATCTTTTCTCAAAAGTTTGTGCGATACTGAATGTTATGTTAAGATAGCAAGAATAGCGAGCGGGCAATTCCAGTCGGAGTTGCCCATTTTCAAAAGTATGATAAAAGTCTAAAATAAAATCGGGTAGAATGTCAGGTATGAAATTTCGAGAAATCAAAGAAAACAAAAAACAGTTTCTATCATTACTGCTTTTGGCAGATGAACAGGAGAATATGATAGACCGCTATCTTGAAAAAGGCACTATGTATGTGCTTGACGATAACGGCGTGAAAGCTGAATGTGTCGTCACCGATGAGGGCGATGGTATTCTTGAAATAAAGAATATTGCGACCGTTCCAGAATATCAAGGCAATGGATATGCCAAAAACCTAATTGATTTTATTGTTAAAGAGTATGCCGACAAATATTCCGTTTTACAGGTCGGAACCGGCGACAGCCCTCTGACAGTTCCATTCTATGAAAAGTGCGGTTTTGTTCGTTCTCATATTATACCGAACTTTTTTACAAATAATTACGACCACCCGATATTTGAATGTGGCGTCAAGCTTACAGATATGGTGATTTTTCAAAGAAACCTATAAATTAATTCATTCAAGCTCTTTGAGAGAGGAGAAATCCTTTTCTCAAAAGGTTGTGCGATACTGAATGTTATGTTAAGATAGCAAGTATAGCGAGTGGGCAATTCCAATCGGGATTGCCCATTTTCTAAATGAAGTACAAATCGAATGTTGGAGGTGTTATGAATGAAAAATAAGAAATTTCCATTTTCAGATGCTCCTAATACAGCGTGCTTTACTTGCTGTCATGTATTAGAGGAAAATAAACCTATATTATATGTTTCTCATGATGAAGATGGATATTGGCAGTTCCTATGTGGTGGAAACCATAAGGAAGAAGATGCAAGAGTGGTTTCATTAGCATCCATTTTAAGTATTGATGAAACAATGGGTGATTTAGCAGAATTGGATTATGGTGAATGTGCGGAAGCAGAAAGTGTTACAAGTGATTGGATTGTAAGACGTATGAATAAATAAAATTTTAGTGTGTCAACTTGCCCTTTGAGAGAGGAGAAATCTTTTCTCAAAGGGCTTTTTTGATTTTGCAAATACTCGCGATATGCAAGTCGAACACCCTAATTTATATCCCCTCCGTTATTTGTCTCACTTGCAATGGTGATTTTCCGCGGTATGGAGAAATGTCGCGGAGCGAAAAAAAGGCTCCCTTGTAAAGGGAGCTGGCTACGAACGAAGTGAGTAGACTGAGGGATTAAAAAGTAATTTGCTTTCTATATAAATTCCGTATAACCCCTATGAAATCCCTCCGGCTTGCCTTACGGCAACCCACCTCCCTTTACAAGGGAGGCAGAATCCCTCCGGCTTGCCTTGCGGCAACCCACCTCCCTTTACAAGGGAGGCAAAATCCCTCAGGCTTGCCTTGACGGCGATACGCATTCATTTGCAAGAGAGGTGAAAGGTGCACGGAGGGAGAAATTCAACCGTTATTTTTTATCATACGTGTTTTTTTGAACTGCAAGCCGAAGTTTTTCAACTTATTATTATGACATTTTGCAAAAGAGCAGTTAAAAAGCAAAAAAATGAGCCTTATTTGTCACTTTGTTAAATTATTAATATATAAATATAAATACTAATAATCAACGTCATTGCTATCAATGACGTTTTTCTTTATTGATATTGTTCAAAAACCGATATTGATATTTATTAAAAATATCAATAGAAATATCAATACTAAGGTGATAGAATAAGGACAGCAGATGAAAATAAATGCTAAAGAGAATTTAATGAAAGGCGGCTTGTTTAATATGCTTGAAAGACAAAAGGAAATCGTAGTAGAGGTTGGTAAGTACTTATTTGAAAGAGGCTTTACACAGCTTTCCGGAGGAAATATAAGCGTCAGAGATCCGCAGACAAACCTTGTGGCGATAAAGCCGAGCGGCGTGGCTTACGGCGTTATGAAGCCTGAGGATATAATTATTGTCGATATTAACGGAAATGTGGTTGAGGGCTCGCTTAGTCCTTCCATCGAGACCGGTATGCATACCGGCGTATACAGAAACAGACCCGACGTAAATGCGGTTATTCATTGCCATACACCTTATGTAATTGCTTGGTCGCTGAAGAATGAACCGTATATTCCGACGGTGACAGTCAGTCAGTATGTGACGAACGGTGCCATTAAAGTCGCTCCGCTTGAGGGAGCGGGTTCACCGAATCTTGCGAAGGCGGCTGTCGAAACACTCGGCCCCGATTACGCAATCGGATTAAAAGGTCACGGCCTGCTTGCCTGCGGTCCTGATATGAAATGGGCGCTCGAGGCGGCGCTTGTAACCGAAGACGCGGCTAAAATCGCTTGCACCTGTAAGGCCATGGGCGGTGAAACCTGCTTCTTTGACAAAGAGCTCGGCGATATGGAGGGCTTTGACGCTCTCGCGAGAATTGCCGGTCTTTAAAGCTTGATTCTGTGTAAATTTTCAGAATAGATAAAAAGAGAGATTTCTCCTGTCAGCTTGATTTTGTATTTCGTTACCCCGATGCGCATAATAATTTCAGGAGAAGTCTCTTTTTTATTTTTATCGGCAGATTGTGATACTTTCGGAGGAGAAAAAATGATTAAAATAGGACTCGCTGCAACAAATGATGCTGCAGGTCTTGACAATAAAAATGTTTCGGCGTTTATCGAATTGGCTCAAAAAACGACTGCGAGGTTATAAAAGGCGAGTCGGCGTTTTTTGAGCCTGAGGAAGCTAAAAGAGTTGCAAACGGGCTTAAGGATTGCGATTTGATTGTTGTAACGGTCAAGGGCTTTACATGGTTCGGTGAGTGCATAAACGAGTTTACAAAGCTCGGCGTGCCGGTTTGCTGCTGGGCTGTTCCTGAGCCGAAAAAAGAGGGCGTGCTGCTCTTTAATTCAATGACGGGACTCAATCTTTTCACAAGTGTGGCAAATTCGGGACGCGAAATACCCGCCGTGAAATGGCTGTACGGAAACGCGGACGATACCCTTTTTGTAAACAGATTTCTTACTACCGTCGGGGCGATAAGATGCCTCAAGGCAATTAAGGGTAAGAAGATTGCGATTGCCGGAGGCGTTGCTGAGGGATTTGTCAATCTTGAATACGATAAGAAAAAGGTCGAAAGCCGTTTCGGCATAACAATAGAAGAAACGGACATTGACAAAATCATTGACGCGGTTCTTGAAATGAAGGATGAAGAAATAGCCGAGCTTGCCGCGGAGATAAAAAGCAGCGCAAGCTCGTTTACCGCAGACGAGGAAAGATTTGTAAAATCATGCAAGCTTATCCGTGTTTTAAAAAGATATTTTGAAGAAAACAATTACGCAGGAATGGCTGTTGCGTGTTGGACGCGCTTCCAGGAGAGATTGGATATTTTCCCGTGTATGGCATACGGCTACCTTTGTGATCATGGGTACCCCGTTGCCTGCGAGGGAGACCTGCTCGGACTCATAAGTATGATTATGCTTTCGGGCGCAACGCAAAAAAGAGCCGCTCTTATGGATATGGTACAGGTGGATCCAGAGTTTGGCGGCGTTGTTTGGTGGCATTGCGGAATAGGCTTGCCGAGCTATGCAAATGAAAACGGAATGAAAATAAAAGAATACCCGTGTGCTCCCGGTGCTCCGCAGGATCCCGGCACGGTAGGAGATTTGATATTCAACAAACAAAAAGCGAGTATTTTCCGTGTCGCGGACGACGGCGACCGCTTCTTCGCCTTGAGTGCCGAAATAGGAAAACAGCGTGACAAGGGTCACGACGGCGTCAGGGCGTGGTTTACGGATCTGCAAATGGACGAAGAGCCCGTAAGCATTCCGGAATTTTTAGAAACATTTACAAAAAATGCGCTTCCGCACCATTATGCAATGTCGGGCGGACGCGGAGAGGCAATGCTGATTGAAGCTTGTAAGCTGCTCGGGATGCAGGGAATAAAAAAAGAAAAATACCATGATTATTTATAAGTAAAGCAGGAGGCACGAAGTGAAAGCGATAGTAGCATACGGAGCAAAGGATTACAGATTTTGCGAGGTGGATACACCTAAGGTCGGAGAGGGAGAAATACTTATAAAAATTGAAGCCGCCGGAATCTGCGCTTCGGACAGAGCGGTTTATATGGGCGGCGACCCGTGGGGAGGCATTGAGTCTCCGAGAGTACCCGGACACGAATTCGTGGGAACAGTCGAAGAAATCGGCCCCGGGGCGGAGAAAAAAGGCTTTGTCCGCGGAGACCGGGTTACGGCGGAGTGCATAATGCCGTGCGGAAAGTGTTATTACTGCAAGAAGGGCCTTTATCATCTTTGCGATGATGAAAACGGGTTCCTTGAGGGCGGCTTTGCCGAATATATGCTTCTTCCGAAAAACGCATTGATTCACAAGGTTTCAAAAGACATTCCGGCAGTCGAGGCCGCTCTTTGCGAGCCGTTGTCATGCTCCGCATATGCGGTCAACCAAACCGGAATGGGGATGGAAGACACTGTCGTTATTTCGGGACTCGGAGCTATAGGTATGGGAATGCTTCAGTTTGCTCTTCTTCGAAATCCGAAGAGAGTAATAGGAATAGATACCAACGACGCTCTTTGCGAAATCGCCAAAAAGCTCGGAGCGGCAGAGGTCTTAAATCCAATGAAGGAAGACGTCACAAAAAGAATTATGGAGTTAACCGACGGAGTGGGCTGCGACATATATATGGAGGCGACCGGAAATCCCGCTTCGGTGGAAACGGGAATGAACTGTCTGAGAAAACAGGGAATGCTCTTTATTTACAGCGTGTTTAAGAAAAAAGCGGAAATCGACCTTAATCAGATAAGTGAATTTAAAGAGCTTCGTGTAATCGGAGGGCATTTGAGCCCCGGAGCTTTTCCGTACACAATAGATTGTTTGGAAAAAGGCAAAATAAATGCAAAGGTTATGGTAACCGATATCTTTGCTTTAAATGAAATTGATGAGGCCATGTCGGCGAAAAAGCCGGACAGAGTTTCAATTAAAACGGTTTTAGTGCCATAAGAAGGGGTATTCACAATGAAAATATGGATTACAGCACCGTTTCAGGAGCTTTATCTTGAAAAGCTGAAAAAAGACAACGAGGTTTGCTATGAAAACTGGTTCGATACGGGAATCGTAAGAGAGGGCAAAGAGCTGGCAAAGCTTTTAAACGAAAAAGGAACTGAAATATTCGTAACCGAGGAGGATGTTGTTCAAAAGGAAGTTTTTGAACAATGCCCGACGCTCAAAATGCTTGTTGTCTGCAGAGCGGGTACCTCAAATATCGATCTCGACGCCGCAAAAAGGAACAATGTTATAGTTGTCAACACTCCGGGAAGAAATGCGGTAGGCGTTGCCGAAATGGTTGTCGGAATGATGATCAGCGTCTCAAGAAATTTCTATAAGGGTGAAAAAATGATACGTGACGGAGGCTGGACCGAGGATTATTATTTCAAATCCTTCGGAACGGAGCTTGACGGCAGCACAGTCGGCTTTGTGGGCTTCGGAAACGTTGCCAAGGAAACAGCAAAACGCCTTTCGGCATTCAATATGAGAATTTTAGCTTATGACCCATATGTTTCTGCAGAGACTATGAAGGAATACGGAGCGGAAAAGACGGAGGACCTGAAAAAGCTGGTTTCGGAGAGCGACTACGTATCAAACCACTTGCCGGTAACCCCCGATACAAGAGGGATGCTTGATAAGGAACTCCTGTCAAATATGAAGGAAACGGCATATTTCATCAATTCGGCAAGAACCGCTACGACAAACGAAGAGGACGTTCTTGATCTCCTTCGCGAAAAGAAAATAGCGGGAGCCGCATTTGACGTATACGGAAAAGAACCGCTCAGCGCGGACAGCCCGTATTTGGAGCTTGAAAACACGGAACTTCTTCCGCATATCGGAGGCTCTACATACAACGCTATCGCAAAGCACTCAAAAATGTGCTTTGAGGCCGTGAGGGCATTTACCGAAAATACAAAAATCGATAACAGAGTTGTATAGACTTAGGAGAATAACGTGAAAAAGTACGCTATGGTTTTCGATGCAGGCACGGGAGCTGGCAGATGCAATCTCTTTGATATGTCAGGCCGTTTGGTTTCCTATGCTTACAGAGAATGGGAATATCAAAAGGACTTTTCCTCAAGCAACAAAGAGGCTATGCTTTTTGATGCGGAGCAATTTAAAAAAATCCTGTTTTCGCTTTGCCGTAAGGTAATAACGCAGGCAGGAATATCCGCCGATGAAATTGTTGCCGTGAGTGCTACCTCTCAAAGAGAGGGCATGGTTTGGCTTGACCGTTTCGGTAAAGAGATATATGCAGCTCCCAGCGTAGATCTAAGGGGAGAGGAAGCGGCAGATATTCTGTCGGGTAAGGAGCCGTTCATAAAAGAAATAACCGGCTTGCCTGTTTCCGGAATGTTCGGACTCGCAAGACTGCTGTGGTACAAAAAATTTAACGAAGCTGTTTATGACCGAATTGATACGGTTATGATGATAAGCGATTGGATATGTTATTTACTGTGCGGCAGCAAGGTCAGCGAGCCGTCTGTTGCCTCCTCGTCGCAATTATTTGATGTCAAAAACGGTAAGTGGTCATCTGAGCTGCTGAAATCTGTGGGACTCAGAACCGATATATTTCCGGAAATATCCGATTTCGGAGAGCAAATCGGCACTGTCACAAAGGAAGCGGCTTGTGAAACAGGACTTAAGGAGGGTACGCCTGTAATTTGCGGAGCAGCAGATTCTCAGGCCGGCCTTGTAGGGATGAATGTGCTGAAAAGCGGAATGCTTGCAGCCGTTGCCGGGACGACAACTCCGGTAATGCGCGTTACGGACAGATACGAAGTCGATGAATTTGCTTTTACAAACCGCCATGGCGTACCCGGTTTGTGGCTGCAAGAGGGAAACGCTGGAATTACCGGGCTCGCTTTGAGATGGGTAAGAGACTTATTCCGTACGGATTATGAAATAATGACGCAGGAAGCAATGTCGGTACCGCTCGGCTGTGACGGTATGCGGTGCTTTTCGGGGCATGAAATTGCAGGACGAAGGTCTTCAACATGCCGCTCGGGATTTGTATTCCCCACTCCATGGGTTCTGGACAGCTATAAGCGAGGCCACTTTTTCAGAGCGGTATACGAGGCAAACTGTTATGCCGTGCGTGCAAATCTCGAAGCGATAAAGGCTGATTCTAAAGCTCCGCTGTATGTATGCGGCGGACAGACCGCATCCGATTTTTATAACGGCATACTAGCGGATGTATGCGGCAGACAGGTAATTACGCAAAAGGAAAGAGAGATTACCGGCCTCGGTATTGCCATGGGTGCCTTTACAGGCGTCGGACTTTACAAGGACATCAGAGAAGCAGCGGCGGAAATGAGCTTCGCGGGGAAAATATACGAACCGAAGCACGACTGTCAAGCGTTCTATGAGGATTGGTTGGAAAAGTATTAAAAGGGAGATGAAACGATGATTAACTCATTTACACATTATTTAAAAACAACAATTGAATTCGGTAACGGAAAACGTTTCGAAATTAAGAATTTGATTGAAGAAAAAAACGCAAAAAAAGTATTGCTTGTATGCGACCCTACGGTATATAAGCTCGGAATTGCAAACGATATTATCGCTTCCGTCGAAGAGGCAGGCGCATCAGCCGTCGCGTTTACAGAGGTGGAGCCGGATCCGAGGGTTGCAACGGTTGATAAGTGCGGAGCTCTTTGCAAGGCGGAAAAATGCGACCTTGTTATCGTTGCAGGCGGCGGAAGCTCCATGGATATCGCGAAGGGTGCCGCAATTCTTGCCACAAACGAGGGCAGTATTCATGATTATCTCGCGGGACGCGGAGAAGAAATAAAGGAGCCGGTAAATCCCCCGATTCCTTTGATTGCGATTCCCACAACATCGGGCTCGGGCTCCGAGGTTTCGGAGTGTATCGTAATTGTCGATACTAACAATATTAAGGATATTATGTTTAGCCCGATGCTTGCGGCAACATATGCGGTTGTCGATCCGGAGCTTACATACAGTGTTCCGAAAAACACGACGATTCATACGGGACTCGACGTTTTATCACATGCGCTTGAGGCTTATTCTTCGGTTATGGACGATGCCGTGGCAGAGCTTATGGCGCTGGAGGCTTTGAGAATCGTTTTCAGGAGTCTCCCGCTTTGTGTGAACGAAAACGATAAAGCCGCACGCAACGAAATGGCTTACGCGTCACTTCTTGCAGGCGTGGCACAGAGCAAGTGCGGATGCGTTATTCCGCATGCGGCAAGCTGTCCGTTGACGGTTTACCATAATGTGCCGCACGGACTCGGTTGCGGTGTGCTTCAAATTCCGACTATTGATTATAACCGTGACGTGTGCAAGGAGAAGTACAAAAGAGTGCTGGAGTATATCGGTGCAAAGCTCCCCGAACACGCGCAGCCTGCGGATGTACTGATAGAAAAAGTCAGGGAACTGTTCAGGGCTGTCGGAACAGAAGAAAAGCTTGATATAGGAGCCGTTACCGAGGATGAGCTTAAAAAATATGCAAAAGACGCTATGATGGATGACGGCGTTAACGTGAATCCGAGAGCAGTCGGCGAAGAGGATCTGATGAGGATCTATAAAATGATTTTGAAATAATTTTTTGTATTTTAAATACAATGAAAAACAAGGAGGAAAAACATGAATAATTGGACAAGTCCACGCCCGTCGATGATCGACTTGGGCAAAAAATCAAAGGTTGCCCTTCTCGCGGGATGCGGCGGCGGAGGAGACATCATGAACACGATTCCCGTTATGAATCTCCTCAAAAAGCTCGGTGTTGAAAAATTCGTTTTGGCAGACATCGGCTGCAAATGGTGGGAGTTTAACGGAGAAATGGCTCTCGGAGGAGAGGTTATCGATCTCGATTGGCTCCAGCCGTCCGAAAGGCTCAGCGAAAACGTGGCGATTATCAGCAAGGAAACAAAGGTTGTGGGAGGCCATGGAAAAGGCGAATATCTGCATGAATCTTTGATGAAAAATGTCCTTGAGGATACCGTTATTGCCACAATAAGCATTCGCAAGGGTGTTCCCGGCATTATGCAGGGCTTTAGGGATCTTATCGCGGAATACGGAGCGGATTTGTTTGTTACGGTGGATATCGGAGCTGACGCGTTTTTCACCGGAACGGAAACACAGGTACAGTCCCCGTTGATAGACGCTATCTCAATTCTTTGCGCTTCGGAGCTTGAAATTCCCGGTGTGTACGGTGTAAATGCAATCGGCGGCGATGCCGAAATGCCGATGGCTCATATCGTAAGAAACATCGGATTGGCTATGCAAAAGGGCGCGTTTATCGGCGGTAACGGACTTACTCAGGAGGATATAAACACTTACGGCGAAATCCTCAAGTGGATTCCGGGCGAGGAAGTTGAAAAATGGCCGTATGAGGCGGCACAGGGACATTTCGGAACCTTCTACTGCAAACGTCTTTGGTCTGTTGAAATGACACCTGCGGCAGCGTTCACATTCTTCTTTGACCCCGATATTTTAAGAGAAGTAAATCCTATCGTTAATGCGATAAAGGATACAAAAACCTTACAGCAGGCTGAAGAAATAATTATGAAGGATTTCAACCTGTTCCCCGAAACAAGGCTTCCGGTAAACATAACGGCGCCGATCGCACCGCAAATTCCGGATTAACGCTTTAGCCGGCATATATTTGTTGGAGGAGATTCTAAAATGGAAAAGAATAAAAAGAGAGTTTTTACTGGCACAGTTGCTATGCTTGTTATACTGTTCGGATTGTTGCGAATCGCAATTTTCACGGGATACCATATGGTTACGCCGTTCCTTCCCGAAATCGCAAGAAATCTGGATACGACAATCGTTGTTATCGGTCTTGCCATCTCTATCAGATCGGCAATGGGATTTTTAGGACCTGTATGGGGCGGTATTATTGACTTGTTCGGAAAGAAGAATTCGCTTTTAATAGCATTGCTCACATTTGCGGCAAGCTATGCGGCTATATACTTCTTCCCAAGCTTCCCTTGCTTTGTTGTCGCGTTACCCATTTCCTATGCCGCGACACTCACTTTTGACTCGGCAATGTACTCTTACCTCAGCGAAATGATTCCTTACGAGGGCAGAGGCCGTATGACTGCGGTTCTTGAAGCCGCATATGCACTCGGCTTTATGATAGGCTCACCGGTTGCAGGTGTTCTTATGGAAAACTTCGGCTGGGCTGTACCGTTTGTCTTAATGGCAGGCATCGCCGTGGTTTTTGCAATCGCTTTAGGCTTTATTCTCCCGAAGGAAGGAGAAAAACGGTTCGGTATCGACGCAACCGTTTCTCACGAGATGCAAGAGAACAAGGCGGAAAAAGGCTCATATTTCCACAGACTTTCGCTCGTACTCAAGGATAAAAATGCCTTGGCAGCCCTTCTCACCGGCTCGCTTCTTATGGGCGGTAACTGGTTCTGCCAGACAATGTACGGCGGTTGGCTTGAAGATAATTTCGACCAGGGCTTATCGGAGATCGGCTTTATTTCCGCGGCATTCGGATTAGCGGTATTTGTTGGCTCGCTCCTTTGCCTTACTCTTACAGACAAGCTCGGAAAAACAAAAGCTATGAAGCTCGGTGCCATTGTGACTATATGCGGAGGCGTAATAGCCGCATTCACCAACCAAAAATCGCTTATTATCGGAAGCATCGGTCTTTTCCTTTACTTTGCATTCGTCGAATTTGCAACAGAGGCTTGTATTTCTCTGTGCACGGATGTAAGAGCTGAAATACGCGGAACCGTAATAGGTTCAAGCTTCGGCGCGCTTGCGATAGGCAGCACGATAGGAACCGGTGTGTCACCCGTTCTTTACACGAAGTTCGGATATACTCCGTGTATTATCGTCGGTACGGTTATTGTAGCCATAGCTTTGCTTGTTATTGCTAAGGTTCTGACTCCCGGCTTTGCCAATAAGGAGAAAAACTGATTATACATTTAGCGTTTCCCTGTGTTCGATGTCTGTCGGATATTTATTTGCCGTAACGGTTGACAGTAATAAAGAATTAATAATATAATACATATAGATAGTCTTATTAATAAAATGCATAGGGGAGTATAAATGTGAAGAAGAATATAACAATAACGATTGACGAAGAATTGATCAAAGTTGCAGAAAGGTATGAGGCCGAAACGGCAAAGAGCGTCTCACACTTTTTCGAACACGCGGGATATTTGATGCTTGCGAGATACAGTGTTGCATCAGGCGGCGGCCTGTCCTTTGAAAAGGGAAAAGAAGCTATGCAGCTTGATGCAATAACTGTTGAAAATCGGGTGCTTTACGGCCAAGCGGAGACAGCCGCTCAGGATAAAGAACCGATGTCAAACAAGAAAATTGTAAAGGCTTTTTCCGAATATCTTTACAAGTATCTTGAAGGTGTTGCCGATGAGTATCACTGGTCATACGAGGTGGACCCCGAAAGCCATGTGAGCTGGATGAGTCCGGAATTGTTCTCCGGTGAGACGAACGATGACAGTAACAGGTTCCTCGAATGCTGCGGAGAGGCACTTAACCGAGGAATAGATACCGATGACAGCAAGCTTGTTTTTGAAGCTGTCAGACTGTGTATGGATTGGGCGGGAGCTTTTTATGATTTCAGACACGGACCGCAAAAGGGAAACGAAACCGTTGTAAAAAAACTCTTTGACGACGGCACTATTGTTGAATTTATGCGGAAAAGCAGGGAATATATTTTATCCGGCAATATAGAGTCGCTTGAGTATTATACTTCCGGTTGGGCAATTGTATGGTACGTGCTTGATCCGGATAAAATGATAATTCTCGGCTCGCGAGAGGTTTGTGGGCTGAACAAAATTCTGATTGATTTTAAAAAAGAATATAACATTGAAAAGCTACCGAGAGAAATCAACTTCGGACAGTTGGTTTATCGGGACAATAAGAGGTTTATCGAGGGAATAAAATACGTTTACACTCCTAAGGGAAAGCTCAAGATGTATAAAAAAATACTGAAGATATTAAATACCGTGAAGGACCTTGGGGGATATGCTTGCTGCCATGAAATAGACAGAAAGTTGTTTATGATCGGCAGGTAGCAGCGTTTTTGTTCCGATCCGGTGAGATATCACGGGGGAGAAACATATGAAACAAAAAAAATCTATTTCAATTATTGTAATATCATTGATACCGATATGCTTGGCAATAAATGTTGTAGGCGGAAATCTGGCTTCTGCTTTGAAAATACCGCTCTATGTTGACAGCATCGGAACCATTCTTATCGGTATGCTGTGCGGACCTGCAATAGGTTGTCTTACGGGCGCCTTGACCGGTGTCGTGTCGGGAATATTTTCACCGATTATGTTTGCGTATATTCCCGTAACGGCCATTTACGGCTTGGCTGCCGGCTTATTGAGCAAGAAAAAAATGATGGCCAGCATACCGAAACTCATTACCAGCGGAATTATTATTGCGCTGCTTGGCGTGGTATTGTCGTCTCCTATCACCGCACTGGTGTTCGGCGGAATAACTGAGACCGGGCAAGGAGTAATTATAACATTCCTTCGTGCAACCGGACTCGGAGTACTCCCGGCAACATTGATTTCGTCGTTCTGTACTGAATTTTTGGACAAGCTGCTTTCGTGTGTCGTTTGCTACATCATCGTAAAGGGAATGTCAAACAGATATCTCAGCAAATTCCAATTAGGTCACATTTATCTTAAGGAGAAAAAAGAGAAAAATGACCTTTTTGATGATGACGATATCGCAGACGAAAATACGGATAAAAATACGGACAGCGGAGAGCCGCAATAAGAAAAATACATTGACCGGGGTGGAGATTTATGGATAGACAGGCCATAGAAGAACAATTGAAAAGACAAGGCGGCACAATTAAAGAGCTTAGTCCGATTACAAAGTTTCTGTTTGTTATTTGTACGGCTGTTTTATCGATATTGTTCGGCGGACCCGTATATATTGCGGTGATCAGCGTGGTATACATAATACTGTCTCTTTTCGCTCACGTTTTTAAAGGATTTTTTAAATCGTATTTTAAGCTTTTTGTTTTCTTTGGACTTATGCTTATTTTGATAAGCTCATTGTTTCAAAATGCCGAAGCTGAAGTGCTTCTTTCAATCGGAAAAATCTCATTATATAAGGTCGGTTTTATACGAGGCTGCAGAATGTCTTCGGTAATTCTCTCCATTGCAGGAGGACTTTTGCTCTTTACCGAGACAACGCAGGTTCAGGACCTTATGGCGGTTCTCGGCAAAATGGGTCTGTCGTCCAATGTTGTTTATATGGTAGTTGCATCATTTCGCTCCATAAACGAATTATCGGACAAAATGGGGCAGATTCTTGAAGCTCAAAGCTCTCGAGGAATTGAAACGGAAGGCAATTTGTTTGTCAGATTAAAGGCGATTTTACCTATGCTTATCACATTGCTGCTCAGCTCTATGGTAAGCGCGGAGGAAAAAGCAATAGCTTTAGAGGCGAGATGCTTTAACTGCCATTGCAAACGCACGTCTTTAAGAGTAAACAACACAAGCAGGGCAGATGTTGTGACTATGATAGGAATAGCTTTTGTAACAGCTGCACTTATTGCCGTGAAATTCATTTTCATCAAATGATAAGGAGACAAGTATGGAAGCTGTTAAAATAAGTAATCTGTCATACAAATACCCATCTGCCGACGAATACTGCCTGAAGAACGTTTCTTTTTCTGTTTCGGAGGGAGAGGTATGTGCGATTGTCGGCCCGAACGGCTGCGGCAAAACAACAATTTGCAATATCATCCGCGGCCTTATTCCGTCTTTTCACGGCGGAGAGGTTGAAGGGTCGGTTGAAATATTCGGAAAAAGCACAAAAGAGATCAGCGAAGAAGAAAAGGCCAAAAGAATAGGCTTCGTTTTCCAAAACCCCTTTACTCAAAACAGCGGAATAAAAGAAACTGTTTTTGAAGAGATTGCTTTCGGCCTTGAAAATATGGGAGTTGACCGTGAAGAGATCATAACCAAAGTAATGGACATCATAAGCTTGCTCCAAATCGAAGCTTTTATGTTCAAGCATCCCTGTGAGCTGTCCGGCGGACAGAGACAGAGAGTCGCTTTGGCTTCCATCATTGTTCAGGACCCGGATATTATTGTTATAGACGAACCGACCTCTCAGCTCGACCCGAAGGGTACGGAGGATGTATTCGAAATAATCAAATATCTGAACAGTCAAAAGAAAACGATAGTTTTGGTTGAGCATAAGATGAATCTGATAGCCGAATATGCAGACCATATAGTATATCTCAATGACGGCACGGTGCTGCTTGACGGATCTCCGGAGGACGTATTGTCAAGCGAAATCCTTTATGAAAAAAATCTTGATATGCCCTATGTTGCCGTTCTCGGATTTCAGGCAAGAAGCAGAGGACTTTTTATCGACAAAATCCCGACAACGGTGGATGAAGCTCTGAAAATATTTACCGAATGTGTGCAAAAATCCAAAGGAGGAAGTGACGGCTGTGGCTTATCTTGAATTGAGAGATGTTTATTTTGAATATCCAAGCGGGCATGTTGCCGTTGAAGGCGTAAGCATCTCTGCGGATTTAGGCGAAAAAATAGCGATTATAGGCGAAAACGGAGCCGGAAAAACAACAACCGCAAAGCTTATGAACGGTCTGCTTAAGCCCACAAAGGGTGAAGTGCTTATAAACGGTGTATCGACAAAAGGCAAAACGACCGCGACGATTGCGCGAAAAGTGGCTTACGTATTTCAAAACCCCGACGACCAAATTTTTAATCAGGAGGTACTGGCCGAAATTTCATACACGCCGAGATACTTTAAAGTGGATGAAGAAACGGTGAACAAGAGATTAAAAAAAGCGGTTAAATTGACGGGGCTCAAGCCGTATATCAATGAAAATCCGTACAATCTTTCGTATTCATACAGAAAGTTTGTGACGATAGCCGCGGCAATAGCGGCCGACCCGGATGTATTTGTTTTTGATGAGCCGACCGCTTGTCAGGACAGACACGGCATAAGACTATTGTCCGGAATTATCAATGCACTGTCCTCCGAGGGAAAGCTTGTAATTACCATTACACATGATATGGAATTTGTTGCCGAAAACTTCGACAGAACCGTGTGTATGGCAGACAAGCATATACTTATGGACGATAAAACGAACAGAATCCTTACCGATGACTCGCTTATGGAGAAGGCCGCATTGAAAAAACCGAATGTGTCATATCTCGCATCCGAAATGGGATTTGAAGGTGTTATTACAAGTGAAGATTTTCTTGCGGCTCTTACCGAAAATTCAAAGCGACTTTGAGCGGAGATGATGAAGTGCCGAAAGATTTGTCGGCGGCGACGCTTATGAATCGATTTTATTGCGATTGATTTTCGGAACAAGTCTCAAAAAAGCACTGTCTTAATTTAATTCAGTTAATCAGCCCTTTGAGAAATAAATGTTTCTTAAAGGGCTGATTTTTGCGTGCTGTGTGAGATGACACTTCGTAAATTACTGCCGATTGACTTTGATCTCCGATTTATATATAATTTATACTGAAAAATCTAATTGATAATCTCGAATGTGCATAAGCTTGCGTAGAATACAGAAGAGGCGGCGGATTTAATGTTAAGCTTATCACCTTGCCATGGCGGCTTGCGGGACCTATGTTTATTAAAGGAGTGCTTGTCAAGTGAAACACCCCCGAAACATTCGATTTAAAAGAGCTTTTAAAAATATTTTGATGCTTACGATAGCCGGAATGATAAACGCTTTCGGCATTACGATTTTTATGACCCCGGTCAAGCTGTACGACAGCGGAATTTCCGGAACATCAATGCTGCTTGAGCAGATTACGCCGCCGAATTTGACTCTTTCTCTGTTTCTTTTAATCCTAAATGTGCCGCTTTTTTTGTTTGGACTTAAAAAGCAAGGCGCAGGCTTTACGTTTTATTCGATTTATGCGGTTGGCGTTTATTCGCTGTTTGCGTGGCTGATTACCGATGTGTTTCCGGTAGATGTGAGCATAGCATCGCCGCTCGCCGGAACCGATTTGTTGCTTTGTGCGCTGTTCGGCGGCGTCCTTTCCGGTATCGGAAGCGGTCTTGCTATCCGTTACGGAGGGGCAATGGACGGCATTGAGGTTATGGCGGTCATTTTTGCAAAGCGGCTCGGAATTACCGTCGGCACATTCGTTATGATATATAATTTCCTTTTGTATGTCATTTGCGGAATCGTGCTTAAAAGCTGGGTGCTTCCGCTTTATTCCATAGTTACGTATTCGGCGGCGTTGAAAACGGTCGATTTTATAGTCGAGGGTATAGACCGCTCAAAGTGTGCCGTCATTATAACCGAACGACCCGAAGAGATATGTGAGGTCTTGAGCGAGGCGTTTGGCAGCGGCCTTACAAGGCTAAATGCAAAGGGCGGATATTCAAATCGTGATAAGGCGATGATTTATTTCGTAGTTAACAGGTATCAGGTAGGTAAAATGAAAGACTACGTTCACGGCATAGACCCGACGGCGTATATCATAATGAGTGAGGTTGCCGATATTTTCTCAAATAACATTGATAAAGGCTGATATTTAACAAATAAAAACGAAACGAGCTGTAAAGGTTTTAACCGTTACAGCTCGTTTTTGCTTAATGAGTGTTTTTTACAGTATGTCTATATGCTCGCCGGCGAGTGCCTTATTCATACTGCGGACGGCACAGAACTTACCGCACATTGAGCAGGTGTCGTCGTGCTCGGGGGAGCGGTCGTCACGTATTGCTTTAGCCGTTTCGGGGTCAATGGCACATTTCCATTGGGCTTCCCAATCAAGTGCACGTCTTGCGTCGCCCATTTTGTCGTCAATGTCACGTGCTCCGCGGACGCCCTTGGCAATATCCGCCGCATGAGCCGCTATACGGCTTGCGATGATGCCCTGCTTAACGTCGTCGAGATTCGGGAGAGCGAGATGCTCGGCCGGAGTTACATAGCAGAGGAAAGCCGCGCCGCTCATTGCCGCCATGGCTCCGCCGATTGCTGCCGTTATGTGGTCATATCCGGGCGCTATATCGGTTACGAGCGGCCCGAGAACGTAGAAGGGAGCACCCATGCATATTGTCTGCTGAACCTTCATATTGGCAGCTATCTGGTCCATCGGAACGTGTCCGGGGCCCTCAACCATAACCTGAACGTCCTTTTCCCAAGCTCTTTTTGTTAATTCGCCGAGACGTACAAGCTCTTCGATTTGACATACGTCGGTCGCGTCGGCAAGACAGCCGGGGCGGCAGGCGTCGCCGAGAGAGATTGTAACATCATATTCGCGGCATATATCAAGTATTTCATCATAGTATTCGTAAAACGGGTTTTCTTCACCTGTCATACACATCCATGCAAAAACGAGTGAGCCCCCGCGCGAAACTATGTTCATTTTCCTTTTGTGCTTACGTATTTGGTCAATTGTTTTTCTTGTGATTCCGCAGTGGAGCGTTACAAAGTCAACTCCGTCCTCTGCATGAAGTCTTATAACGTCAATAAAGTCCTTTGCGGTCAGAGTGTCAAGGTCTCTCTGATAGTGAATTACGCTGTCGTAAACGGGCACCGTGCCTATCATAGCAGGACATTCGTGCGTAAGTTTCTGCCTGAACGGCTGTGTGTTGCCGTGGCTTGAGAGATCCATTATAGCTTCAGCACCCATATTAACTGCCGAGAGAACCTTTTGCATCTCAATGTCATAGTCCTTGCAATCTCTCGAAACGCCGAGATTTACATTTATTTTTGTGCGGAGCATTGAGCCGACGCCCTCGGGCGACAGGCACTTGTGACGCTTGTTGGCTGGTATTACGACCTTACCTGAGGCTACGAGGGGAAGCAACTCGTCTGTTGTCATGTGCTCTTTTTCGGCTACTGCCTTCAGCTCATCGGTAATAATGCCTTTTCTTGCGGCGTCCATCTGTGTTGCGTAAGCTTCTGTTTTCATTTTTGTTCTCCTTTGTATTAGGTTGATCGTCGAACGGCAGAGCCGCTCATCACTTTGACTTTTTATTCTCCGATGCTTTTTGCGGCGTATTTGCCGGAAAGCATGAAAGCGTGATTCATAGGACCGTTTCCCTTGCCTAAATCGAGCATAAAGGCGAGTGCCTCCGAGATGTAATCCTTGGCAAGCTTTACGGAAGCTTTTAAATCGTATCCTTTGGCGAGGTTGGCGGCTATTGCGCTTGACAGCGTGCAGCCGGTGCCGTGGGTGTTGGGATTGGCAATGCGCTTTCCGTAGAACCAAAAGCTCTCGTTTTCGTTATAGAGAAGGTCGCTTGCGTCCTCAATGCTGTGTCCGCCCTTTAAAAGCACGGCACAGCCGCATTCCGAATGAATTTTTGCTGCGGCCTTTTCCATATCGTCCTTGTCCTTAATTTCCATGCCGGATAGCACGGCGGCTTCGGGAATATTGGGCGTTACGAGTGTAGAAATCGGTAAAAGTTCCTTTTTCATCACGGCAACTGCCGGAGATTCCATGAGCCTTGAGCCGGAGGTCGCAACCAT
>OHDC01000620.1_pt1 | contig 19027 bp, 17 predicted proteins | sample 1566851 | NCBI WGS metagenome assembly OHDC01 (sample SAMEA3879590, study PRJEB24766) | human gut metagenome | biome: human-associated habitat; feature: feces | place: USA | collected 1985/1987 | reverse complement strand
GGCGCAACCGTTACATAATATGCCGCTCCGGGAGTCCGAGTTATTTTTATCGCCAACTTCTCGGGAGCATTATGAGTCTCTTTATAGTCGACGGCAACAGCGATATCCTCTGCCGATATTTGAGAAAAACGGCTTTATCTCAAAGCTTGATTTCTACATATGGGAATGCGTTTGCAAACAGCTCAAGGAATGGAAAGACAAGGGAGTTCCGCTCTTCCCTGTGTCTGTAAACGTTTCAAGGGTCAATCTTTATAACCCTAATCTTTCAAAAATAATAATCGAACTTACGAAAAAGTATGACGTTGACCCTAAGTATTTCAACATCGAGATAACGGAAAGCGTTTATACTGACGACAATGTAATGATAGATGATATCACTAGCCAGCTCAGAAATAATGGCTTTACTATCCTCATGGACGATTTTGGCAGCGGCTATTCTTCCCTGAACGTACTCAAAGATGTTCAGGTGGATATGCTAAAAATGGACATGATGTTCATGTTCAAGGCAAAGTATGACGGCCGTGCAGAAACTATAATTTCTTCTGTTATCAGAATGGCCAAATGGCTCAATATCCCTGTTATCGCAGAGGGCGTTGACAGAGCGGAGCAGGTAGAATTTCTGAAAAGCGTAGGCTGTGACTACATTCAGGGTTTCTATTATTCAAAGCCTTTGCCTGCGGCAGACTATGAAAAGCTTATTTCAGATCAGGAGGAACAGCCTGTGCCTGAGAACGGGACGTCAGTAAACGACCTGCTGTGGGGCAAGGGCGGAGGATTGCTGACATATATCGACAGCATCGACCAGCCTGCTACGATATATGAATGTTTTCCGAACGGCACAGTGGTAATGGTATGTTCAAACAAGGCATTTTCACAAAAATACGGCTATGGCAGCAGTATTTACGGCAAACTCAATGTCAAGAACTGCATTGACAGCGAATGCAAAGAGAAATTCACAAGCTCTGTAAACAAGGCAATAGAGAGCAAGGACAGAGCAGAATGTGTTCTTAGTATGCACGAGATAAACGGCAAGAAGCACTGGTTCAAGACGCATTTACGATTTGTCAGCGAAACAGGTGTAAGCTCTGTGCTTATAGCGTATTTCACGGACGTGACCGACATGGTGCTGACGGATAAACGCATAAACGAATATAAGAACTATATCCAAGATGAAATAGACCGAAAGCACAAGATCCTTATCGTCAGCAACAACAGCGACACACGCTGTCAGCTCGAAGAGATACTTTCTCAGGAAAACACTGTTTTCACTGCAGAAACCATTCAGGCAGGAAAAAAGCTTCTTCTTAACGAGGATATCGACCTTATTTATTTTGACATACAGCTTATTTCCAAGGACGATGAATTTCCTCTTGACATTGATGAGAGAAGGCTCCCCGTTATTGCTATAACTCAGGCTCATAGCGTACTTAAAGGCATGACAAAATTGAAGAACAGAGTTTCAGACTTTGTTATGAAGCCGTATATAGATGAGCTGGTACGTCTGAGAACGAACAATCTTTTAAAGATCAATATTTCAGGCAGTGCAAACGAAAAATATTTTAGCCGAACGAAATGATTTGAAAAAGTCCTCTGCGATGAGCGGGGGCTTTTTTTCTCTTATTAAGCTGTCAGCTTTATTGACAAAATATACACTATCTGATATTATATAGGTATGAATGCTGAAAGCGAGGGAGAAAAAATGTATCTTGACAAGTGGCGTGTGGCAATAAGAAATTTGAAAAATTCGCTTTTTTCATATCCAAACACGGCTCAAAGCTGTTTTCCTGACCCTATCACGGACGACACAGTGTTTTACTGCGTTCAAGGTCTTGTATATGGCAGTCAAAAGTTCCCTGACGGAAAATTCATACGCAGTTCTCCTGTGACCTCGGTATACTCCGAGGACGGAAAGCTTTTTGCCAAAACAATAAACAACGTTTATGAGCTTAAAACGCCAAGCGATTATTTTGACTGCGATATCGCTGAAAATGCCGCACAAAAAACAGGAAGCAGTGAGCTTGCTGAAACAGCTAAAATGCAGAGAGAAAAGCTCATGGCACAGCTTGATAAATTTTTCACGATCTGCCAGAGGCTTTGTGATAATGAACAGGCTGACGTTGCAAATGAGTTACCTGAAGATACTCTTGTTATATGCTATTACGGCACTGACCCACATGGAAACAAGATGTTCTACAAAAAAGAAGATATGGTAGTGCCTGTTTTTGCATATGTGACCGTTGGGCTGGTCATTGATTCTGTGGGGCTTGCGGAAAGCAAGGAAAAGCTGGATTTATGGGATACGCTGGGGAGATATTATATTGACAACGAGCTTATGGAGTTTTATGACTGTGACACGAAAAACCTTATTTTCTGCAATTTGACGAACTCTCCTATATATGTCACGATTTACGAAAGCTCCGCTGCTATGCTCTGTATGCCGAACACGGCTAAGATAGCTTCAAGAAAAGTAAAAGAAAAATAAAACTTTTATCCGTCTGAGATCTCAGGCGGATTTTTTATTGCACAATATAGAAAAGAACGTTGAAAATTAATAGAATGTTAAACTTTTAACGTGTCATAGCAATTGAATAATCGTCGAAAGTGTAGTATAATTTTCTTATATAGTTGTTTTTTGATGTAAAATAATATATTTAACTATTTTTTGTATCGTGAGGAAAAGATCATGGAAATTTTAAAACAGCGTATTCTTAAGGACGGAGTAGTAAAGGAAGGAAACGTTCTCAAAGTCGATAAATTCCTTAACCACCAAATGGACGTCAAGCTTTTCAACGATATCGGTGAGGAGTTTGCAAAGAGATTCGCAGGAACAGGCGTAAACAAGATACTCACTATCGAGTCATCCGGTATCGGCATTGCCTGCATTGCGGCACAGCATTTTAACAACTGCCCTGTTATTTTTGCAAAGAAAACTCTAAGCAAAAATCTTGACGGCGAAATGTTCGTTACTCAAGTAAAGTCCTACACAAAGGGCGTTACATACGACGTAATGGTATCTGAAAAATATCTCGGCAAGGGTGACAAGGTGCTTATTATAGACGATTTTCTTGCTAACGGATGTGCTCTTATGGGGCTTATAGATATTGTAAAGCAGTCCGGGGCTGAGCTTGCGGGAGCAGGTATCGTTATCGAAAAGGGCTTCCAGGTTGGCGGAAAGACTATCCGTGACATGGGTGTAAAGCTCGAATCTCTTGCTATCGTTGACTCTATGGACAACGGCACTATCACTTTCAGGGACTAACGCACAAGGCGTTACCAATAAATATTTTATGGAGGAAGATCAAACATGAAGGTAAGACGTATTCTTGCGCTCGTTCTTTCTGCGGCTCTTGCTGTAACAGCTCTTACAGCTTGTACATCTGCTAAGGACGAAGCATCACAGAAGTCGGCTGACAAGCAGACGACAACTCTCAGCTATGACACTGTAAAGATCGGTGTTATACACATCGGCAACCCTGCCGACGGTTCAGGCTACACATATGCTCACGATCAGGGTATCGTTGGTATGCAGAAGGAGCTTGGACTTAAAGACGATCAGATCGTAAGAAAGAACAACGTATCAGACAGCGACCCTGCTGCTACAGAAACAGCTATCCGTGAGTGCATCGAGGAAGGCTGCAACATCATCTTCGGCACAAGCTGGGGCTATATGGACAAAATGGAATCCCTCGCTGAGGAATATCCTGACGTTTATTTCTGTCACGGCACAGGCTACAAGAACAACGGCAAGAACCTTAACAACTACTTCGGAAGAATTTATCAGGCAAGATATCTCACCGGTATCGTTGCAGGTATGAAGACAGAGTCAAATCTTATCGGTTACGTTTCCGCTATGGGCAGCGAAAACTCTGAGTGCACAGGCGGTATCGACGCTTTCGCAATGGGCGTTTATTCTGTAAATCCTGATGCTAAGGTATATGTAAAGGTAACAAATAGCTGGTATTCACCAACAGAGGAAACAAACGCTGCAAAGGCTCTTCTTTCTGAGGGCTGCGACGTTATCGCTCAGCACTGCGACACACCTAACCCACAGCTCGAGGCTGAAAGCGCAGGCAAGTGGGGCGTAGGCTACAACACAGATATGTCTAAGGACGCTCCTAAGGCTACACTTACTTCAACTCTTTGGAACTGGTCTGCATACTACACATATCAGGTAAAGCAGATCGTAGATGGCAACTGGAAGTGTGAGAACTACTACGGCGGCATGGCTGACGGTCTTGTAGACATCGCTCCTCTGAACAAGGATCTCTGCACAGAGGATATGCAGAAGGCTGTTGACGAGGCTAAGGCTAAGCTTGAGGACGGCTCATTCAACGTATTTGACGGCGTTATCGAAACAAACGACGGCAAAACAGTTGGCGAAGAGGGCAAAACTCTTGACGACGCTACTATCACAGGCGGAATCAACTGGTACTTCAAGAACGTTGAGGTCAAGTAATAAGGCTTAACAGCTTAACAAAACATTTATACGGGCGGTGCAGGTTGCCGCCTGTTTTGTTAATGATATGAGCATACGGCAGCAGGTAATTCTGCTGTCGGTTTCTGATGACATTAGCAAATCTAAGGAAGTTCATAAAAAGGAGCTGAAAGTATGAGTGAAGAAATATCTGCTGAGATCGCTGTAAAATGCAGCGGTATAACAAAAGTTTTCGGCAGCGTGGTTGCAAACGACGGCATTGATCTTGAAGTAAAATACGGTGAGATACTTGCACTGCTGGGCGAAAACGGATCAGGAAAGACCACGTTGATGAATATGCTTTCGGGTATCTATCACCCTGACAAGGGCAATATCTATATTGCCGGCAAGCCTGAGGCGATAAATTCACCTATGGATTCTATCGAACTTGGCATAGGCATGATACATCAGCACTTCAAGCTTGTGGAGGTGTTCTCCGCCGCAGACAACATTGTGGCAGGCACAAAGGGCAAGCTTAAGAGCAAGGGCGCTGTAAGAGATGAGATAAAAAAGATATCTGAACAGCTTGGTCTTGAAGTTGACCCTGACAAAAAGGTATACAATATGTCCGTCAGTGAAAAGCAGACAGTTGAGATATTGAAGGTGCTTTACAGGGGTGCTAAAATACTTATTCTTGACGAGCCTACGGCGGTTCTTACTCCGCAGGAAACTGAAAAGCTTTTCAATATCCTGAGAAAAATGAAAGCTCAGGGCTGTGCTATCATTATCATCACCCACAAGCTGGGCGAGGTAATGGATATATCTGACAGAGTGACCATACTGCGAAAGGGCAAGAGCGTTGAAACTGTAAACACAGCAGAGAGCAGTGAAAAGCAGCTCACTGAGCTTATGGTGGGCAAGGCGGTGGAGCTTTCAATAGAAAGACCTGAACCTGTGAACGTAAAGCCGATACTTAATGTAGTCGATCTGACGGTAAAGAACTCTGAGGGAAGCATTGCTCTCGATGACGTAAGCTTTGTTATAAACAGGGGCGAGATACTTGGTGTGGCAGGCATTGCAGGAAGCGGTCAGAAAGAGCTTTGCGAGACTATCGCAGGGCTTCAGAAGATAGAAAAGGGCGCAGTGCTTTACAACAAGGAGAACATCATAGGCAAGACACCTAAGGAGATAATAAATCTCGGCATAAGCATGAGCTTTATCCCGGAGGACAGACTTGGAATGGGTCTTATCGCTTCGGTGGGTATGACGGACAATATGCTTCTTAAAACATACAAGCAGGGCAAGCTTTGCTTTGTGGACAGAAAGCCTGCTAAGGCGCTTTCAAAGGAGCTTATAGAAAAGCTTGAAATAAAAACTCCGTCCACGGAGCTTCCTGTAAGAATGCTTTCGGGCGGAAACGTTCAGAAGGTCCTGCTTGGACGAGAGATACACAGTGAGCCTGACCTGCTCATAACCGCATATCCTGTTCGTGGACTTGACATCAACTCATCATATCTTATATACTCGCTTCTTAACGAGCAGAAGAAAAAGAACACGGCTGTGCTTTTCATAGGCGAGGACCTTGACGTTCTTCTGGAGCTTTGCGACAGGATAATGGTGCTTTGTCACGGCAAGATAACAGGTATTTGTGACGCCAAAAAGGTCACAAAGGAACAGGTAGGCATGATGATGACAGGCTCGACAATGGAGGAGGTGCTGGGCATTGGCTGATATTATAAAAAAAGAGCCTCTTATAAGAATAGCCAAGCGTGCTGAACGCTCAAACAAGCAAAAGCTTATAATAAGGCTTCTGTCGGTGCTTCTGGCTATTTGTGCAGGCGGAATATTCATTCTTATTCTTGGCAAAGATCCGTTTTCATACTATGCGAAAATGGTAAAGGGTGCTTTTATCGGCAAGAACGCCGCAAGCCCTTTTATGCCGTTCAAAGAGACAATAAAGATAATGATACCGCTTCTTATATCTTCTCTTGGCATTACGCTTGCGTTTAAGATGAAGTTTTGGAATATCGGTGCAGAGGGTCAGATAATAATGGGCGGAGTTTTCGCTTCATACTTCGCTCTTTATCATTACGATATGCCTCACTATCTGCTTTTCATTGTGATGTTCGTTGCGGCGATGATAGGCGGAGGACTGTACGGCATTATCCCTGCATTTTTCAAGGCAAAATTCGACACAAACGAAACTTTGCTCACCCTTATGCTCAACTATATCGCACTTTACGTTATAGATTGGCTCACAAAGGGCGCATGGCAGGATCCTGAGTCAAAGGGATATCCTAAGATAGCAAGATTTGACCTTAACGCATGGCTTGACTCGCTGGGCGGTGTGCAGATAGGCTGGTTGATAGGTCTGGTGCTTGTGGTATTGGTATTTATCTATCTTAAATACACAAAGCAGGGCTACGAGATAACTGTAGTATCAGACAGCCACGCAACTGCAAGATATGCAGGCATGAGCCCTAGCAAGATAATGATAAGAACGATGTTCCTCAGCGGTGCTATCTGCGGTATCGCTGGAATGGTGCAGGCTTGCGGAACAGAACACACACTTTCAACATCTGTTGCAGGCGGAGTAGGCTTCACGGCTATCATAGTTGCATGGCTTGCAAACCTCAATCCATTCGGCATACTTGTGGTGTCATTCTTATTCGCAGTTTTGGAAAAGGGCAGCACTGTGGTATCGTCTGAATTTGTTCTTTCACCTTACTGCTCGGACGTTTTGCAGGGAATAATCCTGTTCTTCGTGCTTGGCTGTGAGTTCTTCATCAGATACAGATTTGTAACAAGAGGAGGCAGGAAAAATGACTAGACTTATTTCATTCCTTGCCCATGCGGTATATATGGGTACTCCTCTGCTTTTCGGCACAGTAGGAGAGATACAAAACGAAAAGGCGGGACACCTTAACCTTGGCGTTGAGGGAACAATGGCAATGGGCGCTTGTGCAGGCTTTATGGTAGCATACAAGACAGGAAGCCTTTGGCTTTCCATACTTGCGGCATTTCTTATGGGTGCGCTTGTTTCCCTTATCTATGCTTTTCTTACCATAACAATGATGGCGAACCAAAACGTAACAGGTCTTACACTGACTATATTCGGCACTGGACTTTCAAACTTCATAGGCGAGCAGATGATATCCGCTTCACCTACAGGCAACCTCAAACTGCCTGACGGAGTGATGAGCAGTCTGAAAAACATTGACATACCGCTTCTCAGCAAGATACCTGTTCTTGGAGAGGTGCTTTTCTCACAGAACATTTTCACATATCTGAGCATTGTTATCGCTGTGATAATGTTTATCTATCTGAAAAAGACTAAGGTGGGTCTTAACCTTAGAACTATCGGTGAGAATCCTGCTGTTGCGGACGCTGTGGGAATAAGCGTTGTGAAATACAAATACATAAACGTTCTTATCGGCGGAGGAATATGCGGAATAGGCGGAGCGTTCTGCTCAATGGTAATAAACGGCGGTGTCTGGATGGCAAACAGCGTGAACGGTCTTGGCTGGATAGCTGTGGCGCTTGTTATCTTCGCTGTATGGAATCCTGCAAGGGCTATTTACGGAGCGTATATTTTCGGTGCATTCATGGTGCTGAAATACTACTTCCCGAAAAACCTCGGCTTCACTGTTCCTGAGTCATTCTTTGATATGCTCCCATATCTTGTAACGGCTCTTGTTCTTATCATCACTTCAGTGAAAAAATCAAGAGAGCGTTCACAGCCACAATCCTGCGGTATAAATTATTTCCGTGAGGAGAGATAAAACGTGACGTAACGGGCGAACACCGTTCACCCCTACAGATAATACCTAAAGCAACATATTTAAAAGCTCTGCATTTTGCAGGGCTTTTATTTTGCCCTAGTGACAAAATGCAGAAGATGTTCATAGCCCAATTACGATACAAAAAAAGCGGGCGACCACAGGTCGCCCATACGCTTTGTTTTGTTATGATAAACTGTTTTTACTTCGCCTTTGCCGAAGCCACAAAAGATTTGAGCTCCTCCTCAGGCATATAGCCGACAGTTGAAGCAACTACCTTGCCATGTTTCACAACAAAAAGGGCAGGTATGCTCGAGATACCGAAAGCGGATGCAAGCTCGTTTTCCTCATCAACGTTGACCTTCCCCACCTTTACAGAACTGTCCTCCTCAGAATACTTATCCACCAGCGGTGAAAGCATTTTGCACGGACCGCACCATGCTGCCCAGAAGTCAAGCAGGACAGGCTTTTCCGAGTGCATTACTTCGTTTTCAAAATTATCCTTTGTTATGACCTTTACAGACATTTTTCACAGCTCCTTTTCTAGTCCTTGCTTTTGTAATAGAGCATACAATGGCAGAAGCCCTCAAAATTCGGGTCGGCTATCTGCTCACGGAACTCTTTGCACATACACTTGTTTTCCTCTGTGCGCTGTATCCTGCACGGACAATAGCCACCTGTGCGTTTAAGCCCCTCTTTTATGCTCTTTACCATTTCTTTATCATCATTAAGTCGTACCATTACTACCTATCCTTTGCAGATATGTTTAGATTATTCCTTGACAAATGCCTTTACTATCTCGCCGATATACTGATAGTGATAATCCTTGTCAGAATACCATTTCTCATCGTTTTCAGTATCAACAAAGCACTCAGGTCTCATCTCCTGAACATAAGCCTTTTTGCACACAAGCACCATATCAGCTTCCGCAAAAGCTGTTACCTCCACGCCGTTTTCAGACACGAACACAGGGGTCAGACCTGTTTCCTTTGCCTTGTCGCAGTCACGTCCACTATGTGAGCCACAGAATGATAGTGCCTTTTTATACTCCTCTTTGAAAAAGCTTATGGTGAAATATTCTGCCTTGTCGATAAATTCCTTTGTATATCTCTGCGGTCTTATAACTGTGGTGAAGGTGTTCTTTCCCCACATAACGCCTGCAAAGCCCCATGAAGCTGTCATTGTGTTCCAGCCACTCTCGTCGCCTGCTGTTACAAGAAACCACTCCTTGCCTATCTTTTTGTATGGATTGAAGTCAAGGGTATCAAGCTTATCTGCCGCTACCTCTTTGAAACCGTTGAAACTGCTCATTTTCATTACCGCCTTTCAGTATTATGTCAGACTTATCATACTTATTGTACACCAATATCGTATAGAAAACGTCTTAGTATATTATATATCATTTCTTATGAAATTGCAACCCCTTGAAAGCCCTGAAATATTGTACAAAAATCGTTAAACAGGGCTTTTTTGTGTTGCTTTTTTTGAAGAATAGTGATATAATTGAATTAAGTATTTGTAAAGCTGTTTTTGTGTTTTTGGTTTAGCTGTTTTATTTTATGCCGTTACAATACTCAATATGTATATCTTTTGAAGTTTATACAGAATAAATTGTATATTGTCTAAAAATATACATTAAAAAGCCTTAAAATGTGTATAAATATAAAATTTTTATGCAAAAGCACTTGACAATGCTGTATAAAGGTGTATAATAATTTTATCGGCATGAGAGCCGTGAAAATATTATACAAACATACTTACTACATACAATGGAGGAATTTTGTTATGGCAAAAGAGATCAAAAAGGTTGTCCTTGCTTATTCCGGCGGACTTGATACATCTATCATCATTCCGTGGCTCAAGGAAAACTACAACAACTGCGAAGTAATCGCTGTTTCAGGAAACGTTGGTCAGGGCACAGAGCTTGACGGTCTTGAGGAAAAGGCTATCAAGACAGGCGCTTCTAAGCTCTATATCGAGGACCTTACAGAAGAGTTCATCGAGGATTATGTATATCCAACAGTACAGGCTGGCGCTGTTTATGAAAACCAGTACCTCCTCGGCACTTCATTTGCTCGTCCAATCATTGCAAAGAGAATAGCTGAGATTGCTATCAAAGAGGGTGCTGACGCTATATGCCACGGCTGCACAGGTAAGGGCAACGACCAGGTTAGATTTGAGCTTGCTATCAAGGCTTTCGCTCCTGATATGCAGATAATCGCTCCTTGGAGAATCTGGGATCTTAAGTCAAGAGAGCAGGAGATCGAGTATGCTGAGGCTCACAACATTCCTCTGAAGATAAACAGAGAAACAAACTACTCAAAGGACAAGAACCTTTGGCACCTTTCACACGAAGGTCTGGATCTTGAAGATCCTGCAAACGAGCCACAGTATGAGAAGCCGGGCTTCCTTGAAATGGGCGTTTCACCTATCATGGCTCCTGACAAGCCAACTTATGTAACTATCCACTTTGAAAAGGGTATCCCAACAGCAGTTGACGGCGTTGAGATGAACGGCAAGGAGCTTGTTACAAAGCTTAACGAGCTTGGCGGTGCAAACGGTATCGGTCTTGCTGACCTTGTTGAGAACAGACTTGTTGGTATGAAGTCAAGAGGCGTTTATGAAACACCGGGCGGAGCTATCCTTTACAAGGCTCATGAAGTTCTTGAAACTATCACACTTGACAAGGAAACTGCAAGAGTTAAGCAGTATCTTTCAATCAAGTTTGCTGACATTGTTTACAACGGTCAGTGGTTCACTCCTCTCCGTGAGGCTATGAGCGCATTTGTTACAGAAACACAGAAGACTGTTACAGGTGACGTTAAGCTGAAGCTTTACAAGGGCAACATGATAAACGCAGGTGTAACATCTCCATACACTCTCTATGATGAAGAAGTTGCTACATTTGATGAGGACAATGTTTACAATCAGGCTGATTCAGCTGGATTCATCAACCTCTTCGGTCTGCCTATCAAGGTAAGAGCTAAGCTCGAGCAGAAGAGAAACGCTAAGAAGGACTAATAGCTGTGCTCTGGTCAACAGAGCATAAAGGTGTATAACCTTAAAAAGTTTGTATAATATTTTTCACGGAGGTTTTGATATGTCAGATAACAACAGCATTTTTGAGCCTGCAATAGACAAGAAGGTCGAGATCTCTTATGACAGCCTGCCGAACTCCTCTTTTGAGGACGTAAACCTCGGCGGAGCAAAGTTCTCGAACGTAAATCTTAAGGAAGCCGTTTTCGATGACGTTAATATGGACGAGACACATTTCAACAACGTCAGCATGAAAGAAAGCGACTTTGCAGATATGTATATGGTAAACACAAAGTTCTTGGGCGTAAATCTCAGCAACTCGAGATTTGGCTGCTCTATCATGAACAATGTTGAGTTTAAAAATCCTGATCTTAAGAACTCACAGTTCATTCACTGTGACCTTACAAACGTTGAGATAAACGATTGCAAGATAGACGGTCTGAAGATCAACGGCGTGGATATCCAGAAGCTGCTTGAACAGCACGAAAAGGAAATTTGATCCGCACTTATTGAAATGTATCGGGGCAGGATGATCCTTTGGGGTCATTTTGCCCATACATTTTTTATATTTGATAACTTGAAATAAACATAAAGGACGGTTTTAAAATGGCAGGAAAAATGTGGGCAGGAAGATTTACAAAGGAAGTTGACGAAAGAGTCAATGATTTCAATTCATCTATTTCCTTTGACGCAAGAATGTACCGCTATGATATAGAGGGTTCTATGGCGCACGCCACTATGCTTGGCGAGTGCGGTATAATCGAAAAGCACGAAAGCGAAAAAATAGTCCAGGGACTTAAGGGTATTCTTGCGGATATCGACGAGGGAAAATTACAGTTCGACCCTACTGCAGAGGACGTTCATATGTTTGTTGAGGCTGAGCTTACCAAAAGGCTTGGCGACACAGGCAAAAGACTTCACACGGCAAGATCAAGAAACGATCAGGTGGCACTTGACGTGAGAATGATACTCAGAGCCGAAACAAAAGAGATAATCGAGCTTGTGAAAAAGCTTGAACACACTATCCTTGACATTGCAGAGAAAAATCTCACAACTGTTATGCCGGGATATACTCATCTTCAGAGGGCACAGCCTATCACATTTGCTCACCACCTTATGGCGTATGCAAATATGCTTCTGAGAGATATTTCAAGACTTGAGGACAGCTACAAGAGAACAAACATCATGCCTTTGGGAAGCGGTGCTCTTGCATCTACAACTTACCCTATAAACAGACAGAGAGTGTGCGATCTGCTTGGCTTTGACGAGATAACACAGAACTCACTTGACGGCGTTTCGGACAGAGATTTCTGCATCGAGCTTTGCTCAGCTATCTCACTGCTTATGATGCACCTTTCAAGATTTTCTGAGGAGATAATACTTTGGTGCTCATGGGAGTTCAAATTCATCGAGCTTGACGACGCTTATGCAACAGGCTCGTCTATCATGCCACAGAAGAAAAACCCTGATGTTACTGAGCTTATCAGAGGCAAGACAGGCAGAGTTTACGGCGACCTTAACACACTGCTCGTTATGATGAAGGGTCTGCCACTTGCATACAACAAGGATATGCAGGAGGACAAGGAAGCTATCTTTGACGCTATTGACACTGTTAAGCTTTGCCTTAAAACGTTTGATCCAATGCTTGCCACAATGAGAGTTATCCCTGAGAACATGAGAAACGCCGCAGCCAAGGGCTTTATCAATGCTACTGACTGCGCTGACTATCTTGTTAAAAAGGGTATGCCTTTCAGGGACGCTTACAAGATAACGGGCACTCTCGTTCACACCTGCATTGAAAAGGGCTGTACACTTGAAACTCTCCCATTGGAGGAGTACAAGAAGCTCACGGACAACTTTGACGAGGACGTTTATGACGCTATCAGCCTTGACACCTGCGTAATGCAGAGAAAAGCGGCAGGCGGTCCTGCGCCTGAGTCTGTAAAAGCTCAGATAGAATATGTTAGAAATAAGCTTTGATAAACACCGCTCCCCTGTTAAGGCGGCACTGCTATATCTTGTACTGTGGGAGCTTGCGACAGTTATAATATGGCTTTTTACGGCTAAGCTTTTTGTGATATATCCGCTGTTTGCGGTGGGATTTACGGTGGTGTACCCTGTGTGTACATGGTGGGCTTGCTACCGACACGCTAAGAACTACGGCTTGAAATGGTATGTTGCGCCTGTGATGATAGCGGTTTCGGTGATAGAATATATCTTCGTGGAGGAAGCAAAGTCGGTAGTGCCGAACTTTATCGTACTCACTGTGTTGACCGCAGGCTTTGCCGCAGGTATTGGAAACTGTTTTGCGGATAAGGATGCAATAAACGCCGCAAAGGAAGATAAAAAGCGTAAAAAGCTGAAAAAAGAACCTGAATACAAGAACATTTTGGACGATAATTAAAAGTATGCAGACGGCTAAAGAGCTGTCAGCCAAACGGGCGAACACTGTTCGCCCCTACAAAAGTTTGCATTTGCATGAGCATACAGATTATTGACAGACAAAATCATAAAGTTTTATAGAAGGATATGAAGAAAAATGAAAACAAGAGTTTTTATTGACGGAAAAGAAGGAACAACAGGACTTCAGATATATGAGCGTTTTCAGAACAGAAATGACGTTGAGATAATGCTCATTGACGAGGAAAAGCGCAAGGACGTGAACGAGAGAGCAAAGATGATAAACTCATCGGATATCACTTTTCTCTGCCTGCCTGACGCAGCGGCAATAGAGGCGGCTTCACTTTGCACAAACCCTGATGTCAGGATAATAGACGCTTCTACCGCTCATAGAACAAACCCTGCTTGGGATTACGGCTTCCCTGAGCTTTCTGAAAAGCATAGAGAGAATATCCGCAATTCAAAAAGAGTTGCAAACCCAGGCTGTTATGCAAGCGGCTTTATAAGCCTTGTTTATCCTCTCGTAAAGGCAGGAGTGCTTCCTGAGGATTATCCTGTTACCTGCCATGCAGTTTCAGGCTACAGCGGTGGTGGAAAGAAAATGATAGCCGCTATGGAGAGCGAAAATAAAACAAAGGAAATGTATTCTCCACGTCAGTATGCACTTGGGCAGAAGCACAAGCATATCCCTGAAATGCAGGCGGTGTGCGGACTTAAATATAAGCCTATGTTCAATCCGATAGTTGACGACTATTATAATGGTATGGTTGTTTCTGTGCCGCTGGTGACAAGATGTCTGACAAAGAAGTATACACCTGAGAATATCCATGAAATAATGGCGGAGCATTATCTTGGTCAGCATTTCGTTAAGGTAATGGAGCTTGGTGGAACGGAAACGCTTGCCGACGGATTTATCGCAGCGAATACATTGGCCGGAACAAATAATATGCAGATATTCGTCTGCGGAAATGAGGATCAGATATTGCTTATGTCGAGATTTGATAACCTTGGAAAAGGTGCAAGCGGTGCAGCAATACAGAATATGAATATAATGTTGGGGATAAACGAAGCAACGGGGTTGGAATAACAAAAAAGCAAAAAACAAACCAAAAGCGTTCCCGCTGTGCAGCCGGGAACGCTTTTTTGTGCTCGGAAAGTACAGCCGGACAAAGATAGAATAAAGAAAAGCAAAAATCGCTTGATAATAAAATTACATGCGCAAAATACGTGCGAAAAAAACTTGCAAAATCAGAATACACAAAAATAAAACATATGTTTACGTTACATTTTATAATAATGTGATATTTACAAAACTAAAAATAGAACATATAATGCTAATTGAAATCAATGGGTTATGAGCAAACACTGCGGCGTGCTGTGCGCTGCGGGCCGGCCCAGCGGAATATAAAGAAGGAGGAACCCCCATGAAATACCTCAAGCAAATGCTGTGCGTGGGCATCTGCGGCGTTATGCTGGCAGCGGCAACCGGCTGTTCCGGCTCACTGACGGGCGGCAAGCGCATCATTCGCATTTCTCATGCACAGTCTGAAACCCACCCCGAACACCTTGGCTTGCTCAAGTTCAAAGAATATGTGGAAGCCAACCTGGGCAATAAATACGAGGTTCAGATCTTCCCCAATGAGCTGCTTGGCTCTGCCCAGAAAGCCATCGAGCTGACCCAGACCGGCGCGATTGACTTTGTCGTGGCCGGTACCGCCAACCTGGAAACCTTTGCCGATGTGTACGAGATTTTCAGCATGCCCTACCTGTTCACCTCAGAAGAAGCTTACCATGCCGTCATGAATGATACCGATTACATGGAAAACGTGTATGGTTCCACCGATGAAGCCGGTTTCCGCGTGATGACCTGGTATAATGCCGGTACCCGCAATTTCTATGCAACTACCCCCATTTATACCCCCGATGACCTGAAAGGTCTGAAGATCCGCGTGCAGCAGAGCCCCGCCAGCGTTAAGATGGTGCAGGCCTTTGGCGCTGCCGCCACTCCGCTGAGCTTCGGCGATGTGTACACAGCCATCCAGCAGCATGTTATTGACGGTGCGGAGAACAACGAGCTGGCCCTGACCAACAACAAGCACGGCGAAGTTGCCAAGTATTTCTCCTACACCAAGCACCAGATGGTGCCGGATATGCTGGTTGGCAACCTGAAATTCCTGAACAGCCTGTCCGATGAAGAGCTGGCTGTCTTCAAGGAGGCTGCCCGCCTTTCCACCGAGGAAGAGCTTTCCTGCTGGGATGACCAGGTGGAGGAAGCCAAGCAGATCGCCGAGAATGATATGGGCGTGACCTTTATTGATGTGGATATCAGCGAGTTCAGCAATAAGGTCAGCAATGTGCAGCAGGAAATGCTGGATGCCAACCCGGATATCCAGGACCTGTATGACCATATCCAGGCCATCAATGCAGAATATGAGGAGGGCAGCGCACAATGAAATCTTTACATAAGTTCCGCCATGGGCTGGATACCGTCCTGAGCTGGGTCTGCGCCCTGCTGTTTGCCGCCATGGTCGTGGTTGGCACCTACCAGATCGTGACACGCTATTTCTTTGGCCGCCCCTCCACCGTTTCGGAAGAACTGCTGACCTACAGCTTTACCTGGATGGCCCTGCTTTCCAGCGCGCTGGTGTTTGGCAAGCGCGACCATATGCGGATGGGCTTTTTGGCCGATAAGATCACCGGCACCCCGCGCAAGGTGCTGGAGATCATCAGCGAATGCCTGGTCTTGCTGCTGGCTGCCGTTGTTATGCTGTACGGTGGTGTCAGCATCATGAAGCTGACCATGACCCAGGTTACAGCCTCTCTGGGCATCCCCATGGGCACGGTGTACACCGTTCTGCCGTTGTCCGGTGCTTTGATCGTGGTGTATTCGGTACTGAATATCATTGACCTTGCCACCGACAGCGTGGAAGAACACAGCTCCACCAGCGCAGAATGAGGAGGAAAACACAATGAACATTGCTCTTGTTTCCGGGCTGATCATCCTGATCCTGCTGGTCATTATGCTGATCGCAGGCGTGCCCATCGCGGTGGCGCTCGGCATTTCGTCCGTGGTTGCCATCCTGCCCATTATGGACCTTGAAGTCGCCGTTGTTACCGGCGCGCAGCGCATTTTCTCCGGTATTTCCATGTTCAGCCTGCTGGCAATCCCGTTCTTTATCCTGGCCGGCAATATTATGAATAAAGGCGGCATTGCGGTCCGCCTGATCAACCTGGCCAAGCTCATCACCGGCCGCGCCCCTGGCGCCCTGGCACAGACCAACGTGATTGCCAACATGCTGTTTGGCGCAATCTCCGGCTCTGGCACGGCTGCTGCTTCCGCCATGGGTTCCATCATCGGCCCCATCGAAAAAGAAGAAGGCTATGACCCCAACTTCTCCGCTGCCGCCAACATTGCCACCGCCCCCACCGGTCTGCTGATCCCTCCCAGCAACGTTATGATCACCTTCTCGCTGGTGTCCGGCGGCACTTCAGTTGCCGCATTGTTCATGGCCGGCTACCTGCCCGGTATCCTGTGGGGTCTGGCCTGCATGATCGTAATCTACTTTTTTGCCAAAAAGCACGGCTACCGCAGCAAGACTTCCTTTACCTTTAAGGAGGCCATTCACACCATCTTGCAGGCTATCCCGGCGCTGCTGCTCATTATCATTGTCATCGGCGGCATCATCGGCGGTGTGTTCACCGCAACCGAAGGTTCCGTTGTGGCCGTTGTATACAGCCTGCTGCTCTCCCTGTTTGGCTATAAATCCATCAAACTGAAAGAAATCCCCAAGATCCTGCGCGAAAGTGCCGAGATGACCGGCATCATCATCTTCCTGATCGGCGTGTCCAGCATCATGTCTTGGGTCATGGCGTTCACCAACATCCCGTCCCTGGTGTCCAGCGCCCTGCTTTCCATCAGCAGCAACAGGTATGTGATCCTGTTCCTCATTAACATCATCCTGCTGGTGGTTGGCACCTTTATGGATATGACCCCTGCCTGCCTGATCTTTACCCCCATCTTTTTGCCGGTCTGCCAGGCTTTGGGCATGAACACCATCCATTTTGGCATCATGCTGATTTTCAACCTGTGCATCGGCACCATCACCCCGCCGGTCGGCACCACGCTGTTTGTCGGCGTTAAGGTCGGCGGCGTCAAGATCGAAACGGTGTTCAAACAGCTGATCACCTATTTTGCCGCGATTTTTGCTGTGCTGATGCTGGTCACCTATGTGCCGCAGATCAGCCTGGCTCTGCCCAGTCTGATGGGTTATGTGAAATAAAATGCGGTAACACGCCAATATGCTCTGCCCCGTCTGCCGGAACTCCGGCGGCGGGACTTTTTTTGCACTTTTTTGTTGGAAAGGGTTGACAGTAGGGGGCGGGACTGCTATAATACACACATACCAACCAGCCTAGTATGTTAAAGGAAATACGCTGGTTGAGATTTTGAACGGAAGGGAGCACACAACAATGAACGCTATTTTTAACACTTTGCTGCGCGCAAACTTCCGCTGTGGCCGAATGTCACACTTCCGGGCTGTACAACAGGCTGGGGGCGTATCGGCACCGCTTTGGGGCCGAATGTGACCGCCCAGGCTTATGAAACAGGTAAGTACGCCCGGTAACCAGACGCATGCAGAAAATGCGGGGATACCGGGCGCTTTTTCTATCAAATCATTCCGAACAATTTGAGATATGAGAATTTGACCGCAAAATTTTGGAGGGAATTACAATGTCTGAGAACAAACTGCATTTTGAAACGCTTCAGCTCCATGTTGGCCAGGAAGAGGCCGATCCGGCTACCGGCGCCCGCGCCGTTCCCATCTATCAGACCACTTCTTACGTATTTAACAACTCTGCCCACGCAGCTGCCCGCTTTGGCCTGACCGATGCCGGCAACATTTACGGCCGTCTGACCAACCCCACCGAGGATGTGCTGGAAAAGCGCATCGCTGCCCTGGAAGGCGGCGTGGCGGGCCTGGCTGTTGCTTCCGGTGCTGCCGCTATCAGTTACACCATCCAGGCCCTGGCCCAGAACGGCGGCCATGTGGTTGCCCAGAAGACCATTTACGGCGGCAGCTACAACCTGCTGGAGCATACCCTGCCCAACTTTGGCATCACCGCTACCTTTGTGGATGCCCACAACCTGAAAGAGATTGAGGATGCCATCCAGGAGAACACCCGCCTGGTCTACCTGGAAACCCTGGGCAACCCCAACTCTGATATCCCCGATCTGGACGCTATCGCAGAGATCGCCCACAAGCACGGCCTGCCGGTTGTTGTGGATAACACCTTCGGCACCCCGTACCTGATCCGCCCCATCGAGCACGGCGCAGACATCGTGGTCCACTCCGCCACCAAGTTCATCGGCGGCCACGGCACCACGCTGGGCGGCATC
>OHDC01000599.1_pt1 | contig 19545 bp, 9 predicted proteins | sample 1566851 | NCBI WGS metagenome assembly OHDC01 (sample SAMEA3879590, study PRJEB24766) | human gut metagenome | biome: human-associated habitat; feature: feces | place: USA | collected 1985/1987 | reverse complement strand
CGAGGGCGAACGAAGTGAGCCGAGTCCCTTAGAGGCAAGACCTGTCCCTGTGCGCAACAAATTTGATATAAAATCACATTCTGCCAGCAGTTTTTACAGAGTTGTTTAATCATAATATTTTAATTCAAAACAAACCTCCGTTATATTCAGCTTGAATTTTGAATATGCGAATTGCACTGACTATTAACCCTATAAGCAATATTGTAGCACCTACAACCGATATAACCTTAACTTGATAAAATAGGCTTAAAAACGAGTGAATTATAATAGGAATGCTCATTTCTGCTAACGCCGTACCAATTGCTCCCGAATAGTTTTCAACATCTGTTACGTTTTTGTAGTGATATGAATGCAGCAGAGATAAATTTCCGCCTTTTATTATTAAGCCGACAATCAAAACTGCTGCTGCAATCACAATCGAAATAACCGATGTTAAAATGTTTTCAACTTCAATTTCGGTTTTAAAGGCTTCAAAAAGGTTTTTTGCAAGAATAATTAAAACCGGCGATATAGCAATTATAAGTAACAGCGTATAAATCGCAACCTGCTTTTTCTGCTTTTCATTAGCCCGCTCATTTTTTCGGATAGCCTCAAGCACATTTTCATCAGCAGTTGTTGACAGTTTTTCAATATCTATTCTTTTCCCCGAAAGTAATTCGTTTACGCTAACCGAAAAGAACTCGCTTAAAGCCATTAGTGACGATACATCAGGATAGCCTTTTCCTGTTTCCCAACGAGAAATTGCTTTGTCAGAAACGTTCAATACCTCTGACAAATCTTTTTGTGTCATTTCTCTTTCGTTACGTAATTTTGCTATAAACGCGCCGCATTTTGTTGCATCCATAAAAACACCGCCTTTTATTTTACCTAAAGAATAGCATTAAAAGCCTAATAAGGCAACCTATGAATCGTAGAATGCGGAAAAACATTTGGCAACAGACAACCGTAAGGTCTATCCCTACAGTACAATATATTTTTCCGTTTGATAACTACAGTTAATATATTTGTAAATTCCCTCGGCAGGGACAAGCTCCTGCCATACACTGCGGGATATTATTAGAAATTTGTGCTGTATTTTTTTATTATACAACATTCCTCTTTTCACTTTTCGCTTTTCTCAGCCCGTAAGGGCTTGCCGCCGTCATACCGCGCAGGATGAAAACAGCAAATGCAAAAATGTATCTGAAAAAGTTAAATAACAAACCGAAACAGAGTGGTAGTGAACCAAAGCTGTTAACGGTAACCATTTATGTTTGCCTTTCGACGAGGGGGATTAACTTCAAGCAGTGATGGGGTTGACTGCTGGGCAAGAAATGAAGAAATGGTTGACTGGATTGCTATTCAATATCCTAAGATTAAAAAGGTATTTCAGCAGTTAGGTTGTGATGAATAATTATGAATAAGTTACTGATTGCAAAAATTTTCTCAACAAATAATTTTATCCGACAGCTTAAGCTGCACACTTTGTGTCATTCGATGACGTCTTGTCCGAATGTCGTTTTTGTGATAAAATATATATTGTTAAAAATATGTTTGTAGGGCGATATAAGATAAAACCGCCTGCAAAAATACTGATTATAAGGAGAATTATATGGAGCTTATACGTTTGAGAGACAGCAGTGGAAAAATATTTGATACCGCAATGAAGCTCTATGAAAAAAGCTTCCCGAAATACGAGCAGAGGTCATATGACGCACAGCAGAGGGCCATGTATGATGAGCAGTTCCATTTTGACCTTATATATGATGATGGCGAATTTATAGGCGAAGTGCTTTATTGGGATACTGACAGCTTTATATATATTGAGCATTTTTGTATTTTATCCGAAAAGCGCAACCGCAAGTACGGAGAGCGCACACTCTCGATGCTGCAAGGCTGCAATAAAACCATTATTTTGGAAATCGACCCGCCGAAGGATGAAATATCCGTTCGCCGTCGCGGATTTTATGAGCGAAACGGATTTACATTAAACGACTTTGAGCATTTTGCACCGGCTTACACAAGGGGAGGCTCTGATTTTGAACTTAAAATTATGACGTATCCCGGTAAAATCTCAAAGGAGCTGTATAATGATTTTTATGAGTTCCTTTGTGCCAAGGTAAAAATGTACATTTGACGGCGGTGCTTTTAACGGTGTGAGCTGTAAAGGTTGAATTCCGCCGTGATACATATTGAGTTAAACGTCGCTGTTAAAAAATGCACGCGTTTCTTTGTGAAAATAAATATCTGTTTACAGAATATATTGATTTTTTTACTCTTTTGTTGACATTGTACATAAAAATGTTATAATAAAAGCACTATGATTTAAATGAGGTGGAACAATATGGGAGCTAAAAAAACCGTAATGCTGACCGGTGCCTCCGGTCATATGGGTTTCCACGGCTTTAAGGAACTTTACGCTAAGAAAGATAAGTTTAATCTTGTTCTTTTACTTCGCGGAAGTGAAAAAAACCGTGTTAAATTCAAGGATTTTGAAAATGATCCTTCAGTCAGAATAGTATGGGGCGATCTTACAAACTATGAGGATGTTCTCAACGCAGTAACAGGTTCTGACTATATTCTTCATGTAGGTGGCATGGTTTCTCCGGCAGCTGACTGGAAACCGTACAGAACACAGAAAACAAACATAGGTGCTGCTCAGAATATCTGCAAGGCAGTTCTTGCTCAGCCGGATCCCGACGCAGTTAAGGTCTGCTACATAGGCACCGTTGCCGAAACAGGCGGTCGTAACTATCCTATCCATTGGGGACGTTGCGGCGATCCGCTCAAGGTTTCGGTATATGACCATTATGCTGTTTCTAAGTGCATAGCAGAGCGTGTATTCGTTGAGAGCGGTATTAAGAATTGGGTTGTTATGCGTCAGTCGGGCATACTTTATCCCAACATTCTTAAAAATATGGATCCTATTATGTTCCACGTTCCGATCAACGGCGTTCTTGAGTGGTGCACCGTTGAGGATTCGGGTCGTTTGCTTGCCAACCTCTGCGATGAAGATGCAAAAGGCAACCTCGGTTCCGATTTCTGGAATCACTTCTACAATATAGGTTCAGGTAAGGAATACAGAATTTCAAACTACGAGTTTGAGTGCCTTCTTCTCGGTACTCTCGGTCTTGCAGGCCCCGAAAAGCTCTTTGACCCCAACTGGTTTACAACGAAGAACTTCCACGGTCAGTTCTATGCAGACGGCGATAAGCTTGAAAACTTCCTTCACTTCCGTGAGAACCTCCCCGTTAAGGATTACTTCAACCGTCTTGCAGATCAGGTTGAATTCTACTTTAAAATTCCGAGATATCTTCCGAAGAACCTCGTTGCAGCTTGCGCGAAGCCCTTTATGAAGAAGATTGCCAAGACTCCGGACTTCGGTACTCTTGACTGGGTTGAAAAGAACAACAAGCAGCGTCTTGACATCTACTTCGGCGGCATGGACGAGTGGAAGAAGATTCCGTCAAAGTGGGAAGATTTCGACCTCATCAAGTTCGATAAGGATAACAGCGCGGCTGAGCAGTTTAAGCTTGACCACGGTTATGATGAGACAAAGCCCGAAGCAGAGCTTGACATTGAGGATATGAAGCAGGCTGCTAAGTTCCGCGGCGGCGAGTGCCTCTCCGAGACAATGACAAAGGGTGATATGGCTACTAAGCTTAAATGGAAATGCGGCCACTGCGGCGCAGAATTCGAAGCAAGTCCCGCTCTTATACTTCTCGGCGGACATTGGTGCCCCGAGTGCTATATCCCGCATAAGGCTTGGGATTATGATGCTATTGCCAAGACAAACCCGTTCTTTGCTCAGGTTTGGTATCCGAACCACAGAAAAGACGAGAACAACCGTTACGACTTTGACGAGCTGTTCCACATAGACGGTGTTGCTTGGGACGACATTAAGAGATAATTTTGCAGAATTGCATAAAAGAACCGTGAAGTCATAAGACCTCACGGTTCTTTTTTTGTTTACATGATTATTCTATTCCGATAACCTTGTAATCCTTGTCCTCAACGGCTTTCTTGAGAACGTCATTGTCGATTTCACCTTTAAGAGTAACCTTTGCGGTACCGCTTACATGGCTTACTTCGGCTGACTCAACCTCGGGTAATTCTTCAAGAGCTTTCTTGACTGCAGCTTCACAATGTCCGCACATCATACCTTCGATTTTAATTGTTTTTTCCATAGCTTTTGATTCCTCCGTTACATTTTTTAAATGCTTTTTTATTTTATGGTCGTGGCTTGCGTCACGAAGCTTAAACAGATTAAGTCTCAGGGCATTGGTTACAACGCAGAAGCTTGAAAGGCTCATTGCCGCAGCTCCGAGCATGGGGTTCAGCGTAAGTCCGAGAGGGATAAATACGCCGGCGGCTATCGGAATACCTATCGTGTTGTAGAAGAACGCCCAAAACAGGTTTTCGTGTATATTTCTAAGCGTCGCTCTGCTGAGCCTTATGGCTGCGGGTACATCGGAAAGACGGCTCTTCATCAGAACGACGTCGGCTGCATCTATGGCAACATCTGTGCCTGCACCTATGGCTAAGCCTATGTCAGCTCTTGTAAGGGCGGGTGCGTCGTTTATTCCGTCGCCGACCATTGCCACCTTGCCGAGCTTCTTAAGCTTTTTGATTGCCTCTTCTTTACCGCTCGGTAAAACCCCTGCGATTACTTCGTCAACACCGGCTGATTTACCTATTGCGTTTGCGGTACGCTCGTTGTCGCCCGTGAGCATCACAACGCGTATTCCCATATTCCTGAGCTCTTTAACGGCTTTAGGGCTGTCGTCTTTAATGACGTCCGCCACGGCTATAATGCCGAGAAGCTTCCCATCTAAAGCGAAGAAGAGGGGAGTTTTGCCATCGCCTGACAGCCTTTCGGCAATTTCCTTGATGTCGGGCGATATTTCGGCCTTTGTTTTTATGAAATTGAGATTACCTGCGAATATATTCTTTCCGTTTACGGTGCCGCTGAGGCCGTTTCCGGGCAAAGCTTTAAAGATGGATACGTCATCACAGATGATATTTTTGCTCTCCGCATATGAAATTACAGCCTTTGCAAGCGGATGCTCACTCTTCTTTTCAAGAGACGCCGCAGCTTTAAGAAGCTCATTTTCTGTTATTTCACCGTTTGGGATAATGTCCGTAACTCTCGGCTCGCCCTTTGTTATTGTGCCGGTCTTGTCGAGTGCCACAATCTGTATTCTGCCTGTTTCCTCAAGAGACGCCGCTGTTTTGAAAAGAATACCGTTCTTTGCGCCGAGACCGCTGCCCACCATTATCGCAACCGGAGTCGCAAGACCTAAGGCGCACGGGCATGATATTACGAGAACCGAAATTCCGCGTGCAAGCGCATAGCCTACGCCGTGACCGAGCAGAAGCCATATTACGGTTGTGATTACCGCGATAATTATTACAGCCGGGACGAATATGCCCGAAACCTTATCCGCGATTTTTGCTATCGGGGCCTTTGTGGCTGCGGCGTCGCTGACCATTTTAATGATTTGCGATAGGGTTGTGTCCTCACCTACGTGTATGGCACGGCATTTCAAAAATCCCGACCGATTGACGGTTGCCGCCGAAACCTTGTCTCCTGCGGCTTTGTCTACAGGAATGCTCTCACCGGTAAGCGCCGATTCGTCTACGGCACTTTCACCCTCGATTATCACACCGTCTGCCGGTATACTCTCGCCGGGGCGTACTAAGAATATATCGTCTTTTTGTACCGCGTCAATAGGCACGGTCTTTTCTTCGCCGTCTTTTAAAATTACCGCACTTTTTGGTGCGAGCTTCATAAGACTCTTTAATGCGTCGGTCGTTTTGCCCTTTGAGCGCGCCTCAAGGGTCTTGCCCACGGTTATAAGTGTGAGAATCATAGCGGCGGACTCAAAATAAAAGTCCATCATATAGGTGTTTACAGCCTGCATATCGCCGCGTGTCTGAGCGCCTGTCATCATAAAGAGAGCGTAAGTGCTGTATACGAATGCGGCGGTTGAACCGAGGGCTACGAGGGTATCCATATTCGGGGCTCTGTGCCACAGACTTTTAAAACCGCTGATAAAGAACTTTTGGTTTATTACCATAATTATAACGGTAAGCAAAAGCTGAGTAAGTCCCATTGCAACGTGATTGCTGTTATAAAAAGAGGGGAGGGGCCATCCCCACATCATATGACCCATCGAAAAATACATCAGTATTATAAGAAATCCGACTGACCAAAACAGACGCTTTTTGAGCTTTGGCGTTTCTGTGTCGCGGAGTGCGGATTCATCGGCACTCTCGGCGGCTTTACTTCCGCCTTTCTTAGATGCTCCGTAGCCGGCTTTTTGTACTGCGGATATTATAGCCTTGTCCGATGCCGTCCCTTCAACGCCCATGGAGTTGGTGAGTAAACTGACGGAACACGACGTTACGCCGGGCACTTTTGATACCGCTTTTTCAACTCTCGCAGAACACGCCGCACAGCTCATACCGGTGACGTTATACTGTGTCATTATTTTTTTACCTCCCGTGTCTTTACGGAAACAGCCTTGTAGCCTGCCGATTCAACAGCGTTTTTGAGCGTTTCGTCGTCAATTTTTCTGTCGAGCGAAACAACCGCTTCTTTTTTGCGAAGATTTACTCTCGCCGAAGCTCCGTCTATTTTGTTTATAGCTCGCTCAACGCGATTCCGGCAGTTTTCGCAGCTCATCCCGTCTATCGAAATTATCTTTTCTTCCGTTACGGGACCGTCGAGCTTTTTGTGCTCGGGTCTTAATTCTCCGCCGCCACCGCAACAGCCGCCCTGTCCTTTAAAGTGTTTCGCGCCGGAAACCGCCGCCAATACCACAACTGCTATGAGAATTATTATTAAAACAACATTCATTATATTTTACCGTTCTTTCTTTATTTATTTCATAAGCTTTTGAAGTGTAACCACAAGCTCGTCAATCGCTTCGTCTTTGCCGTTCCTTATATCGTCGGCAACGCATGTTCTTATGTGATTTGCAAGCAGTTCTTTATTAAAAGCATTTATCGCGGCGTTTACGGCGGCGGATTGTATGAGTATATCCGGGCAGTAAGCGTTGTTTTCCACCATGCCCTTTATTCCGCGGATTTGCCCCTCGATTCGGTTAAGCCTGTGTATAAGCTTTTTATATTCCTCGGGGGAACGCTCTTTTTTTCGCTGTGAGCAGTGACAGCACTTTCCTTTTTCCATGAACCACACCTCGTTTATATACCCTTATGGGGTATCTTGAGTATATACCCGTGAGGGGTATATTGTCAAGTCTGATTTATTTTTTTGTTTTTATATGTGACTATGCTATGGCAAAACAAAAAAATACCGGAGTCTTTTTGCGACTCCGGTAAATATCATTAAACCGTATTATTTCTTTATGCTCTCTATGGTAAAGGAATAAGCATATTTCTTGTTTGGATGGAGTATATACGGCTCACGCACGTGCGCGTCACCGGGCATATCTCCGCCTACGCCGAGCTGAGTTAAATCAAAGTTAAACGTCGTAATATCCTTGTGCTTTAACTCATGAATATGTGTGGCTTTCTCAAGCTCATTCTGCGTGTAATGCCAGGCGCTGAATGCGAGCGGAGTGTTGTACGGAGCGGTAAATTTAAGACCATTGCCGTCCTTGTCGGTTATTTCGACATAACGGACGTCAACTCTGTTGCCGTTTTCCTGCGGACGCATATAGTGGTGCTCAAGGTCGTCAACGCTCATCTCGTGAATAGCTATTTTGCCGCCGGTTTTACGGTCGATATATGTTTCCTGTGGACCTCTGCCGTACCACTTTACGTAGTTGAGTTCGGGTATAAGCCCCATCTGCGTACCGAATCTCAGAAGTGTAAAGGCCTTTGGAGTACCCTCGTGGTTGACCTCGATTTTGCCGTCGGGATAGATAATATATTTCGATTTAACGCCCGAGAATGAGAATACTGCCCAGTCTACATATATGATGATTTCACCGTTTGCGCCCTCATCTATGGCCGTTATTGAGCCCTGTGCCGTATCGGTTGCGGTTCTCCATGTGTAATACGGATGAAGCGGAATAAGGAAGGGAACAAAGTTTGTAAGTGAAAAGTCGTTGTCGATAAGCGCGCGGAAGTAATTCGGCTTCAAGGGTGTTTTTAAATATTCCTTGCCGTCAAAGCGCAGCGAAACTATTTTGCCGTCGGTAACCTTTACCGTGAAGTTTTCACCCTGAATTGTAGCTGTTGTGCCTATCTGAACACATTGAAGTTTACCCTTTGAATTATCGGGAAGAGCTTCGGGCATCTTCTTTAGAATTATCTGGTCAAACGACTGTTCATAGCCCTTTTCACAGTAACGCTCCTTGTTTTTGCGAAGGAATGAGAATGTGATAATACACTCTGCATTCGGAAGCTTATCGGAAGAGAACGGCACCGTGATGTCCTTTGAAGAGAGTGGGGGAACCGAAAGATTGTCGATAACACCCGATTCAATCTCTTTGCCGTTTGCGGTTACGGTCCATTTAAGGTCAAATTCCGAAAGGTCGGTGAATAAGTGCTTATTTTTAACGGTAAATTCTTTCTTTTCAAGGTCTTTTTCAATAACCTTCATTTCGGCGTAAACCTTTTTGACCTCATATGCCGACGGGTGAACCTTTCTGTCGGCGGCAATTATACCGTTTGCACAGAAGTATGTGTTACTGCCTGTCATAGCGGTTGTGTTGGGAAGCTGGAAAGGTCTGCGCGGCTCTGATTTTTCAAAGTCTGTACCGTAAAGCCAATGATCTCCGTCGGGAGCCTTGTAGCGAAGAGCCTGGTCTACGAAGTCCCAAATAAATCCGCCGCACATATTATCGTATTTCTCGAAGTCATCCATATATTCCTGGAAGTTGCCGAGGCTGTTTTCCATTGCGTGCGCATATTCGCAGAGTATTACAGGCTTTGTGTACGCCTCTTTCGGAATGGGCTTTGAATCTGCGGCGAGCTGGTTTGCAACGTTATCGTAAAGGCTTATGGTGATTGGCTCGCGATTGCCGAGCTTTTCCATAATGTCGGGGAGGGGATACATTCTCGATATAACGTCGCTCTTTGTTAGGTCAAAATCGCCCTCATAGTGGAACTGTCTCGTTTTGTCAAGCTCCAAAGCGGCTTCCTTCATCTTAGCGAAGTTTGTGCCGTCGCCGGCCTCATTGCCGAGTGACCACATAAATACGCAGGCGTGGTTTCTGTCGCGAAGTACCATTCTCTGCATTTTGTCCACAACCGCATTAGTCCATACGGGATTGCTTCCGGGAACGCCCTTTCTGCGGACGCCGTGACTTTCCATATCGCATTCGTCCATAACATAGAAACCGTATTCGTCGCAAAGCTCATAGAAGAACGGATCATCGGGATAGTGAGAAGTGCGGATAGAATTTATGTTGCAGCGTTTCATTATGTCGAGATCCTGATAATATCTCTCCTTCGGAACCGCCCAACCGTGATCCGGGTCGAAATCGTGACGGTTTACACCGCGAATCATCAGAGGCTGGCCGTTAAAGAGGATTTTTTCTCCTACTATCTCAACCTTTTTGAAACCGAAACGGATTGACTTGTATGTTGTTGTTTTACCGGTTTTAAGCTCGATAACAAGAGTGTAGAGCTCAGGTGTTTCGGCACTCCATTTGAGCGGGTTTTTTATTACCGCTTCAAGGTTTATTGTTTTGCTGTCTTTTCCGGCAATCGTGAATTCCTCCGAACCCAGCTTTTGCTTTTTGCCGTCTTTTTCAATATAAGCACTGAGCTTTGAAGTTTTGTCTTCGCCTTCGTAATTTATGATTTTTGCTTCAAGCTTCGTATCGCTGTCCTTGTAATCCTTATCAAGGTCGGTTGTTATAAAGAAGTCGCGAAGACAGGTCTTGGGCTCGGCGAAGATATATACCTCTCTGTAAAGACCGCAGAGAAGCCACATATCCTGATCCTCTATGTACTGAGCGTCGCTGTAACGGTAGCATTTTACGGCTACCTCGTTGATTCCGTTCTTAACATATTTTGTGATGTCAAATTCGTGCGGAGTCATGGAGCCCTGCGAATAACCTACAAAGCTTCCGTTTATATATACCTCGATTGCGGATTTGGCTGCGCCGAAGTGTAAAAATATTTCTTTTCCGTCGAAGTTTTCGGGCAGGGTAAAGGCGCGTCTGTAAAGACCGATTTCCTGCATATTGTGATCAATGCAGGGGATTTTGCTCTTTTGACGGCTGATAGCCCTCGGAAAAGTACTTGCATAGTAATACGGAGCACTGCCCGTACCCTCCGTTTGCCAAACCGACGGAACGGTTATGTATCGCCAATCTGAATCATCAAAGCTCGGCTCATAAAAATCAGGCGGACAGTTGTCTATGCCCATCTGCCAATGGAATTTCCATTTTCCGTTAAGAGTTACCTTGTAAGGCGACTCTTTTCTTTCCGCGGCGTCGAGCGCATTATCATAAGAAAATGCGATAACGTGGCCGTCCTCTTTGTTTCTTTTGATAACGGCGGGATTTTCCCAATCGTATCTTTTTTTGATCTCCATTTTCTTCTCCAATCTTTTTATACTGAATTTATATAAACAAATTAATAACAGCTTATTCCTTTTCCGTATCCTGCTTGTATGCGAGATATTCTATAAATTGCCTTGCGGTCCTCGGACTTCTGCCGCCGGCTCTCAAAGCGTGAGCCTCCGCTTTCATTATAAGCTTGTCCTCCGGCATATTTATGCCGTATTTTTTAGCAAGTTCAACAACAATGCCCGAATACAGATTTTTGTCCGGTCTTGAAAACGTGATTTGTAAGCCGAATCTTGCCGAAAGGCTTGTAAGCTCCTGCATCGTATCCTGAATATGAACATCGTCTCCGTCACGGTCGGCAAAACTCTCTTTGACGAGATGGCGGCGGTTTGATGTTGCGTATATCGCTATGTTTTTGGCCCTGCCGTTTACGCTGCCCTCCAAAATAGCCTTCAGTGCACCGAAGTCCTCATCGTTTTTGGTGAAGCTCAAATCATCTATAAATATTATGAATTTAAGCGGATTGCCCGATATTCTGTCCATTATGTCCGGCAGGGAATAGAGCTGATTTTTCTTAACCTCGATAAGCCTCAAACCGTCATCCTTAAATTCGTTCGCTATTGCTTTTACGGTACTGCTCTTACCGCTTCCGGCGTCGCCGTATAAAAGAACGTTATTGCACGGTTCTCCCTTTAAAAGAGCCTTTGTGTTATCAATTACCTCGCTGCGCTCGCGCTCGTAACCGGAAAAATCCGAAAGTTTTTGCGTGTCGGGGTATTTAACAGGCACAATATCACCGTTTTTAATGATAAAGACGTGGTATTTTGCCCATATGCCGTATCCGGTTTTGGATATGTTTTTTATTCTGGAGAGATAAATGCTTTTTACATCGATTTTCTCGGTAGTCCAGCCGGGGAGAGACTCATTTTCGAGGCGCAGGCTCTTTTTAACATCGTCCGACCGCACGGCTGCCAATTCGTTAAGCGTGTCAAGCTCCATATTCAGAGCCTCGTCATAATGGCTGCCGAGCTTTTTGTGACCGTACTTTAATATGTAAGCGTTTTCGTCCTCAAGAACGGCGTTTAAAACATATTTTGAAAAATTATCGGTTTCCGCAAACAGCTTCGAGAGAAAATCGGCATATAAGTAAACCTCTTCTTTTTCGCTCTTTTGTTCATCGGCAAGCTCGGTGAACGACTTGATGACATCGTCATTTAACAGATTTCTGAAAATGACAAGAGAAAAGAGCTTGTGCGAAAGCTCTTCAAAATTCAACATAATACAATAACATCTCCGAAAATAATCAAAAAAGACTTGACATATGCCATTGACAAGCATATAATAATAAACTGCTATAAAATGGAAGCATATGCTCTTGTCGTTTTTTTGTATTAGTAGTTTATCACAAAAAATCAATTAAATCAATAGCATATCACAATCAATTATTATAGTAATCTCCCGCCGGGTTGCAATTTGTCAATACCCTTGATTTTTGCGGTCGGCGTTTGGAATAATTTTGCGAACGGAGAGTGATAAGCCCTATGGTGAATGTCAAACCAGTAAAACTCGGAAGAAACACACGCATGAGCTTTTCTAAAATCAATGAGGTAATGGAGATGCCCAACCTCATCGAGGTACAGAAAAATTCCTATCAATGGTTTCTTGACGAAGGTCTGAAGGAAGTATTCCGCGATGTCGCAGATATTACGGACTATTCCGGCAACCTTGTTTTGAGCTTTGTCGATTACAGAATGGACGATGCTCCCAAATATACCGTCAAGGAATGTAAAGAGAGGGACGCGACATATGCTGCTCCTTTAAGAGTTACTGCAAGGCTGCTCAACAAAGAAACGGGCGAAATTAAAGAAAGCGAAGTCTATATGGGCGATTTCCCGCTCATGACAGACAGCGGTACCTTCGTAATCAACGGTGCGGAGCGCGTTATCATTTCGCAGCTTGTCCGTTCTCCCAGCGTGTACTATGGTATGACGCATGATAAAACGGGTAAAGAGCTCTACTCGACTACCGTTATCCCCAACAGAGGCGCATGGCTCGAGTACGAAACTGACCAGAACGACCTGTTTTATGTAAGAATTGATAAGAACAGAAAGATTTACATCACTACCTTTATCAGAGCACTCGGACTTTCCTCAAACGAAGAGATACTTGACTTTTTCGGCTATGACGAGAGAATCAAGGCTACTCTCGAAAAGGATACTACCATAAATACCGAGCAGGCTCTTATCGAAGTATACAAGAGACTGCGTCCCGGCGAGCCTCCCACACTCGAGACTGCTCAGGCACAGATTGATAATCTCTTCTTCGATCCGCACAGATATGACCTTTCAAGAGTAGGTCGCTATAAATACAATAAAAAGCTTGCAATCTCCGCTCGCATAGCCGGCTTTAAGGCTGATGAACCGATTATCAGCAATCTTACCGGTGAGATACTTGCGGAGCCTGGCGAAACCATAACCCCCGAGCTTGCTTACAGAATAGAGCAGGAGGGCGTTAATACCGCCGTTATAGTAACTCCGGAGGATAAAACCGTTAAGGTCTATTCAAACGGTATGGTTGACATCGGTGAGTATGTTCCCATGTTCACAGAGGCTGAGCTTGAGGATATCGGCATTAACGAGAAGGTACGCTTTACCGTGCTTCAGGAAGTGCTCGAAAAGTGCGGCGATGATAAGGATGCGCTTTCCGAGGAGCTTTCGGCTCGTTGCGACGACCTTATTCCGAAGCATATCATAATCGATGATATAATGGCTTCTATCAACTACCTCAACTGCATTGCGGACGGCGTAGGTACAACGGATGACATAGACCATCTCGGCAACCGTCGTATCCGTTCCGTCGGCGAGCTTCTTCAGAATCAGTTCAGAATAGGCTTTTCCAGAATGGAGAGAGTTGTAAAAGAAAGAATGACTCTTCAGGCGCAGGAGCCCGATAAGGTAACTCCCGCCGCTTTGATAAATATTCGCCCCGTTATGGCGGCTATAAAAGAGTTCTTCGGTTCGTCTCCGCTTTCTCAGTTCATGGATCAGACAAACCCCCTCGCAGAGCTTACTCATAAGAGAAGACTTTCCGCTCTCGGCCCCGGCGGTCTTTCACGTGACCGTGCAGGATTCGAGGTTCGTGACGTTCATTACAGCCACTACGGCCGTATGTGCCCCATAGAGACCCCCGAAGGACCGAACATCGGACTTATCTCTTATCTTGCAACATTTGCAAGAATCAATAAATACGGCTTTATCGAGGCTCCGTTCCGCCGCATAGATAAGGAAACGGGAACGGTACTTGATGAGGTCACCTATATGACCGCAGACGTCGAGGATAACTACATGGTAGCTCAGGCTAACGAGCCTCTCGACGAAAACGGCAAATTCAAGCGCAAAAAGGTCAATGCCCGTTATCGTGACGAGTTTATGGAGATTGAGGCTTCGGAAGCCGACTACATGGACGTATCGCCGAAGATGGTAGTTTCCGTTGCAACCGCAATGATTCCTTTCCTTGAGAACGACGACGCAAACCGTGCACTTATGGGTTCAAACATGCAGAGACAGGCGGTTCCGCTTCTCACAACCGAGTCTCCTATAGTAGGAACCGGTATGGAATACAAGGCGGCGGTCGATTCGGGCACCGTAGTTCTCGCAAAGCGCGCCGGTACCGTAACCAAGGCTGATGCGGAAACTGTTGAAATCACTACGGATGACGGTTCGGTTGACCATTATGACATAATCAAATTTATGCGTTCTAACCAGGGCACATGCATAAATCAGCGCCCGATAGTTTCCGAGGGTCAAAAGGTTGAGGCTCATGAGGTTATAGCCGACGGTCCTGCAACCTCGAACGGCGAAATTTCGCTCGGTAAGAATGCGCTTATCGGCTTTACCACTTGGGAAGGCTACAACTACGAGGACGCTGTTCTTATCAACGAAAAGCTTGTCCGCAACGATGTTTATACTTCAATTCATATAGAGGAATATGAGCTTGAGTCGAGAGATACCAAGCTCGGACCGGAAGATATTACGAGAGATATCCCGAACGTCGGTGAAGACGCTCTTTCCGACCTTGACGAAAACGGCATAATCCGTATCGGTGCCGAGGTTCACTCGGGCGATATACTTGTCGGTAAGGTAACGCCTAAGGGCGAGACGGAGCTTACCGCCGAGGAGAGACTTCTCCGCGCAATATTCGGCGAAAAGGCAAGAGAGGTTCGCGATACTTCCCTTCGCGTACCGCACGGCGAATACGGCATAGTAGTAAACGTCGAAGTGTTTACAAGAGAAAACAGCGACGAGCTCAGCCCCGGCGTTAATAAAGTAGTACGTTGCTACATCGCTCAGAAACGTAAGATTTCCGTCGGCGATAAGATGGCAGGCCGTCACGGTAACAAGGGTGTTGTTTCAAGAATACTTCCGCAGGAGGATATGCCGTTCCTTGATGACGGTACTCCGCTCGACATTCTTCTTAACCCCCTCGGCGTACCCTCCCGAATGAACATCGGTCAGGTGCTTGAGGTTCATCTCGGCTTTGCTTACCGCAAGCTCGGTCAAAAAATCGCAACGCCGGTATTTGACGGTGCGCATGAATCCGATATCCGCGAGGCTCTTAAAGAGGCAGGCTACAGTGAGGACGGCAAGTCGATACTTACCGACGGCAGAACGGGTGAAAAGTTTGACAACCCCATAACCGTAGGCGTTATGTACTTCCTTAAGCTCCACCATCTTGTTGACGATAAGATTCACGCAAGAAGCACGGGCCCGTATTCACTCGTTACCCAGCAGCCCTTGGGCGGTAAAGCTCAGTTCGGCGGTCAGCGTTTCGGTGAGATGGAGGTTTGGGCCCTTGAGGCTTACGGCGCAGCTTATACTCTTCAGGAAATTCTCACCGTTAAGTCGGATGATGTTGTGGGCCGTGTCAAGACTTACGAGTCGATAGTCAAGGGTCTCAACGTTCCGAAGCCCGGTATTCCGGAGTCGTTCAAGGTTCTCATTAAGGAGCTTCAGTCGCTTGCTCTTGACGTCAAGGTTCTTGATGCAAACAACGAGGAGATTGACCTTAAACAGACCTACGACGACGATGATGTTACTCCTACGATGGCTGACAACGAAGCATTTTCAGAGGTCAACGACGCTTCTTATGATGACGGTTATATTCCTGACAGAGAAGAAGACGCCGACGAATACGAGAATGACGATTATACAAGCGATTCCGAAGACGGTTTTGATTCGGATGACCTCAATGACGAGGATTTCTGATTTCACGTTTCGCAGATTTCTGAAAATTAATGGAAGAAAGGTAAAGAGCCAATGGAAAATATAACCTTTGAATCAATAAAAATCGGTCTTGCTTCACCCGAACAGATCAGAGAGTGGTCTTACGGCGAGGTCAAAAAGCCCGAAACCATAAATTATCGTACCTTAAAGCCCGAGCGCGACGGACTTTTCTGCGAAAGGATATTCGGACCCACAAAGGACTGGGAGTGCCATTGCGGAAAATACAAGAGAATTCGCTATAAGGGTAAAATATGCGAGCGCTGCGGAGTTGAGGTTACCAAATCCAAGGTAAGACGTGAGAGAATGGGCCATATCGAGCTTGTCGCTCCCGTTTCGCATATTTGGTATTTCAAGGGTATCCCGTCAAGAATGGGACTTATCCTTGACATTTCTCCGAGAGAGCTTGAAAAGGTTCTCTATTTCGCAAAATATATTGTCACCGATCCCGGTGATACAGAGCTTAAAAAGAAGCAGATTCTCTCCGAAAAAGAGTATCTCGATATGAGAGAGAAGTATGAGGATGACTTCAAGGCCGGTATGGGCGCCGAAGCCATCAAAGAGCTTCTCTGCGAAATCGACGTTGACGCGCTTACCGAGCAGCTCCGTGAGGAGCTCTCCGAGGCGTCGGGTCAGAAGAAAGCAAGAATACTTAAAAGACTTGAAGTCGCCGAAGCATTCAAGCTTTCCGGTAACCGTCCCGAATGGATGATTCTCGACGTTATTCCGGTAATTCCGCCCGATATCCGTCCTATGGTACAGCTCGACGGCGGCAGATTTGCAACATCGGACCTCAACGATCTTTACAGACGTGTTATCAACAGAAACAACCGTCTTAAAAGACTTCTTGAGCTCAACGCTCCCGATATAATTGTAAGAAACGAAAAGAGAATGCTTCAGGAGGCTGTCGATGCTCTTATAGACAATGGCAGACGCGGCAGACCCGTAACGGGCCCCAACAACCGTGCTCTTAAATCTCTTTCCGATATGCTTAAAGGTAAGCAGGGTCGTTTCAGACAGAACCTCCTCGGTAAACGTGTCGACTATTCCGGCCGTTCCGTTATCGTAGTAGGACCCGAGCTTAAAATGCATCAGTGCGGTCTTCCCAAGGAAATGGCACTTGAGCTGTTTAAGCCGTTCGTTATGAAACGTCTTGTTGAAACCGGCGTTGCAGGCAACATCAAGTCGGCGAGAAAAATGGTAGAGCGCGCAAAGCCCGAGGTTTGGGACGCTCTCGAAATAGTCATTAAGGATCACCCCGTTATGCTTAACCGTGCTCCCACTCTTCACAGACTCGGTATTCAGGCATTTGAGCCGGTACTCGTAGAGGGCAGAGCCATTAAGCTTCACCCGCTTGCTTGTACCGCATTCAACGCGGACTTCGACGGCGACCAGATGGCTGTTCACGTACCGCTTTCGGCAGAGGCTCAGGCAGAGGCAAGGCTCCTTATGCTTGCCGCAAATAACCTTCTCAAGCCGTCCGACGGTAAACCGGTTACCGTCCCCACACAGGATATGATACTCGGTTCTTACTACCTCACTATGGAAAAAGACGGCGAGCCGGGCGAAGGCAAAGCGTTCCTCAGTGTTGATGAGGCTACCATGGCTTACAACGAGGGCGACATCGGTCTTCATTCCAAAATTAAAATTCGTATGACCAAAGAGATAAACGGTGAAAAGGTTACTAAGCTTGTTCCCACAACTCTCGGTAAAATCATATTCAACAATCCCATTCCGCAGGATCTCGGCTTTATTGACAGAAGCAATCCCGAAAACGCATTCAATCTTGAGGTTGAATTCCTTGTCGATAAGAAGGGTCTCGGCAAGATAATCGATAAGTGCATTAAAAAGCACGGCGTACACATAGCCTCCGTAATGCTTGACAGCATTAAGGCTCAGGGCTATAAATACTCTACAAAATCCGGTATAACGGTTGCCGTATGCGACGCTATAATCCCGCCGCACAAGCAAGAGCTTCTTGAGGCAGCCGAGGAAAAGGTTGACTCCATCACCGCACAGTATAAGATGGGTCTTTTGAGCAACAATGAGCGTTCAAAGAGAGTCATCAAGGTTTGGGAAGAATGCACCAATAAGGTTTCTCAGGGTATTAAAGAGAACCTCGGTAAAAACAATCCCATTTATATGATGGTTGACTCCGGTGCTCGTGGTTCGGAATCACAGCTTCGTCAGCTTGCCGGTATGCGCGGACTTATTGCAAATACGGCAGGTAAAACCATTGAGGTTCCGATTCGAGCCAATTACCGCGAAGGTCTTAATGTACTCGAATACTTCATCTCATCACGCGGTGCGCGTAAAGGTCTTGCCGATACCGCACTTAGAACGGCTGACTCGGGTTACCTTACCCGTCGTCTTGTCGATGTTTCACAGGACGTTATAATCCGTGAAGAGGATTGCCATTGCCATGACGGTATTGAGGTTTACGATATCCATGAGGGCAAGGAAATGATTGAGACTCTCCAGGAGAGACTTACAGGCAGATTCCTTCTTGAGGATTTTGTAGACGAAAAAACCGGCGAGCTTATTATGTCCAAGGATAAGATGATGACCGAGGACGATGCAGCTAAAGTCGCAGCTATCGTTAACGCCCGTCCCAATGAAGCAGACAGAAGAATAAAGATACGTTCGCTTCTCACCTGCGAATCAGACCACGGCGTTTGCATTAAGTGCTACGGTTCGAATCTTGCGACAGGCGAGCCTGTTACCGTGGGCGAGGCTGTCGGTATCATAGCGGCTCAGTCAATAGGTGAGCCCGGTACACAGCTTACAATGCGTACCTTCCATACCGGCGGTATCGCGTCAAGTCAGGATATTACACAGGGTCTTCCCCGTGTCGAGGAATTGTTTGAGGCAAGAAAGCCCAAGACTCTCGCAATTCTTGCCGAGATTGACGGATATCTCTCATTCCGCGAAATTAAAAAGAATGAGCACATTGTCATCACCAATCCCGAGACGGCCGAAGAAAAAACCTACCTTATTCCTTACGGCTTCCGCAAGAAGTTCAACAGCGATAAGGATGAAAACGGCAACCCGATATTCATAAAGAAGGGTACCGCTCTTACAGAGGGTGCTCCCAATCCCCACGATATACTCGCCATCAACGGCGTCAATGCGGTTCACGACTACCTTATCAAGGAAGTTCAGAAGACCTATCGTATGCAGGGTGTTGATATCAATGATAAGCACATTGAAGTCATTGTTCGTCAGATGATGAAGAAGATCCGTATAGAGGATAACGGAGACACGGAACTTCTGCCGGGAACCATGGTAGACATCCTTGATTTCGAGGATATCAATGAAGAGATGATCGCTCAGGGCAAAGAGCCTGCAGAGGGAAAACAGGTAATGCTTGGTATTACAAAAGCATCCCTGGCAACCAACTCCTTCCTGTCAGCAGCATCCTTCCAGGAGACTACAAAGGCTCTGACCGATGCAGCTATCAATGGCAAGGTTGACCCGCTGCTTGGTATGAAGGAAAATGTTATCATCGGTAAGCTGCTTCCAGTAGGTACTGGTATGAAGCGTTATCGCAATCTGGAACTCAATACAGATTATCAGCAGTCTGATATTGTTGATTTCTCTGATGATGAGACTGAGACTGCAGGTGATGATACTATCGAGCCTTCTGAGGATTTTGATGAGTCTGATGATGCAGACGAGGCTGTAAAGGCAGCTGAGGAAGCATTTGCAGATGATGATGATGATACAGATGCAGATATAGATACAGATGATTTCGATGAGGAATATTCAAAGGCATTTTCTAAATCAGATGATTC
>OHDC01000588.1_pt1 | contig 19835 bp, 16 predicted proteins | sample 1566851 | NCBI WGS metagenome assembly OHDC01 (sample SAMEA3879590, study PRJEB24766) | human gut metagenome | biome: human-associated habitat; feature: feces | place: USA | collected 1985/1987 | reverse complement strand
CACCATAGCCGCCACAAGCGACAGCTTGAATATCACATGGAAAATCTGACGGGTGGAACCCCTCCCGTCAGATACCTACTCTGTGTAGTCCCTTGTAAACTGTACTTTATTACCTTTAAAACCACAGATATAAACGATATTATTACAAATACGGTTGGGACTATAATCAGATATTTTATTGCACGCTGGATAACAGGTAGTTAAAAAAAAGAGTATTGCTAAATTCAAAAATGAGTGACTTTTATGTAATATGCAGTTCTGTCGTAGTTATTATGTTCTTGTTTCAACATTTTGTTTCATCATTATTATGGGAAATGGCAGTGTAACTTCAAGTTTGGTTAAATATAGAGAGAAATGTTATACCTCGGCTAAAAAGATACAATATTAGATGTTTCATGAGCAGTATTTGAGTTTATTTTAAATTCAGGTATTGCTTTTTTATTTATGCAAAGTTTCACGGGGCCGCTGGTATTTTTTCTCATGTTCATTTATAATTGCTGATAGAGAAAACTGGAAAGAACACCCAATGAATCAGAAAGTAGAGAGTATAAACACATGAAAAAAAGAATTTACAGCATGATATTAATATTAATGACCGGACTTTGTGCCGGATGTGGCAAAGAAGGAGTAAAAAATAATAATACAGGAATAGAAAGCGAATCTTCCCAGGTGGAAGATTCGGTCAGTTTTGAAAACACAGAAGACACAGAAGACACAGAAAGCACAGAAGACACAGAAAGCACAGAAAATACAGAAAGTACAGAATACAATGACGTCGTATTAAATGAAGAAACGGATTTTACTTATGACTATTCGGAGGACATCAAAGCGGATGTTGACAATGTGGTATCAGGTTCCGCATCACTGCAGGACGAATTGGAGAATATTGAGAACATCGTAAAGAAATATACGCCGCTGGCGCAGGCAGCCCAGACACAGACAGAAATGAATCTGTCATCCAGATGGTTTTTCGACATATGGGATACGGAATTAAATAACCTTTGGAGCAGATTCAGTGATCTGGCAGATCCGCAGACAAAGGAGAAGATCCTTGCAGAACAGAGAAACTGGATCGCTATGAAGGAAGAAGTGACCTTGCTTCACATTGGATCTTACGAAGAAAACGGCAGTATGTATCCGCTTCTTCAGAATTCTTATCTGGAGGAGATCACGAAGAACAGGGCTTATGTTATTGCAAATGAGCTGGCAAAGATAAAGGGGGAATCCTTTGTTATGCCGGAAAAATCAGCAAAGTACGGTCTGTTTGTGGACAATCAGGGGACTGGCAGCGTATACAGTTCCCTGATCACCAGACAGGGGCTGGAAGGAGAGGATGAAGCGCTTATCTCCATTTACAGAGAGGGAGAAACAAAAGGAACATTTGTTGACAATGGAAACGGGGAGCTGGCTTTCACATCAGATGACGGAAGTGTAAAAGGAACCATCAAAATCAACGGATGGGATGGCGCAAGTTTCAAGGTTACAGAGACATCAGGAGAGGCTGTTTTTTCTGCAGGAGAGGAGGTCAATTTTCCGTTTGCATTTTGACAGCATTGTTTGATATGTTGTTTGTAATGATTCAGCGATATAACAGACAAAGAATCATGAAACTCGTAAATCGGCAGTTGCGGAGGTGAATAAAATATATGCTGAATGTGAAAAATGCTGATATGGCAGATTTTGAACAGATTATGAAAATTTATAAATATGCACAGGATTATATGATAAAGTTCGGAAATCCTGCACAATGGGGGCATTTTTATCCGGATGCAGAGCTAATAAAATCTGATATTTGTCAGAATGTATGCAGGGTAATATATGACAAAGATGGGATACATGGGGTATTTGCATTGTTTAAAGGTGCAGAACCTACTTATAAGCATATTGAGAATGGGAATTGGCTGAATGAAGAGCCTTATCTTACTATTCACAGACTTGCTGGGGATGGTCAGGTGCATGGTTTGTTTCAGTGTGTTTTAAATTATTGTAAAAATATTTCTCAAAATATCAGGGCAGATACCCATGCGGATAATCAAATCATGCAAAAGCTGATGGAAAAGAATGGTTTTATGAAATGCGGTATTATATATGTTAAAAATGGAACACCAAGAATTGCATATCATTGGACTGCTTCATAACTTTCAGTTGTGCGTCCGGCAAAGGGCAATTAACCTGGCAGGTGCAAATTCTCTCTGATACATGATATGACAGTGGAAATTTCCTGAATTGACAAAAAAGTTAGAATAGACTAACATGCAAAATAGAATGACAGAGCAGAAAGGGGCAGGAAATGGAAAGAGAGAAGAAAAAGAGGGCAATGATTGCGGGAATGGTCTCAATGACATACTGGTGCCGTTTATGGTATATTATCTGGTCGCAGATATCGGAATGCCTGTGGTAATTGCTGATGTTTTTGACGGCATTTCTTTTATTACAGGATTCGGGTGTGAAAAATTTGTCAATCAAGAAGTTTAAATGCACTATTTGACTCCAACCCGCAGGATAACATTTTTCAAAAGAAATAATGTGTGATACAATATTTTAAGATTGAATTTTCAGGAGAAAACAGATGTCCCTACAATTTATATTTGGCAATTCGGGCAGCGGAAAATCGGATTTTCTGTATGATTCCGTGCTGAAACAGGCGAAAGAAAATAAAGAGCAGCAGTTTTTAATCATTGTGCCGGAGCAGTTTACCATGCAGACACAGCGGGAACTGGTCGAGAGGCAAAAACAGCATGCAATCATGAACGTGGATGTGCTCAGTTTTGCAAGACTCGCATACCGTGTCTTTGATGATCTTGGAAAACAAAATGTGGTTGTGCTGGAAGAGACCGGAAAAAATCTTGTACTGCGCAAGGTGGCAGAACAGAAAAAAGCAGAACTGAAAGTGCTTGGTGCGAATATGAATAAGATGGGATATGTCGGCGAGGTAAAATCCCTGATCTCAGAGCTGATGCAGTATAATGTCCGTCCGGATGCGCTGGCAGAGTTTTTGGAGAAAGAACCGCTTGGGGAGGGACTGCGCTTAAAAATGCAGGATGTCCTCACGATGTATCAGGGATTTACGGAGTATTTAAAGGGCAGATATATCACGGCAGAGGAAGTGTTAGAGCTTCTTTATGATGTGGCAGAAGAGTCCGAACTGCTTCGTAATAGTGTGATCGTGTTGGACGAGTTTACCGGATTTACACCGATCCAGAACCGTCTGATGGAAAAACTGCTCGTGCTGGCAAAGAAGGTCAGCGTGTCTGTCACGATGGATGTCAGGGAAGATTTTTACCAGTGCAGGGGTGTACATGAACTTTTTGCCATGAGTAAAAAAGCGGTGGCGTCGCTACTGAAAGTGGCAGAACTGTGCAAAGTTCCGGTGGAGGAGCCGTTGGTACTGCCGACCGGAAAACAGAGGCGCTATGCCAATGCTGCCGACCTTTATTTTATGGAGCAGAATCTCTTTCGTCCGGGAGCGGGAAGCTACAGATACAAAGCACCGGAACAATCTATGCAGCATATCCGCATCACGTCCCTGAAAAATCCGAGGGAAGAATTAAAATTTGCTGCCCGCGAGATCGTGCGCCTGACGAGGGAGAATGGTTACCGTTACCGGGATATCGCAGTCGTGACAGGGGATGTGCAGCAGTATGGCAATTATGTGCCGGAGATCTTTGAGCAGTACCATATCCCGTACTTTATTGATCAGACGAAAAATATTTTGTTCCACCCGTTTATCGAGTGTATCCGGGCGATCTTAGAGATGATCGAATATGATTTTTCTTATGAAAGTGTGTTCCGGTTTTTGCGGTGCGGGCTTGCAGCGAGAGTCGTGACCGAGGCAAAAAATTCCGACAAGGAGCCAGATCCGGCTGCAACCGAAGATTTGACGCAGCAGCCGGAAACAGGATCCCATGGACTTACAGAACAGGAGATCGACCGCCTGGAAAATTATGTCCTCGCACGGGGCATCCGCGGTGCATCCCGCTGGAGCAGACCGTGGACGTTTGTAATGCCGGATGGGACATTGGAGGATATGGCACGGTTAAATGAGATCCGTGAGGCGGTTTATGAGAATTTTAAGCCGCTGCTTGAGGCATTCCGTGGAAAAGACAATACGGTCAGCACACAGACCTATGAGTTATACAGTCTGATCAGACGGCTTGACATGGAGCAGTTATTAAAGGAGCGTGGAAACTTTTTCGAGGCGCATGGCAATCAGGCGCGGGCAAAGGAATATGACCAGATCTATAAAATTGTGATGGATCTGCTCGACAAAGTGACGTCCCTGCTTGGCGATGAGACGATGACGATCCGGGAATACAGTGATATCTTAGATGCCGGATTTGAGGCGGCAAAAGTTGGTATTATCCCGCCGGGCAACGACACGGTGACAGTCGGGGATATCGAGAGAACCCGTCTGAACCATGTAAAAATCTTATTTTTTGTCGGTGTCAACGACGGAGTTGTGCCGAAAGCAGGGAATCAGGGTGGCATTATTTCCCAGTTTGAGCGTGAAAAGATGGCAGAATATCACCTGGAACTGGCGCCGGGCGCAAGGGAAAAAGTATTTATCCAGAAGTTTTACCTGTATTTAAATATGACAAAACCGTCCGAGCGGCTGTATGTGACATTCTGCCGCGTCAACTCCGATGGAAAAGCACTGCGGCGTTCGTATCTGATCGGGACACTCTTAAAACTGTTCCCACAGCTTGCGGTGGAAGAACCGTCCGAGGAGGAGACATTAGAAGGTGCACTGACTGCGGAAAGTGCCCTGCCGTTTCTGATGGAAGGGCTGACAAAACCGGTGGAGGATGAAGAGGCATGGACTGCACTTTTGGCATGGTACCTGTCGGATGAGGGTGAACGGGAAAAAGTAATGCAGCTTTTTGATGCGGCGTTTGGCGCCCATAAAGATGATGCGATCAGCAAGGCAGTCACGAAAGCTTTATATGGGAATACCTTAGAAAACAGCGTGACAAGGCTCGAACAGTTTGCTGCCTGTGCGTTTGCTCATTATTTAAGTTATGGACTGCGGCTTAAAGAACGGGAACTGCAGCAGTTTGCGAGTGTGGATATGGGAAATATTTATCATGATGTGTTAGAGCGTTTTGCAAAGGGCATAGAGCTGTCGGATTATACCTGGTTTGATATCCCGGAGAAAGCGCAGGAAGCCCTGCTTTCCCAGAGCATGGAAGATGCGATCGCAGGCAGCGGGATCGGGGACGTATTCGAGGACGCAAGAAACAGTTACCTGTTAAAGCGGATGGAGGCAACGGCAAAACGGACGATCTGGGCACTGATGTTACAGGTGCGGAAAGGAAAGTTTGTGCCGAGCGGTTTTGAGGTGTCATTTTCGCGCGCCGAGCGGCTGGATGCGGTGCAGTTTCAACTGGGTGAAGATGAAAAAATGCGTCTGCGCGGCAGGATCGACCGCGTTGATACTTACGAGACAGACGATAAGGTCTATGTAAAAATCATTGATTATAAATCGGGCAACACCACTTTTTCACTTTTAAATTTTTATTATGGACTGCAGCTCCAGCTTGTCGTCTACATGAATGCGGCACTGGAACTCACAAAGAAAAAATATAAGGGAAAAGATACGGAACCTGCAGGTATTTTTTATTATCACATCACAGATCCGATGGTGGATGCGGATGGTCAGGAGTCCGAGGAGGAGATCAGACGGAGTATTCTAGAACAGCTTAAAGTGGGAGGTCTGGTCAATGAAGATCCGGAAATCTATGGTGCGATGGATACTGATTTTTCAGGCACATCGACAGTGATCCCGGTAGCCTTAAAAGCGGACGGCTCCTTAAAGGCGACATCTAAGACGGCGAGCACCTATGAGTTTGGACTGATGTCCCATTATGTGCGAAAGAAGATTGAGCATGTGGGAAAAGAGATCTTTGCCGGAAATGTGGCGGTAAAACCTTACCTGTTAGGAGACAGGAGCGGCTGCGATTACTGTCCATATCACACGATCTGCGGATTTGATGTACGCATGCCGGGATTTTCCTATCAGCAGTTTGAAAAATTTGACAGCAGTGAGGAGATCCTTGCACATATCCGGGAAGAGATTGGAGAGCCGGGAAAAAATCCGGACGGTGAATAAATGTGATGTGACAGGTGCAAAAATAAAAAGTCAGAAACGGAGCAAAACATGGGAATGACATGGACAGATGACCAGCGAAAGGTCATCGAACTCAGAGACAGAAATATATTAGTTTCCGCGGCAGCAGGTTCCGGTAAGACTGCGGTGCTCGTGGAACGTATCATAAAGATCATTACGGACAAAGAGCACCCGGTGGACATTGACCGTCTTTTGATCGTGACATTTACCAATGCGGCTGCGGCAGAGATGCGTGAACGAATCGGAAATGCACTGGAGAATGCCTTAAAAGAACAGCCGGACGACGAACATTTACAGCGTCAGCTTTCTCTTTTACACAATGCCCAGATCACGACGATCGACAGTTTTTGTCTGTATGTGATCCGTAATCATTTTCATGAGATCGATCTCGAACCGAATTTCAGAATCGGGGATGAGGGCGAGTTGAAACTGTTAAAAGAGGACGTGCTCGCAAAGGTGCTGTTGAAAAATTATGAGGAGAGTGCGCCGGAATTTTTAGCATTTGTGGACGGATATGCATCCGGCAGAAATGATGCGGCGCTCTCCGGCATGATCTTACAGCTCTATGAGTTTTCAAGGAGTTATCCATGGCCAAAGAAATGGCTGCTTGCGGCGGCAGAAAGCTATGGCATAGAGGATGAGGCATCTTTGGAAAGCGCAGCTTTCATGCAGTCGCTTCTTCAGAACTTAAAACGGGTGTCAGAGGATCTTGTGGCACTTTCCGGGCGGGCATACAAACTGACGCAGGACGATGACGGGCCGGATATGTATACGAAAGCATTAGAGGGCGACCTGAAAAAATATAAGGAGATCGCTGCGAGTGAAAGTTTTGCGGATTTTTATCAGAATTACCGCAATTTATCCTATGACAGGCTTGCTTCCTCCCGTGGATTTGACGGAAACGAAGAAAAATTAGAGCTGGTCAAAAAACTGCGAGAGATGGGAAAGGATGCGGTCAAAAAAATAAACCGCCAGTATTTTTTCACATCACCGGAGATCATGGCAGAGCAGATGAAAAAGACGGCGCCGATGGCGGCAGAGTTAGTGCGTCTGACATTGGAATTTGACGAGACGTTTACGGCAGAAAAACGGCGGAAAAATCTGGTGGATTTCCATGACCTTGAGCACTTTGCGTTAAATATCTTTGTCGATGAGGAGACCGGCAAAGTCAAAAAGACTGCCGAGGAGTTCCGGGATAATTTCAAAGAGATCATGATCGACGAGTACCAGGACAGCAATGAGGTGCAGGAGACAATCTTACGTGCAATTTCACGGGAGGAGCGCGGTGAATACAACCTTTTTATGGTCGGGGATGTCAAACAGAGTATCTACCGTTTCCGTCTGGCAAGACCGGAACTATTCATGGAAAAATACGATACTTACAGCCTGACGGATGCAAAAATGCAGCGCATTGACCTGCATAAAAATTTCCGAAGCAGAAATGAAGTACTCGATTTTTCCAACGATATTTTTTACCGCATCATGAAGCGCAATCTTGGAAATGTGGAATATGATGCGGATGCAGCACTTTATCCGGGAGCTTCTTATCAGGAAGAAACGGACATGTTCACACCGGACTGGTGGACGGGGATGATGAACTGTTGGATGATGCTGCAGCGGATGATAAGAAACTGTTAGAAGCACGGATGATTGCAAAAAGGATCAAAGAGCTTATGGGAACGCAGAAGGTGACCGACAAGGCAACCGGGGAACTGCGCCCGGTGCAGTATTCGGATATGGTCATTCTGCTGCGAAGCCTGAGCGGATATGCAGACCGTTTTGCTGCTGTGTTAAATGATGCAGGAATTCCGGCACATACTGTTTCGGCGACAGGATATTTCAGTACGGTGGAGGTGCAGACCGTGCTCTCCATGCTTCGTATTTTGGATAATCCGAGACAGGATATCCCGCTGACAGCGGTGCTTCGTTCACCAATCGCAGGACTTTCGGATGAGGAACTTGCAAAATTGCGTTTAAAAGACAAGGATGTCAGATTTTACGAGTGTGTTTTGGAGGAATGTGAGCGTCTGAAACAGGAAGCGGAGGAAAATCCGGGACAGGGCAGGGATGATTCCGAAGAAAAGTTATACCGGTTTTATGTTACCTACGAAAAACTGCGGCAGCTTGTGCCGGATACACCGATCCATGAGCTGATCGAACTGCTGTTAAAGGAGACCGGTTACGGCGATTATGCCGCAGCAATGCCAGCCGGAGACAGGCGTCATGCAAACCTTTTAATGCTGGTGGAGAAGGCGATCGCCTATGAAAATACCAGTTACAAGGGACTGTTTCATTTTGTGCGCTATATTGATGAACTGCAGAAATACGATGTGGATTTCGGCGAGGCAGATCTGATCGGGGAAAACGAAAATGTCGTGCGCATTATGAGTATCCATAAGAGTAAAGGACTGGAATTTCCGGTCGTATTTGCCGCCGGGATGGGAAAAAACTTTAACCGCCAGGATACAAGAAGCCGTCTGGTATTGCACCCGGAACTTGGCATCGGTCTTGACTATATGGACGGAAAACAGCGTGTAAAATCCGTGACGATCGCAAAACGTGCTATCGCAAAGCAGATCGATATGGAAAATCTTGGCGAGGAACTGCGTGTCCTTTATGTGGCATTAACGAGAGCGAAAGAAAAGCTGATCTTAACCGGAAGTCTGAAAAAGGCAGAGGAGACACTTTCCTATATAAAAGCATTTCCAGAGGAACTGTTATCTTATCTGGGACGCGAGAGTGCAGCCGGTTATTTGGACTGGATTCTGCCTGCGGCTGCATCCTGTCAGGATAAATATCAGATACGTCTGATGCGGGCGGCAGAACTGGTGCAGGAAGAAATGGAAACACAGATCAAAGATGACTGGAACCGTTCAGCCTGCATGGAAAAAGCTGCGCAGGCAGATGAAAAAAAAGTGCAGCAGTTCTCGGAGCGTTTTCACAGACGGTATGCATATGAAAATGATGTGCAGAGAAAAAATAAGTATTCCGTGTCGGAGTTAAAACATCGTGCCATGCGGGAGACGTTTGAAAAAGAGGAGGAGGCAGTTCCTGTTTTTCAATCCGAGGAGGTTGTGCCGTATGTGCCTGCATTTGCAAGAGAAATAGAGCAGCAAAGTGAGGATGCCAGCCCTGGAGCACTTCGCGGAACGGCAATGCACCGCATCATGGAGTGCTACCAGTTTTCTTCCGGTGTGTCCGCAAAAGAGCAGGTCGCCGGGATGCTGGAGAAAGAACAGATCACACCGGAGATGCATGGACTGATTCGCATACCGCAGGTTGAATATTTTGTAAATGCAGATATTGGAAAACGGATGGGAGCAGCTGAAAAAGACGGAAAATTGTACCGTGAGAAACCATTTGTCATGGGATTTACGGATGAACAGTTAGACGAGTTTGGTTTTGCTGAAAACACGGAACAGGCGGAAAAGGTAATAAGCATGGGGCGTGTAGGAAATATAGGAGAAACGGAATATACAGGGAAAGAGCTGACCCTGATCCAGGGAATCATCGATGTATTCTGGATTGAAAAGGACGGTATTGTCCTTCTTGATTATAAAACAGACCGTGTGGATACGGAAAAGGAATTGTCCGAGCGTTATGCGGCACAGTTAAAACTTTACGAGGAAGCGCTAAACCGAGTCTATGAAAATGAGAAAGATGCAGCCGGAAATCCGCTGAAAGTAAAGGAAAAACTGTTGTATTCCTTCCGGCTTGGGAAAGTGATCCCGGTATAGAAAATTTAAAAACATTGTACAAAAGCCAGTCTGATTGGAGTTTTGTGCAATGTTAAGAAGCAGATAAGCATGCAGCAGAAAGGAAATTTGACCATGTCACAGATTATTTTAGCATCCGCGTCCCCAAGACGCCGTGAACTTTTAGAGCAGATCGGTCTTAACTTTGAGGTCTGTCCGGCAAAGGGGGAGGAGATCATCATAAAAAAAGAGCCAAAAGAGGTTGTCATGGAACTTGCAGCACAGAAGGCGAGAGAAGTCGCATCCATGTTAAAAACATATGGAGATGAGCATCGGACGCTGATGACACCGCAGGATACTTTAGTCATCGGTGCAGACACCATTGTTGCCGCGGGCAGCGAAATCTTAGGAAAACCAAAAGATGAGGAAGATGCCTTCCGCATGATCTCTTTATTGTCAGGGAAAAGCCATTCGGTGTACACGGGGGTTGCTTTTGTGTTTATCGACCGGACCGGCAGGGCAGGGGAACATATCTTTTATGAAAAGACTGACGTTTTTGTCAGACAGTTAAAGAAAAGTGAAATTTTGCGTTATATTGCGACAGGAGAACCGTCGGACAAAGCCGGTGCATACGGAATCCAGGGAAAATTTGCAATTTATATTGACAAAATCGACGGTGACTATAATAATGTGGTAGGACTTCCGGTTGCAGCGATTTACAGAGAGCTTGACCGGCTTGGAATTGACCCATATACATGGTAGATAAGCGGGAAAATACAGTGTGAAAAATGAGATTTTTACACTGCACAGAATGGAGGATTATTATGTACGATGAAGCGGTAGTACAGTATTTTTTGGAACATCAGATGCAGCTTTTTAAAGAAAATGTTGCAGAATCGCCGGAGGAGGCCGAAGAATTTTTAGAGGACTGCATGGCAGTTGTCTGCAAAAATATCAAAGAAGTCCGTGCTTATTTTGAAGATGAGGGCGCAGATATTGCCGGAATGAGCAATGCGGATTTAGCAGAGGCAGAGGAAGTTTTTGCAATCCCGGACGGCAGATATCTGATCGTGGAAGCGTAGGAATGACGTTTTTATGGAATACGCTATGCCAAAATACAGATGCGTGTGAGAAATCGGTAAACAGGACAAATAGACAGGTAAGAGGAAAAAAGAATGAAACAATATGATGTGATTATTATTGGAGCCGGTCCATCTGGTATCTTTTGTGCATATGAACTGATCCATGCAAAGAAGAATCTGAAAATTTTAATGATCGAGAAGGGCAGACGAATCGAAAAGAGAGAATGTCCGAAACGTAAGACAAAAGTCTGCGTTGGATGTAAACCTTGTTCCATCACGACCGGATTTGCCGGAGCGGGAGCTTTTTCTGACGGTAAACTGTCACTTTCACCGGATGTCGGAGGAAATCTGCCGGAAATTTTAGGCTATGATAAAACCGTGGAATTATTAAAAGAATCCGATGATATTTATTTAAAATTCGGTGCAGATACAAAAGTTTACGGAGTGGATAAAGAAAAAGAGATCCGTGAGATCCGCAGAAAAGCGATCAATGCAAACTTAAAACTGATCGAATGTCCGATCCGCCACCTTGGAACAGAGGAAGGCTACAAAATCTATTCCAGACTTCAGGAGCATCTGTTAGAGCAGGGCGTTGAGATGGAATTTAACACCATGGTCAAAGATATCATCATTGAGGATAACAAGGTCAAAGGGATCATTACCGAAAAAGATGAGGAATATCTTGCAGCAGAGGTTATTTCTGCAGTTGGACGAGAGGGTGCTGATTGGTTTTCACATATCTGCGGACAGCATGATATTGAAACAAAGGTAGGTACCGTAGACATTGGTGTACGTGTGGAGGTGCGTGATGAGGTCATGGAATTTTTAAATCAGAACCTCTATGAGGCAAAACTGGTTTACCATACCCCGACATTTGATGATAAGGTGCGTACCTTCTGTACCAACCCGTCCGGTGAGGTCGCAACAGAATACTACGATAACGGACTTGCGGTGGTAAACGGTCACGCATACAAGTCGAAAGATTTAAAGACCAACAATACCAACTTTGCAATTTTGGTTTCCAAAAACTTTACCAAACCATTTAAGACACCGATCGAGTACGGTAAACAGATCGCACAGCTTTCCAACATGCTCTGCGACGGAAAGATCTTAGTACAGACATTCGGTGATTTCAAGAGAGGAAGAAGAACAACGGAGGAACGCCTCTGCAGGAATAACCTGATCCCGACTTTAAAGGATGCTGTGCCGGGTGATCTTTCCTTAGTATTCCCGCACCGTATCATGGTCGATATTGAGGAAATGATTATGGCACTCGATAAGGTAACACCGGGTATTGCCAGCGACGAGACACTGCTTTACGGTGTGGAAGTAAAATTCTATTCCAACAAGGTAGTGGTCAACTCTGATTTTGAAACCAGCGTAAAAGGACTGCGTGCGATCGGAGACGGAGCATCTGTGACGAGAGGATTGCAGCAGGCATCTGCAAACGGAATTTCCGTTGCAAGAAGTATCTTAAAATCAATGGAACAATAGGACTTTCTATCAGATTGGGTAAATTAGGATGAAGAGAAAATTTACAAGGGTAGCAGCTGTGCTGTGTGGCATGTCGCTGTTATTGACCGGATGCCGGATCGGAAATAAAAATATTGTGGTTTCGAATATATTAAATGACCGTCAGGTATTCAAGATCGAGGGAACCGTCTGCAGTTTGAAAGAGGCGCGGGTTTATCTGACGAATTATCAGAATATCTACGGGACGGCATATGGTGTGGATCTCTGGAAACATGATTTCGGGGATGATTCATTGGTAAAATATATCAAAGCGGTCACAATGGAAGAATTAACCCAGGTGGTCAGCATGGATCTGCTTGCACAGTCAAGGGAAGTTGCACTTTCAGAGGATGAGCTTTCTGCAATATCAGAGGCGGCGGCAGAGTATTATGCATCACTTTCAAAAGAAGAAAATACTTATCTTGAAGTGACGGAGAGCGATATCAGCGAATATTATCAGCATTACGCATTAGCACAGAAACTTTATAATTCGCTGACAAACAGTGTAAATGAGGAAGTCAGTGACGATGAGGCGCGTGTGATCGAGATCATGCAGATATTTGTCGCAGACAGTACAAAGGCAAGTGATGTGGCAGCAAAGTTAGAGCGTGGAGATGATTTTGCATCTGTGGCAAATAACTATAATGAACTTTCTTCCATACAGACTACGGTGGCCAGGGATGAACTGCCCAAAGAGGTCGAGGAGGTTGCGTTTAATCTTGATAATGGACAGACGTCGTCTATGATCCAGGCAGGCAAAGGGTTTTATTTTATTAAATGCCTGAATAAATATAATGAGGAACTGACAGAGGCAAACAAGTCCAATATCGTGGAAAAAAGAGAAAAAGAGGCATTTGATGATGTCTATAACCAGTTTGTGGCGGGACTGAATTCCAGTATCAACAAAGATATGTGGGATGAACTCACATTAGATACCACAGATGGTATACAGACGGACAGTTTTTTTGAGATTTTTGAAAAACATTGTGGGGAAATATAAGGGAAAAGAGGATGAAATATGACAAAAGATATGACGAATGGTTCTCCGATGAAGCTGATTTTAGGTTTCTCCATTCCACTTTTGTTTGGATATCTGTTTCAGCAGTTTTATAATCTGGTGGATACACTCATTGTCGGAAGATTTCTCGGTGTGGATGCACTTGCAGCGGTAGGTTCCACCGGATCTTTAAACTTTTTGATCATCGGATTCTGTATGGGTGTCTGCAACGGTTTTGCAATTCCACTGGCACATAAATTTGGTGCCGGGGATTACCGTGGACTGCGTGCATTTATGGTAAATGCCATTTATTTATCTGCAATTTTTGCAGTGGTCATGACGGCAGTCACAGTAGTATTCTGCCGCCCGATCTTAGAACTGATGCGCACGCCGGACAACATTATCGACGGGGCGTATCTGTATATCGTGATCATTTTTGCAGGAATACCGGCAACATATTTGTATAATCTTATTTCGGCCATCATCCGTTCGATGGGAGACAGCAAGACCCCCGTCGTGTTTTTGGTAATCTCATCTGTGATGAATATTGCGTTAGACCTTGTATTTATCATAAATCTTCATCTGGGTGTAGCTGGCGCATCACTTGCAACGGTGATCTCTCAGGCAGTGTCCGGAATCGGATGCCTGATCTACAGCTGGAAAAAATTTGAAATCCTGCATCCGGATGCAGAGGAACGCCGGTGGAACAGTTCTTATATGAAAACACTCTGTGGCATGGGTGTGCCGATGGGACTGCAGTATTCCATCACGGCAATTGGAAGCGTTATTTTACAGAGTGCAGTCAATACGCTCGGTTCAAACGCAGTTGCATCCATGACCGCCGGAAGCAAGATAGGAATGTTTTTCTGCTGCCCGTTTGATGCGATGGGATCGACGATGGCAACTTATGGCGGACAGAATGTCGGTGCAAAGAAAATGGATCGTATTTCGAAGGGATTAAAGGCATGTTCCATGCTTGGAATCGGATATGCGATCCTTGCATTTGTTATTCTTGCGCTGACCGGAAGAAATCTTGCACTGTTCTTCGTGGAACGCGCTGAGGTGGAAGTCATCGGGAATGTATACCTGTTTTTATTGATCAACAGTGCATTTTACATTCCACTCGCATTTGTCAATATCGTCCGTTTCCTGATCCAGGGTATGGGATACAGCAAGTTTGCAATCTTAGCAGGTGTCTGTGAGATGGCGGCGAGAACGCTCGTCGGATTTGCATTAGTGCCGCTGTTTGGTTTTCCGGCAGCATGTTTTGCAAGCCCGGTCGCATGGATCTTCGCGGACGCATTTTTGTTCCCGGCGTACCGGCATGTGTACCGGAAGACGGAAAAGATGCTGAACGTGAGCATACAATAGTGGTTTTGCCGGAACAAAACGTGAGTACCATATAGATAATAACAGAAAGTAAAGAGGAAAAATATGAGTATATTAAATGTTGAACATCTGACCCATGGCTTTGGCGACCGTGCAATTTTTGAGGATGTTTCATTCCGCCTGCTTGCGGGGGAACATATCGGATTAGTTGGAGCCAATGGCGAGGGAAAGTCCACATTTATGAACATTGTGACCGGAAAACTGATGCCGGATGAGGGAAAAGTTGAGTGGGCGAAAAATGTGCGGACCGGATATCTGGATCAGAATTCCACCCTGCAGAAGGGGATGACAATCGAGAGCGTCCTAAAGTCGGCGTTTGCGTGGCTGTTTGAGCAGGAAGAACGCATGAATGAGATCTGCGATCAGTTAGGCAGTGCCGATCCGGATCAGATGGATGCCATGATGGAAGAACTTGGTGTGATCCAGGATATGCTGACGATGCATGATTTCTATGTTATCGACAGCAAAGTGGAGGAGGTTGCGCGAGCACTTGGATTATTGGAACTGGGACTTGACCATGATGTTTCAGATTTAAGCGGTGGACAGCGTATGAAGGTGCTGCTTGCAAAGCTTCTTTTAGAGAAACCGGACATTCTTCTTTTGGATGAGCCGACAAACTATTTAGATGCAGAGCACATTGCATGGCTGACGCGTTATCTGCAGGAGTACGAGAATGCGTTTATCCTGATCTCACACGATATCCCGTTTTTAAATGATGTGGTAAATATCATTTATCATATGGAAAATCAGAGACTTGACCGCTATGTAGGAAATTACGATAAGTTCCAGGAAGTTTATGCAGTGAAAAAATCACAGCTTGAGGCTGCATACCGCAAACAGCAGCAGGAGATCAGTGAGTTAAAAGATTTTGTGGCGCGCAACAAGGCCCGCGTTGCTACGAGAAATATGGCGATGTCCCGTCAGAAAAAACTTGATAAAATGGATGTGATCGAGCTTGCCGCAGAGCGTCCAAAGCCGGAGTTTGATTTCAAACTCGGAAGGACACCGGGAAAATATATCTTTGAGACCAAAGATCTTGTCATCGGGTACGATGAACCGTTATCAAAGCCGCTTAATATTTCTATGGAACGCGGTCAGAAGATCGCCTTAGTCGGTGCAAACGGTATCGGAAAGACGACTTTACTGCGCAGTATTTTAGGACTGGTTCCGGCTTTATCAGGGGAAGTCACTCTGGGGGAAAATTTAGAGATCGGTTATTTTGAGCAGGAGATCAAAGGGGAAAATAAAAATACCTGTATCGAAGAAATCTGGGAAGAATTTCCGGCTTTTTCCCAGTACGAAGTGCGTTCAGCACTTGCAAAATGCGGTCTGACCACAAAGCATATCGAAAGCCAGGTGCGTGTACTTAGCGGTGGTGAGCAGGCGAAAGTACGTCTGTGCAAACTGATGAACCGCACGACTAACATCCTGCTTCTGGACGAGCCGACGAACCATCTGGATGTGGATGCAAAAGACGAATTAAAGCGTGCTCTAAACGAATACCGCGGAGCAGTACTTTTGATCTGTCATGAGCCGGATTTCTATCAGGATGTGGTGAACGCCGTGTGGGACTGCTCAAAGTGGACGACGAAGATTTTATAAAAAATGTGGGGCTGGATTTCAAAAGGTAAAAATACCCTTTGAAAAAACAGCCCTATATTTATTCATAAGCTAGGAGAGAGAAATGAAGCCGGATTATTATGAAGATTTTACCTGTATAGCAGACCGGTGCAGTTTTACATGCTGCAGGGAATGGAAGATCGGGGTGGATGAGGACACTTTTGTAAAGTGGAAACACACTCTGACGCCGGACGGGATGTATGATACAGATAGAGGACAGCAGGCAAAAAAAGAAAAGCTGAGTGGGTATGTAAGAAAGAAGGATGGCAGCAGAGTCATCGGATTAAATAAAGAGAAAAATTGTCCATTTCTGAATGGCAAAAAATTGTGCAGATTGGTTCTTACTTATGGGGATGAGATACTTTCACAGACCTGTCAGCTTTTTCCAAGAGAGATCCATACCTTTAACGAAGATGTCACAGAATACGCCCTGATGCCGTCTTGTCCGGCGGTCATTGATCTGTTGCGGAAAAGAGAACATATTTCATTTTCCGGAGAGATGGATACATCTGCTTATCGGGAACTTGCGCCGCTTGTGAACTTGCGCGCATTTTTAATGAAGCTGATGGAGGATGGAGCGCATACGCCGGAGCATAATCTGATGAAGATTTTTTATGTGCTGCTTGATCTATATGAGCGTGTGGAAGATGAGCAGGCAAAAGATGGGTGTATGGAAAATAAGCAGGTAAAAGATGCGGCAGAAGATGCGTTGGGACTGGATTTGACAGACATGGCAAAAATGTATCCGGGTGGATTCCTTTTAGAACTTTCAGAAACGATTGATGGAATTGAACAGACACTGCAGTATTCCATTGAGGAGCGCAACGAACTGTTTTTGGACCTTGCAGAGAATTATCGCAGGGAAGGATTGTATGAAAAATACTTAGAGCCTGTGGCACAGCTTGCAGAACAGTTATCCGAACAGGGAATCGATGAGGAAGTTGTAAAAGAATGGCAGGAGTTTGAAGTACAGTTTTTGAAATACCAGCCGTTGATGCGGCGGTTCCTTTTGACAGAGTTGTATGCAGATTCTTTAAAACCGGAAGGAAATTTAGAGGAGATGGTCGTGCAGGTGCAGTGGATCGCAATGGAATATGCCACAATAAGGCATGCTGTTTTTCTGCACTGGTTGTTAAGTCAGGGGGAGGGGAGCTTCTGCGAAGAAGGAATTTCAACTTCCTGCCGAAGAGGAATTTCCTACGAAGATGTGCGTGATTATATGGTTGTGGTCTCCCGCATGACGGGATATGAGGAAGATGATATTTACGAATATTTGGAAAACAGTTTTGAACATATCATCTGGGACTGGGGATATTTTGCGTTGATTTGTGGTTGACATATTCTGTTGAATGTATTATTGTATTAACTAGATAATACACAAAGGAGGCAAAAGTTATGAAAAAGGAACATCGAAACAAAATGATCGCTCCGATTATCATTGCAGCAGTTCTGATCGTGTATTATGTTGCAATTGCTGCGGTATTTATGCTGATCCCGGATCTGACTGTCATCATGAAATTATTGATGGTAATTATTCCGCTGGCACTGGCAGGAGTAGCATTTGCAGTAACCGTAGAACGTGTGCAGGAGATAAGGAGTGGAGAAGAAGATGATCTTAGTAAATACTGATTATATCAGCGGCAAAAATTTAGAAATGCTTGGTCTGGTAAAGGGAAGCACGATCCAGAGCAAAAATATTGGAAAAGATATTACACAGAGTTTCAAAACATTAGTTGGCGGAGAGTTAAAGGCATACAATGAAATGATGAATGAGGCTAGAGCACTTGCAACAAAGCGCATGGTGGAAGAGGCAGAGGAGGAGGAACGCGTATGAAACCGAAGCTGCTTACAATGTCGGCGTTTGGCTCTTATGGGGGCGTGACGCAGATTGATTTCGAACGGGCGGGGACGGGATTGTTCCTGATCACGGGCGATACGGGGGCAGGCAAAACGACGATCTTTGACGCGATCTCGTTTGCGCTCTACGGGGCGGCGAGCGGCGCCGGGAGAGAGGGCGCGATGCTTCGCAGCCAGTATGCACCGGAGGACGCGGAGACCTGGGTGGAACTGACGTTTGAGGATAAGGGGCAGGATTATACGATCCGCCGCAGTCCGGCATACACGCGCCTCAGTAAGCGGAAAAATAAGGACGGCGCATACACGGCGACGAGTGTGGCGCCGAAAGCGTCTCTGCTTTTGCCGGATGGAAGTGAGATGTCCGGCCGGATCCGTGAGATCGATGAGAAGATCCGGGCGATCGTGGGCGTGGACCGCGATCAGTTTTCGCAGATCGCGATGATCGCGCAGGGCGAATACATCCGTCTGCTTCATGCATCCTCCAAAGAAAGAAAAGAGATATTTTCGCGCATTTTCCATACCGGGATCTACGGTAGAATCCAGCAGAAGCTGCGGGAGGCAGATCGGACGCTGTATGGAAGGCTGGAGGAAAACAAGACCCGGTGCGAGGAAGTCATCCGGCAGGTGACGGTTCCCAGGACGGAGGAGGCGGTAGCTCCGGAGTGGGAAGAAAGATGGCAGTCTTTGAAGAGCGGTACCGGACAAATGGAGCGGAACTGCTTGCATTTCTGCATCAGTTGTCGGAGGAAAGCCGGAGGCTCGAGGAAGAGACGGGGAGACTGGAAGAGAATGCAATCCAGAAGCTTGCCGCCGGACAGAACCATCTGGAGCTTGTGAAAAAGGAAAAACGGGTACTGGAAGAAAAGAGCCGTTTGGAAGCATTTGGACGGGAGATGGAGGCTAGGCGCCGGGAAGCTGCCGCAGCCTATGAGAGCCGGAAACCGGAGCTGGAGGATCAGATCCGGCGGATGCAGGATGCGCTTCCGCTCTATGCGGAGCAGGAGAAAAAACGGCAGGCATATGAAACTTTGGAACATCAGCGGACGGCTCTGACCCGAAACCTGAAAAAAATGCAGAATCAGCTGGAAACGTGCCGTACAAAGGAAGAAATACTTCGAAACCAGGAGCGGGAGGCGGTAGAGGCGCGCGCTGCCCTGGCAGAATGCCGGGGACGGCGGGAGCAGATGGAACGGCGCCAGGCGGTTTTGCAGGAGTTAGGGAAATGCTGTGAAGCGGAGCAGACATGGAGGAAGTCACTGGAAAAACGCCAGGAAAAATTTCAGGCAGCCGCGCGGGCGTACCAGCAGTCAGATCAGTTGTATCAGGACGCGTCCTGCCGCTTTCTGGCGATGCAGGCGGGACTTCTGGCGGCAGAGCTGCAGGAAGGAAAACCGTGCCCGGTCTGCGGCTCGCTGGAACACCCGGCGCCCTGCCGTCTGGAGACAGAGCCGATCCGGGAGGAACAGGTGGAAGCGCTGCGTGCCGGGCGGGATGATGCCGATCAGAAGCAGAGGACAGCCGCTGAGGCGTGCCAGGAGGCGCAGATCTCGCTGGAA
>OHDC01000568.1_pt1 | contig 20727 bp, 15 predicted proteins | sample 1566851 | NCBI WGS metagenome assembly OHDC01 (sample SAMEA3879590, study PRJEB24766) | human gut metagenome | biome: human-associated habitat; feature: feces | place: USA | collected 1985/1987 | reverse complement strand
GGCTTATTATTACCTGCATGGAAGGGATACCGAAGAATATGACAGTGCAACAAAGCGTCTGCAGCGCGAAGAACAGTATATTGTTGCCTATATGGATAAATTAAAAAAAGTATCCACAGAAAACCCGGATCAGGTGACAGAGATTTACAATTCTGTTTCCGATTATCTGGTAACCAGTGTGGATTTCACAAGTATGATTGAGCAGCTGATGAATTACGGTTTTTCAGAAGACCAGATGTATACGGTTCCCGGAAAAACGGTGGAGGGAAAGCCGATTGACGGGAAACGGTATGAGGAGTACCATGTCGATGAAGATGCCATGGAAGAACTCATTATGAAGGTGTTTTATACACCCGTACAATAAGGTATCCAGTGCGCGCGCACTTGATATAGATAGAGTTACATGCAGTTTATATTACGTGGAAAGGAGGTAGATTGCGATGAAAAAGAAAATTTTCACAGGAGTTGTGACAGCTATGATGCTGGTATTTACAATGGGCACAACCGTGTTTGCAGATCCATCACCAACAAGTGATACGGCACTGGTTCAAAGAACCAATGAGCTGAATAAGGCAACAACCGTTGAAAGCAGCGGTTATAATGCAAACAATGAGCTTATCACGGTTTCTTCCAAGGGTGTGGACAAAGATGTTTACCGCGAGGGAAACCGTCAGGCAAATGCTGTGGCAAGTGCACAGAACGGAAGTGCAACCGTCATGGCCATGTCTGATATCAGTGTTCCGTCTGCAACGAATACATCCAAAGGAATCAAAGTAACGATTTGTGCAAGTGGAATTAAGGCTGGAGACAATGTTTATGTATTACATAAATTAAAAAGCGGAAGCTGGCAGACGGTAAAGCCGGACAGCGTTTCCAATGGCAAAGTCACGGTTACATTGTATTCATTTTCACCGGTTATAGTTGTAAGGTACAGTTCAAATGTGAATCCTACCGTTACAACAGATCCGTCAAAGGATGAAAATTCCCAGGGATCAAATACAAATTCCAATGTAAATGACAATTCCAACAGCAGCAGCCAGACAAACAACAACAACCAGAACAACTCACAGACCAATAATCAGTATAATCCGGTTAGTGTAAATCAGAATGTGACAGTAAACTATCCACAGTCTTATGACGATGGAGAGGACAGTTTCGAGGATGATTATGATGACGGTTATACAGATGGTTATACCGATGGAAAGAATTCCGTACGGAATACTTCCACAAAGAGTTCTTCTGCCCGTGTCAATGGCAAAAGTGGAGCAGGAAGTCAGAAAGGAACATCAGCTTCCGGATCTGTTTCCTATAAGACATCTCCGAAAACCGGGGCAGCGCTTCCGGCACTTCCGTTCGTTGCAGTATTTGCGGCAGCAGGTATTGTTGTATGCGGAAGAAAAGCACGTAAGAATTAATCTCACTGGATACAATTTTATTTAGCATGTAGGTCTATGGATAGGTGATGCATGGCATCACGTGAGGGCGGTGGAATGGAATCTGCCGCCCTGCCTCAATTTTAAAGAAAGAAAACTATTTTATGAAAAGACAGGAAAGAAAGAACGACAGAACGATCAATATCTATAAAATTCTGACCATTGTTCTGGCAGTTGTATTGATCGTGGTACTCATAATATTTGGAAGAAGCTGGATGGTTCAGAAGAATGCACAGAAAGAATATGAAAAGCTTTCTGCCCAGGTAAATGATCTGCAGAATCAGGTGAATGATAATCAGATCAATATTCCGTCAGATACGCAGACTGAGACGGAGAATGTGGCACAGGAAGTGCAGACCGAAGACAGCGAACTGGAACAAAAAGGAATAGAAATTCCACAGAAAAATTTAAACTGGAAAAAATTAAAGGGAGTCAATCAGGATATTTACGCATGGATCTACATTCCGGGAACCGGGGTGGATTATCCGGTGTTACAGCATCCGAGTGATGATTCCTATTATCTGAATTACAATATGAATGGTACCAGGGGATATCCTGGATGTATTTATACAGAGAAGGCAAACAGTAAAGAGTTTACGGATTTTGATACTGTCGTGTATGGGCACAATATGCGCAATGACACAATGTTTGCTTCTCTCCACAACTATGAAGACCAGACATTTTTTAACAATTTTCCGTATATATATGTGTATACAAAGGAAAAGGTGCTCGTGTATGAGATTTTTGCGGCATATAAGACGGACGATGCACATATTCTGCACACCAATGACTTTTCAACGAAAGAGGGACGTGTAAGTTATCTTGAAAGCATTGTGAAAAAATCCAAGAATTCGCCGGAGGTAAAGGACAAAATCCAGCTTTCGGTGGACAGTCATCTGCTGACTTTATCAACCTGTGTGAGCAGACAGGCAGATAAGCGGTTTGTGGTTCAGGCAATTTTATTAAATGAGGAACAGCTATGAAACAGTGCAAAGTAGGTATGGATCAGGAAAATATCATATCGACCTTTGCAAGTACGCAGTTTTACGGAGATCCGGATGCCTATATCCGGGAGTTTCTTCAAAATGCCATTGATGCATGCAATACCAGGGCGGCGCTGGAATGGAGCTGGGGAACAGAGTTTCTGGAGATGGAGGAGGCAAGAGCCTTAAATTCCATGCGAAATCCGTATTCTCCTCAAATTTCCATTCAGTATAATTCCGAAACGCAGCGTCTGGTGTTTGAGGATAACGGAATCGGAATCAATGCCAGGGATATTGAGCAGTATGTCGCCAAAATCGGAGTGAGTTTTTATCAGAGCGAGGATTTTTCTACACAGCAGCTTCACTATGAACCGGTGGCGCAGTTTGGAGTCGGTATGCTTTCCGGTTTTATGGTTGCACGGGCACTGTTGATTGAGTCGAGAAAGGACAAATCGGTAAATACCGCGTGGAATGTTACGGATCGCCAGACGTTAGAACCGGTTACCGCAAAATGGATAGAAGGGGCGGAAACAATGGAATATATCAATTCCAACCGCGAACAGTCCGGAACCAGAATTACGCTGGTGTTACGGCCGAAATATGCGAAGAATCTGTCCCTTCAGAGGCTGGTGCACGCAGTACAGCACTATATGCTGTATCAGCCATTTCCCATTCAGATTTCCTTTGATGAAAAAAGCGTGACGCTGCGGGAACAGAATCATATCATGGACAATCCGTTCGCGGATATTCTTGGAATCATATCGATTCGTATCATGGATGAACTGATGGAGGGGTGTATCTGGATTTATAATTCCAAACATCAGGGACTGATCGGGACATCCTGCCTGTATCAGCAGGGGTTTCTTGTGACCGATGAAAAGAAAGATCTGGGGTTAAAACCGGAGTGGCTCAGGCATATGACGTATCATCTGCATTTACGGAAAAAATTCCTGACATTGCGGCTGGCAAGGGATGATGTGGCGCATGATGAACATCTGACGGAGCTGCGCAGGCTGATCGGCAGACGGATTGTAGAACATTTTGCATCCAATCCGCTGGGGCTGAACCAGTATATTGCCAGCGGACAGCAGCCGGTTCTGACAGAGTATGAAGAAGAGATGCAGCTGCTTGGCAAAGCTGTCACAGTGGAAGTTTATTTAAAAGGGAGAGAGATTGAACTTCCGGTTGCAACAATTATTCAGGGTTATACCGGAAAAAGCATAAGGATTGCATTTATCAGCAAGGGGCTGTTTACATATTACAGGCAGAACCATATTATGGATTTCCGGCGTTTTCTGGCAGAATACCAGCTGATTGTATTCGAAAAGAACCGGGATCTGTTCTGCCAGCTTCTGGCGCCTTATCAGGGTAGCATGCACTATGTGATAAGCAGTGAATGTCCGGGTGTTATATATGAAGAAATGGATGCAGATTTCCATATGATAAAAAGTGTGGTACCATATCGTTATCAGTATCATCTGCGGCCGGAAACGTTTCCGGATAACGAGATTTTCTGTATGGTGACGAATACGGCAAACGGAACGCTGGAACTGCGTGTCAATCCAAAGCACCGACTCTTAAGGATTCTTGAGCCTGTGATGTATCACCCGAAAGTTCACCGGATGATGGAGGTCATCTATGAGAATATCAAGCAGCGGGTTATCAATACGCAGCATCGTTGGAATAAGATTGTTGATTTCGGCGGTTCGTTCGTAGATGACTGGAAAAATCAGGAGAATGTGCCGACAGTGAGCTGTATCTGGTGCCTGGAAGGCGATTTTGATGTATCTGTGAATGAATTTATTGCGCAGACCCTGACACAGAAAGAACGTGTGGATCTGGGACTTGTGGGACTGGTTTTCCGCAGGGAAGATTTTATTGACTGGTGGTTTGCACCAAGAGAGTAGAGTGATTATGGAAGAGAAAAAAGAAATGTCAACAGAAGAAATAAAGATGGACAATGATCCAAAGGGCGAGGGAAAGGAGAAAGCTTCTTCGCCTCTGCGGGAAGTGCTCAGCTGGGTAGTCACTCTGCTGGCAGCCTTCGCGCTGGCGATGGTTTTGAAGAATTACGTGATCATCAATGCAACAGTCCCGACCGGATCGATGGAGCATACCATTGAACCGGGCGATGACCTGTTCGGGCTGCGGCTGGCGTATCAGTTTTCAGAACCGAAGAGAGGAGATATCGTGATTTTCCGGTTCCCGGATGACGAAACGCAAAAATACGTCAAGCGTGTGATTGGTCTGCCGGGAGAAAAGGTTACCATTGAGGATGCGAAAATCTATATCAATGACTCTGAGACTCCTTTGAAGGAGGATTACCTGAAAGAGACATGGACAGAGGCAACCGGACCGTTTGAGTTTGAGGTTCCCAAAGACAGTTATCTGGTGCTTGGAGACAACCGGAATGATTCCTATGATGCCAGATATTGGGATCATACCTATGTCAGCAAAGATAAAATTATCGGAAAAGCTTATTTCATATACTACCCATTCCAAAGACTGGGCAGTCTATATAAATAAATCATTAAATAATTAACAAGGAGGCTATCATTATGCCAGAAAATTCAAGTTGCAGCGGAGCATCATCCTGTTCCAAAGAAAGCTGTGAGGGATGTTCCCATAATTCTCAGAATCCGCAGAGTATGCTCGAAGCGATGAATGCATATTCCAATATCAAACATGTGATTGGAGTGGTCAGCGGAAAGGGAGGTGTCGGTAAATCATTTGTTACTTCTTCCCTGGCGGTACAGATGGCGAAAGCCGGATATAAAGTGGGAATTCTGGATGCCGATATTACCGGACCGTCCATTCCAAAGATGTTTGGAGCACACGGTCAGCTGGTCGGTGACGAAAAAGGAATGTATCCGTATGAGACAAAAGAAGGAATCAAAATCGTTTCCATCAATCTTCTGATGGAAGATGAAGAAGCACCGGTTGTCTGGAGAGGACCTGTGATTGCAGGGGCTGTGAAACAGTTCTGGAATGAGGCTGTCTGGGGCGATGTGGACTATCTGTTTGTGGACATGCCACCGGGAACCGGTGATGTACCGCTTACCGTGTTCCAGTCCCTTCCGGTGGACGGTATCGTTATTGTTACATCTCCACAGGAACTGGTACAGATGATCGTAAAGAAAGCTTTCCATATGGCAAATATGATGCATATACCGGTACTTGGACTGGTGGAAAATTTCAGTTATCTGAAATGCCCGGATTGTGGAAAGAAGATCGCACTGTTTGGAGAAAGCAACATTGACGAAGTTGCCGCAAAAGAAGGAACCAGAGTTCTTGGCAAACTGCCATTGGATCCGGCATATGCGAAAGCTGCGGATGCCGGTGCATTCTATGAGATGGAAAATCCGTATCTGGATGCCGCTGTGGATGCGTTAAAGACAATTTAAGACAAGAAAAGACCTGTCAGTGAATAAATCACTGGCAGGTCTTTTTTGCTTATTTCTGGCTTTCTGAAACTGTAGATTCGGTATTGCTGTCCGACTCTGTTCCCGTAACGGTTTCTTCCACAGCAGGATCTTTGTATGTGTACGTGTTGGATTCACGGAAAATCGTACTGTTGGAACCCATCTGGCACACTTTAATGGTATCACCGTCTTTGACACTGTCTTTTGGAATAATCAGACAACCGGAATTGCTGAAGGTTGTATTGACTTTCTCGTCATTTACAAATACCTTACTCCACTTGGTGAAGTTGTTTCCATAGACAAACACTTCCGATCCGCCGATGGAATCCGACGTCTCAGATACCGTTACATCATCAATTCCCATTACAATGTCGGTTGCAGGGTATTTGTCTTTGCCATCATAGCAGTAACGGTTTCCGTAAAGAATGTCATACTGCAGATTATCCAGTCCGTCCAGATATGCAGTGTGGTCTGTGTTGTTCATCTGGGTCTGATGGTAATTTAAGATGGTTCCCTCATGAATACCTGTGGAATCCGTAATGCTTGCCATCAGCTGGTATGCATACAGATCTGCATCCTGCTTCTTTAATCCCATGTTATTCCATGTGACATATTTTGTCTTGTAGATATCACCGGATTTCATATCGGAGTCTTCCAGACCCATGGTTGGAAGATGATCACCGAACGCTACCACGATGGTATCTTCATCTCTCTTGGAGAGCTCTGTAATCAGATCATTCAGGAATGTATCTACTTCATTTAACTGGTTGATGTAATAAGTCCACTGGTTTTTCTTTTCTTCATCATCCACACCGCTGACGGTATATACCGGACTTGCGATAACCGGAGTCTTTGGATAATCACCATGTGTACCTACGGTAATGGTGTAGGTAAAGTCCGGCTGATTCGGAGTGGAATCTAAGGTTTTGATTGTTTCAGGAACAAGAATATCATCGGTAGCCCAGCTTCCGTTTGGCGTATAACTCTGAATGTTCATCAGTTCCTTGCTGGTGAAAGTATCAAATCCCATCATGGAAAAGGCATTGACACGGCTGTAAAAGTTACCGCCATTGTTATGTACGGCATGGGTTCCATATCCGATGGAAGCCAGATCAGCAGCAGTGCTCTCGCAGTCTGTCTTTTTCAGGATTGTTTTATACGGATACTCGCCGGTTCCGAAGTACTGCATACTCATACCGGAGAGAACTTCAAACTCAGTGTTTGCGGTTCCTGCGCCAACAACTGGAACTGTCAGGTAACCACTCGTGTAGTTCTTCTCGAGATTGTGGAAGGTAGGAATCGGATCCTGATTATAATTCAGAAACTTGATCTCATCCGGATCACAGAATGATTCAAGAAGAATACAGATAATATTTGGTGCATTCTTTTTGGTGACAGTTGTTTCTTTTTTCGTGTCATTTACATTTTTTTCAATCGAAGCAATTTTCTGCTCGGAGTAGTCATCCGGCTTGCTCATTCCACGGTCTACCACACTCGAAGAGAATCCATAGATAAAACCGTAGTTTTCATATCCCTGTGCAATGTTGGAGAAGTAGCTTGCAACAACATTGGCATTCTGTGCAGCAGAGGTTGTAACAGGAAGACCGACAAACAGTACCGATACAATGGCACCTACTACAACAATTTTATGGGTCTTGCCCTGATAGCGCGGTCCTTTAATGAAGAGTGCAACACAAAACAGAAGGAACAGACCGAGCCCGATGACTACGATGGTAGCTTCTTCTGCCGTGAAATAGTTGGTATTGTTCATGGCAAACAGATCATTGATACATTTAAGGTCTGTAAAGCCAAACGGTGTTACACGGTTTGAAAGGATGCATCCGTTAATGATTCCAAGGAGCACCCAGAAACCGCTGATAATGATCCGCCAGAATGCACGTCTGCGGAACAGATAAACAAAGCTTAAGGATGCAAATACAATAAAGGCATTATAAAAAAATGCACCGGTATGCATCCCAACGAAGGAACATGCCGAGAGAAAACTCCTTCGGGAAAGAACCTCCACCATAAATACGATCCCACAGGATATCAACATGTGGAACAGCAGGGAATATTTATTCAGAAATGAGATCCGACGCAGGTAAGCTTCGGAATGTTGTTTTTCAACTCTGGTGAATAGTTTTTCTTTGATAATACTAAAAAATTTCTTCATCTTTACCTCTCCTTTACTCGAACTATAGATTACTAAAAAAGGATAGTAAAGACAAGAGGTAAAATTTATAAAAAAACCCCGTTAAAAACGAGGTTTTTTTGCAATATGAATAAATTGTGAACAAACGGTGTTCTTATCGATTGGAACGTCTCCAGATGTGCATCTGGTCTGCCTCTTTGATCAGATCATCACGGAAGTCCGGATGTGCAATGGAAATCAGAGCCTCTGCCTTCTGCCAGGTAGATAATCCCTTTACATTGACCATGCCATATTCGGTAACGACATAGTGGGTATTTGCACGGGTGTCTGTGACAATAGAACCTTCTGCCAGGGTCGGGCGGATGCGGGAATGCATAACACCTTTCTTATCCGTGAATGTGGAAGAACAGCAGATAAAGCTCTTTCCACCTTTGGACATATAAGCACCGAGAACGAAGTCAAGCTGTCCGCCGGCACCACTGATGTGTTTGGTTCCGGAAGACTCGGCACTGATCTGTCCGAACAGGTCGATATCTACACAGTTGTTGATGGAGATGAAGTTGTCCAGTGCTGCGATGGAGCGGATATCGTTGGTGTAACTGACAGGTGCGCTCATCAGTTCTGGATTTTCATCCAGATAATCATACATCTTCTTGGTTCCGGCACCGAAACCATATACCTGACGGTAGCGGTCAATGTTTTTGCAGGCACCGGTAATCTTTCCGGCTTTGGCAATGTCTACGAATGCATCTACATACATTTCTGTGTGAACACCAAGATCCTTTAAGTCGGACTGTGCGATCAGGGAACCGACTGCGTTTGGCATACCACCGATACCAAGCTGCAAGCAGGCACCGTTTGGAATCTGGTCTACGATCAGCTGTGCAACTTTCTGGTCTACTTCGGTAGCAGGACCGCCGGCACCGAGTTCTCCGATTGGAGGATTGGAGCCTTCTACGATTGCATTGACTTTGGAAATATGTATACCGTTTTCTGTTCCGCCAAGGCAGCGCGGCATATTTTCGTTGACTTCTACGATGATATGTCTGGCTGTCTCACACATTGCACCAAGATGGGAAGCACTTGGCCCGAAGTTGAAGTATCCATGCTTGTCCATTGGAGCAACCTGGAACATTGCCACATCATCCGGACAATCCAGCTCACGGTAATAACGAGGGAGCTCGGAATAACGGATCGGGCTGTAGAATGCACAGCCACGTGCGATCATATGACGTTCGATTCCGGACATATGCCAGGAATTCCATGTAAAATGCTCGCCGGCGTCTTCGCGCTCAAATACGGCAAGCGGTTTTAAGAGGATTCCGCCACGCAGGTTGATATCCTTCAGTTCATCGGTACGCTTGGCAAGTGCTTTGTCCAGTGCATCTACGGTGTTGGTACACCAGCCATAGTCTACCCAGTCACCGGATTTGATTACTTTTACGGCTTCGTCTGCTGAAACGAGCTTCTGTCTGTATTCTTCTGAAAAATCCATTCGTATAAGACCTCCTTGTATGTCTTAGCGTGAAGTTGTGAACAGAAATACAACAACTTCGTTAATTTATTAACAACATTATAACATTTATGGATTTCAAAAACAATGGGGAGTGCTGGAAAACGTAATTATTCTGTGGTACACTTTAAGGGAAAAAGTCCTGAGGTAGACAGGGAGAGGGCATATAGAAGATATTTGAGAGAAAAAATTCTAAGATAGACAGGGCAGGGATATATGGAAGATTTTTAAGTTGAAAAGTCCCGAAGAAGAGTCAGAGTGGGATATATAGAAAAAGTTTCCACTGATATGTCCCGGAAAGCGTTAAAAATGGGATATAGAAGTGCAGATATTATGTATATGTCCCGAACGAAAATAAAAGTGGGACATAAAAGAAGAAATATTGTGCATATGTCCCAAACGAAAACGAAGCTGGGACATAAAAGAAGAAATATTGTGTATATGTCCCAAACGAAAACGAAGCTGGGACAGCGAAAAGAAGATATTGTGTATATGTCCTCAAATGTTCGACATCGCACATGGTATCTCTATGAAGAAAATATTTACAGGAAGGAAAAGAAGATGGAGAATCATACAATTGTTACTTTAAAAAAGGGAGAAGGCCGCACGATCAAGGCGGGTGGCGCATGGATTTTTGATAATGAGATTGATACGATTGTGGGGACATTTACCAATGGAGATGTGGTGACGGTACATGATTTTGACGGATATCCGATGGGAAAGGGATTTATCAATCAGAATTCGAAGATCCGTATCCGCATGCTGACCCGTCATGTGGATCAGGAGATTAACGAGAATTTTCTTCGTATGCGTGTAAAGAATGCCTGGGAATACCGGAAGACAACGGTGGATACATCTTCCTGTCGTGTGATTTTCGGGGAAGCGGATTTTTTGCCGGGACTGGTGGTTGACAAGTATGAGGATGTGCTGGTGGTGGAATGTCTGGCACTCGGTATGGAGCAGTTCAAGGAAACAATCGTTTCATTATTAAAAGGGGTACTGAAAGAGGACGGTATTTCTATCCGTGGAGTCTATGAGAGAAGTGACGCCAATGAGCGCAGGAAAGAAGGACTTCCGAAGGTGAAAGGATTTATTGGGGAAACATTTGATACAGAGGTGGAGATCACGGAAAATGGCGTGCACTATCTGGTCGATGTGGTAAATGGTCAGAAGACGGGCTTTTTCCTGGACCAGAAGTATAACCGGCTGGCAATGCAGCGGATCTGTAAAGGAAAGAGAGTTTTGGACTGTTTTACACATATGGGAACGTTTGCACTGAATGCAGGAATCGCAGGTGCTTCCGATGTGACGGGACTTGATATTTCGGAATATGCGGTGCAGCAGGCAAATGCCAATGCCGTGCGTAATCATCTGGAAGATACGGTACATTTTCGTTGTGCAAATGTACTGGACGAGCTTCCGAAACTGGCAGAAGCCGGAGAAAAATATGATGTAGTCATTCTCGACCCGCCGGCATTTACGAAATCCCGTGAGGCCACGAAGAATGCCATCAAAGGTTATCGGGAGATCAATATGAAAGGGTTAAAGCTGGTAAAAGACGGCGGATACCTGGCAACCTGTTCCTGTTCCCATTTTATGACACAGGAACTGCTGGCAAAGACGGTGAAGGAAGCTGCAAAGGCGGCACACAAACGGCTACGTCAGGTGGAATTCCGTACGCAGGCGCCGGATCATCCGATTTTGTGGGCAAATTCTGCGAATGTGCCGGAGAGCTATTATCTTAAATTTTTTATTTTTCAGGTGGTGGATGAGAAATAATCCGAAGAATGCTTATTTATAGGGGTTCCGGAACAATTCTATGATATGAAATAAAAGACTGACACACCTTTTGACACACTTTTATAGAAAAATATCTCAAAATAAGCAAATCCTCTTAGTTCATTTGCGCCCTTGTTGGATTGTGCTACACGATTTTCAAGGGAAAACGAAAATAGCCGCCATTACTGCGAATAATGACGGCTGTTGATAAAACAGTTACTTAATTCATTCGGGTAAGCCGCTTCTCTGGCTTTCCCTCTTTCTACGCATAATATAACATATCTTATGAGCTGATGCAAGGAAAAGTGTAAAGAGGATCATAATTTATAACACTTCATGTTTTCAGATGAATTTAGACGAAGCAAAACAGGCATCTGCAAATTATTTTTCTATAACGTTGCTTAGTTTTGTTTCTCAACCATGAGTTATCGATTAGTGATGATCTTATGTAATCAGACATTATATCGACATCGTTTATAATAAATTCTACATACTCATTTAATAAATTGATTATTTGGGTATCTAGAAGAATTGTTCGTCATTTTCGTTTAGTAAAATATCTATATCTGTAAAACCCTTATCAGAAAGCTTGCAATCTCCACCTAAAATAACCGAATATGCTGAATAAAGCATTCCTTCAACCTCGTCTCTAACATAATTAAGACTAATATTATTTCTTTCAGAAATGGATTTAATAGTTTTGGCATTACGCTTTGTGGCATTGCAATTGTTATGTATAGAATGGTACTTAAAAACGGTAATATCCCTTTGTGAAGAAGGTTGAATAAAAGCTGAGTATATTTTCAATATAGTTGTGGAATTTGTTTCTCATGGAAGTTCATCTCCTTTCTGTTTACGATGCCATTATAAAATGAGAAAGAGCGTATTTCGTGCCAAAATGAAAAAATAAATAGACAAAAGTTGCAAAAAGCAGAGAATAGCACATCTCTGCTTTTTGGTTTATGCATTTTTTCTATACTCAGAAGGAGAGATACCTTTCGTTTTTTGAAAAATACGGCTGAAGTACAAAGGATTGTCATAGCCTACAATACGAGCAATCTCATTAATGCTATAATGCTGATTTTGCAGAAGCATTTCTGCATTATATATTCTTTTTTTCATAATAAATTGTTTTGGTGTAATTCCAGTATATAATCTGAAATTGCGGATCAACCAGCTTGTGCTGACAAAATTCTGTTTGGCATAATCATCGATGTTGATCTGTTCATTATAGTGTTCACTAAAGTAGGAAACAGCACGGTCTATTTCAGCAGCAGTACGAGAGCTTGTGATAGTTATAGAAGAATGAAAATGGCGTTGTAGTTTTATAAAAATCTGGCGTAAATACATTTCCAGCATTTCAGGGTATCCATCCTGACACATCTGTAATTCTTTTATCATTGATTGAAAAAGAGTTTTATATTCGGAATCAAAACCACAATAAAACACTTTTTTATCATTGGTTAATCCATAGGAACGTAGTAAATTAGTAACATTGTTACCGGTAAAGTGAACCCAGAAAACTTCTGTCTGGTCGTTGGCGTAATATTCATATTTTTGAGGTTCTTTAGGTCGATACAATACCATATGGCCAGCCGGAACAATGGTTTCTTCCGTATCGCTGCCAAAATGAAAATGTGCTTTTCCAGCAGCAATGTATAATAGCTGAAAGTCAAGCCTGCCACGGGGACGCCATGTAGGAAGTTTTGGTTTGGTATATAATTTGTATGTACCGCACATGGTTATCACCAAGGGTTTTGATTTGTCTTTTCGGTCAACAGTAGAATTATTCAGATAGGCATTATTTGTATACATTTTAATCCCCCATTAAAAATATTGCTACTAATGCAAGTACAATGATAGATGAAAACTATCTGTATTGCTAATTAGTATACCATAAATAATACTATTTTGTGCATGCTTTTAGTGCTATAACACAATAGATTATTGTGATTTTAATATAACAATATCATTTTGTGCATATTTTATGCGATTTGTGACATGGCTCTTTTAATGTATCTTGTTATATCATAGATATAACAAAGTTGTGGAAAAAAATGAGGGTACATTGAAAGGAGAAGTTTCACATGGAAGAAAAAAAATACCTGAAATGGTATAACAAGGTTGGTTATGGTTCGGGGGATCTGGCAGGAAATGTAGTATATGCGTTCCTCTCATCATTCGTAATGCTTTATTTGACAAATACGGTAGGTTTGAATCCCGGTATTATCGGAACACTGATCATGGTATCAAAGTTGTTTGATGGAATCAGTGATATGTTCTTTGGAACGATGATCGACAAAACAAAAAGTAAACTTGGAAAAGCAAGACCTTGGATGCTTTATGCGTATATTGGTTGTGCGGTAACACTTGTAGCAAACTTTGCAATACCGGACACTCTTGGAACAACGGCACAGTATGCATGGTTCTTTGTTGCATATACACTGTTAAATGCAGTATTCTTTACTGCGAACAATATTGCGTATGCATCATTGGTTACTTTCTGTACAAAAAACAGCAGAGAACGTGTTGAAATGGGGTCATGTCGTTTTATCTTTGCATTTTCGACAAGCTTACTGATTCAGTCTGTTACAGTCCAGTTTGTAAGAGCAGCAGGCGGTGGAGCAGCTGCATGGAGAACAGTTGCGGTAGTATATGCAGTTATTGGTCTGATCGTAAATACGATTTCCGTATTTTCAATCAAGGAGCTTCCGGAAGAAGAACTGAAAGCAGGTAAAGATTACACAGAAGAAAAGTATGGTCTGGTAGAGGCTGCAAAGCTTTTATTTACCAATAAGTATTATCTTATGATCTGTGCTACTTATATTTGTCAGCAGATTTATTCAGCTATGTTAAATATGGGAATTTATTACATGATTTACATACTGAAAAATGAAGATTTATATTCTGTATTCTCATGGGCGATCAATATCCCTGTCATCATTGCAATGTGTATTACACCAATGCTGGTAGAGAAGATGAAAGGTTTATATAGAATGAATCTTGCAGGCTATATTCTTGGGACAGCAGGACGTGTCGGAGTGATTTTTGCCGGCTATATGGGAAGTGTTCCGCTTATGCTTGCGTTCACAGCGGTTGCAGCACTTGGAATGGCACCATGGCAGGGGGATATGGGAGCTGTAGTTGCAAGCTGTTCAGAATATACATACCTTACAAAACATAAACACATTGATGGAACAATGTATTCCTGTACTTCTTTCGGAACAAAGATCGGTGGAGGAATCGGAGTCGCTCTTTGCGGATGGTTACTTGATGTAAGTGGATTTGTGAAAGAAGCAACAATCCAGCCAGAATCCTGCCTGAACATGTTGCATGTTATGTATTTGTGGATTCCGATGGTATTGTCATTGATTATTACATTTATCATGTCAAAAATGAATGTAGAAGATGCGAATGAAAAACTTAGAAAACAGTTGGAAAGGAAGGAAAAATATGAATGCTGATATGAAATGGTTGGATAATCCGGAAGTATTTCGTGTGAATCAGTTGGAAGCACACAGTGATCATTGTTATTATTTGGATTATTCGGACATGAAAAAAGAGAAAAACCCATTATTTCAGTCATTAAACGGACAGTGGGAGTTTTCTTATAGTAAAAATGTAAAAAGCAGACCGGTTAATTTTTATGAGGAAACATTTGATGCATCAGGATTCGATAAAATTATGGTTCCGGGACATATTGAACTGGCTGGATATGATAAAATCCGTTATATCAACACCATGTATCCGTGGGAAGGAAAAGAGTACCATAGAGGAGCTTACAGCATGGAGGCGACCGGAGCAGAAAAAGGAATGTTTTCAGAAGCAGAGTACAATCCGGTAGGTTCTTATATCAAATACTTCGATCTGGATAAGAGCATGTGTGGAAAAAGAATCCATATTTGCTTTGAAGGTGTAGAAGAAGCGATGTATCTGTGGCTGAATGGTCAGTTTATAGGCTATGCAGAAGATAGTTTTACGCCTTCTGAGTTTGACCTGACACCTTATATAAAAGAAAAGGGAAATGTGCTGGCAGTTCAGGTTCATAAGATGAGCACAGCAGCATTTTTAGAGGATCAGGACTTTTTCCGCTTTTTTGGAATCTTTAGAAATGTTACTCTGAAAGCAATACCGGATGTACATATGGATGATGTATGGTTCAAACCTGTGCTGAATCAGGATAATGTGAGTGGAAGCGTAACTGTCAGCATGAAAGTATCTGCACCGGATGCTCAGAATATAACTGCCAGCTTTATTTTAAAAGACAGGGAAGAAAATTTGTTGGCAGAAAAATCCGTACAGTTAAAGAAAGAAAATGAGTATTTAGAAGGTACGATCTGTGCTGATTTAGAAACTGTGGAACTGTGGGATAATCATGATCCTTATTTATATCATGCGTATGTAGAGCTTAAGGCGGAAGATGGAAGTTTAGCAGAAGTAATTCCTTATGATATTGGCTTCAGAAGAATTGAGATAATTGATAAGATCATTTATTTAAATGGAAAACGCCTGATTATCACAGGAGTAAACCGTCATGAGTGGAATCCCAAAACAGGAAGATGCATTGGCTTGGAAGATATGAGAGCAGATATCGCATGTATGCTCAGAAATAATATTAATTCTGTGCGTACCTGTCACTATCCGGATCAGATACCATGGTATTATATGTGCGACAATGCAGGAATTTATGTGATGGCAGAAACAAATCTGGAAAGTCATGGTTCCTTCCAGAAATTAGGAGCGATCGAATCATCCTGCAATGTGCCGGGATCTCTTCCACAGTGGAAAGAGGCGGTACTTGATCGCGCAAGAAATAATTTTGAAACATTTAAAAACCATACATCCATTCTATTCTGGTCATTGGGAAATGAATCTTATGCAGGTGATGACATTGAAGCAATGAACATTTATTATGCCGAAAAGAAAGATGGAAGATTAGTTCATTATGAAAGTGCTTATTACAACAGGGCATATGAGGATACGATTTCTGATTTGGAGACCAGAATGTATGCAAAGCCGGAGGATGTAGAGGAATACTTAAATAACAGTCCAAAGAAACCGTATATTTTATGCGAATTCATGCATGATATGGGAAATTCCATGGGAGGTCTGGGAGCTTATATGAAGCTGATTGATAAATATGACATGTATCATGGTGGATTTATATGGGATTTTATCGATCAGGCAATTCTTGTAAAAGATCAGGTGACCGGAAAAGAAGTTTTACGCTATGGCGGAGACTTTGATGATAAACCGGCAGACTATGAATTTTCGGTAAATGGAATCGTATTTGCTGACAGGAAAGAGAAACCGGCAATGCAGGAAGTGAGGTATTACTATGGCTTATACAGATAAATTAAGAGTGGTCTATGGTGACTATACACTTGGTGTACATGGTGAAGGATTTGATTATATTTTTTCTTATGCACAAGGCGGACTCGAATCTATCGTGAAAAACGGATATGAGTGGCTGTACCGTTGTCCCAAACCTGCTTTCTGGAGAGCACTGACAGACAACGACAGAGGAAGCAAGTTCCATATTAAAAGCGGAAGCTGGCTTTCAGCAGATATGTTCATTGACTGCAAGGGAATACAGGTCATTATGGACGGAGAAGAGCAGAAACCTTATGCACCGGACAATAACAGCTTTGGTGGGGATGTTTTGGCTGATGAGATCATAGTAAAATATACTTATGAGACGATATCTAATCCGTCAACAACGGTATTTGTGACATATATGGTTGATGCATCCGGAAAAATCCGTGTGGATGTACATTATAATGGAGCAAAAGGACTGCCTGAGCTTCCGGTGTTTGGAATGCGTTTTATCATGCCGACACTTGCAGATAAATATATCTATAAGGGTTTGTCCGGTGAGACATATCCGGATAGAAAAGCAGGTGCCGAAAAGGGTATTTACGAAGTCACAGATCTGAGCTTAACACCTTACCTTGTTCCACAGGAATGTGGAATGAGAATGGATACAGAGTGGCTCGAAATTAGCAGACATACAAGTCTTGACAATAGTAGAACAGATCATTCGCCACAGACACTCCGCATTGAGAAGATGGATCGGGAATTTGCTTTTTCATGCCTTCCTTATACAGCATCTGAAATTGAAAATGCTCTGCATCATGAGGAATTACCACCAGCAAGAAGAACGGTTTTATGTGTATACGGAGCAGTCAGAGGAGTCGGAGGTATCGACAGCTGGGGAACTGATGTGGCAGACGAATATCATGTCAGTGCAGAAGAGGATATCAGATATTCATTCACCATCTGTTAGTCGCAATTGAAGTGTAGAACGGTATCGGAAAGCAGATCTAAGAAAAAGAGGGTGGCTCTAAATGCTGTTAGTATACGAAAACAAAGATAAGGGAATATCAGCAGAGTGGAAAAAAACAGTACATATGCCACCCCATTTACATGAAGCAATAGAGGTTGTGTATGTCACAAATGGAAATATTGCACTTGGAGTCGGAATGGAGCTGTATAACATGGACGAAGGTGATTTTGCGATAGTGTTTCCGAATGTAATACACCATTATCAGGTTTTTGACGAAAAAGAAAATAAAGCTATTTTCCTTTATATAGATCCGGCAGTTCTTTCAGGATTTTTGAAAGAATTACAAATATACAGTCCAAAAAATCCGGTGTTAAAAAAAGAAAATGTACATCCGGATGTGGTTCATGCAATAAAATTTTTGATGCAAAATCCAGAGTGTACTCCGATATTGGCACAGGCATATGCACAAATAATTCTTGCATATGTATTCACTGAAATACCGATGATCGATAAAAAATCATTAGGAAGTAATGATTTGATTTACAATTCTGTGGAGTATATAGCAAAAAATTTTAGAGATGAAATCAGTCTTGAAAAGATGGCATTCGATCTGGGGATAAGTAAATACGTGTTGTCGAGAATGTTTGCTAAAACTTTTCATTGTAACTTCAGCAAATATTTAAATGGCGTGCGATTAAATTATGCAGTTGGTGCATTAGAAAATACGCAGGATACGATAACAAACATATGTCTTGAATGTGGTTTTGAAAGTCAAAGGACATTTAACCGGGTTTTTAAAGAGAGGTACAAGATAACGCCAAGAGAATATCGTAAAAGATTAGAGATTGGGCTATAGGACTACGGCAATAACACTTGAAAATAATGAAAAATAGTGTAAAAATAGTGAAAATTTTCTGGAAAAACAATATAAAACAACCAATGGTTTCACAAACGCAACTAATTTGAAATTGTTCGTTGCATATAGGATTGCTATAATAAAATCACAAGATCTTGGAAAAACAAAAAATGAAAAGAGGCTGAGATTTTATGAAAACAATTGGCAATAAAATAAAAGAATTACGTCGTTCCAAAGGCATGTCCCAGAAAGATATTGCAGATAAATTAGGAGTTACCAGTCAGGCGGTAAGCAAATGGGAGAATGACGGCTCGCTGCCGGAAATGACAATGCTGCCGGATATTGCGTCCTTATTCGGGATTCAGATTGATGATCTGTTTGAATACTCTACCGAAAAACGTTACGAGAGTATTGAAAAGAAATTGCAATATGGAAGAGTCATGACAAATATGGAATTTGAGAATGAAGAAGCATTCCTGATCCGCGAGGTAGAGGCAGACCCGACGAATTATCATGCAATTTCTCTGCTTGGAGACTTTTACGGACACCGGGCAGAATGTATGTACCAAAAGTCAGTGTATTACGCAAAGCGGGCAATTGATTTACACCCAAACCAGAAGGGCGATATCAACAACATCAATAACGGAAATCATGGAAAACGGTTTGACTGGGATACAGCCAATCATCAGGAGTTGATCAGATATTGGTACAAATTATTAAAGACTGCACCGGAAAATACAAGGGTATATTTTTATCTGCTGGATAACCTGATTGACGATGGACGGATTGAGGAGGCAAAAACTGTTTTAAAAGAATCCTATCAGAAAAATCCAGATGAACTGAATGCTTTTTATGAGGTTTTTATCAAAGAAAAACAGGTGGGATTCGAAGCTGTGAAGGCAGAGTATGAGGCACTGGCGAAAGCAAATGAAAATAGCTGGAGAATTTTATTTTCCATTGCAAATGTATTTTCATACAATGAATACTTTAAAGAGGCAATCCAGATGTGGCAAAAGACATTCGACTGCATGCCAAAACCACGATATACAGATTCATTTGAAGCGATGGCACAGTGCTGTGTCAGAATGGGAGATCACGAGAGAGCAGTAGAATATTATAAGAAAGAACTGGAACTTTTACGTGAGGACTGGGGCTTAAAATACGGTGCTGAGGTAGATGCATTGGAGGAGAAAATCAGGGCACTGCAGTAAGAGGATTTCATCAGGATCACCTTCTAAAAATGTATTATTTTATAGGAATTTTATTTGTTTCTGCTGGTATACTGTGCTACTATTTAGACAGGGAGAGAAGAAATGAGGTCAAATGACAGAAAAACTGAATAGCAGCAATCTCAGACAAAATCCGAGGAATGTTAATGAGCTTGTGAATGAACTCACATTATTTGATGACGATCTGATGAGCCGGGTGTTTGATAAAAACATCAAAGCAACGGAATTGTTGCTCCGTATCATTCTTGGCAAAAAGGTTAAGGTTATCAGCGTGACAGGACAGAATGAAATGAAAAACCATCAGGTTGGCGGGCGTAATATTACGTTGGATGTGGATGCAATGGATGAAAATGGTGAGGAGATCGACATTGAAGTTCAGGGTAATTCGGAAGGAGCACATGTCAGACGTGCACGTTATCACAGCAGTATGGTTGATTCGAGAATGCTCAAGGAGGGACAGGCGTTTAGGGAACTGAGGGATTCCTATGTGATATTTATTTATAAGCATGACAAGTTCCGAAAGGGTTTACCTTTGTATCACGTAGAACGATACGTAGGCGAAACGAATGAACAGTTTCGTGACGGTTCCCATATCATTTACGTGAATGGAAATTATAAAGGGAATGATGAGATTGGTCAGTTAATGCAGGATTTTCGGGAGAAAAATCCGGAGTGCATGCACTACACGGAGCTGGCAGAAAGTGTGAAACATTTTAAAGAGAAAGAAGGAGGGCGTGAAGAAATGAGTGAGATTGTAGAGAGATATATTAATGAACGCGTCGAAGAACGTGTCGAAGAACGTGTGAAGGAATGTGTCGAAGAACGCGTGAAAGAACGTGTAGAAAAAGAAAAGACAATTTCGGTTCAAAATCTCATGAACAACATGAAATGGACGTTAGACCAGGCACTTGACGCGCTTGGAATTAAGGGGAAGGAAAGAACACTTATCACCCAGCAGTTGCAAAAATAATAAAGCATTAAGTAAGGAGAGGCTTCTGAAAAAGGGAGTCTCTTTTTTACTTTATAGGAAATTTCTCAAATCGTCAGAAATAGTGTATAATAGGCTGGAAATAA
>OHDC01000567.1_pt1 | contig 20764 bp, 19 predicted proteins | sample 1566851 | NCBI WGS metagenome assembly OHDC01 (sample SAMEA3879590, study PRJEB24766) | human gut metagenome | biome: human-associated habitat; feature: feces | place: USA | collected 1985/1987 | reverse complement strand
TGACATTTACGGCAAAGAATCTAAAAGCTGGAAAGACCGTATCACTTTCAAAAAGTTTTGAACTCACAGGCAAAACCGAAAGGGATCTCCCGGAGTTTCAATGTCAGAAACTTCAGGTATATGCAAAAGGTATGGTGAGCACCTATCGTTATGCCAGTGGAAAATTGAGCAGTGATTACGCGACACCGGATAAAAAGGCACCGGTGATCAGCGGATTTGTTGGAAAGAACAGTTACAACGGAAATATCCCATATCAGACAGTATACAGTGATCAGGAAAAAACGTATGATTATTTCAAATATGTAGGTGTAAAAGATAACCGCGATGCAAAGGTAACACTGAAAGTGGATACCAGTAAGGTGAATTTCAAGAAAAAGGGTACCTATACGATTACCTATATGGCAGAGGATAAAGCTGGAAATGTCAGCAAAAAAACTGCAAAAATTGCGGTACGTGTGAACGATTCTCTTGATCAGATGGCAGATACGGTACTGGGACGTATTATAAAAAAAGACTGGTCCAATCAGAAAAAAGCGACTGCTATTTACAATTATACAAGAGGTCATATTGCTTATACCGGAAATTCAAACAAATCAAGCTGGGAGAAAGAAGCTTCTAACGGTTTGCGTTATGGACGCGGAGATTGTTTCACTTACTACTGTGTGTCCAGAGCATTGCTCACGCGTGCCGGAATTCCAAATATTGAGGTGACGCGTGTGCAGGGGTATGGACATCACTGGTGGAATATGGCATATGTAAATGGTGGTTTTTATCACTTTGATACCTGCCCACGTAAGGCTGGTGGAAGATTTTGTCTGGTCACTGATGCTCAGTTGAAGCATTATTCTGCAACGGTAGGAGGACGTTCTCATATCTGGGCGTATAATAAGAAGCCAAAGTCACCAAAGAATGTATTGTCATCTATATTTTAAAAGGAGACCAGCTATGAAAAAGCAGTGGATTAAGAAAGTTATAGGGGGAATATTGTGTGGGGTGTTGTTACTTTCAGTTTGTACAGAGGTCGCACCAATACAAACATTAGCAGCAACAAAGGAAAATTTATATTTATATATGAGTCCAAATACCGGAAAATATGGATTTGTAAATGACGGGGGATTGGTAATGATTGATCCCGTGTATGATCAGGCATATGATTTTAATAATGGAATGGCGCTCGTAAGCAAAGATGATAAATATGGATATATTAGTGAAAATGGAAATATTGTTGTACAGCCTAAATATGAATATGCGAGTAGCTTTTCGTGTGGATATGCAGTTGTAAAAAATCAAGAAAAATATAAATTTATTAACACAAAAGGGAAAAATGCATTTTCTGCTGTATATGAAGATGCAAATCCATTTAGTGAAAATCTTGCGGCAGTAAAAATTGGTAAAAAATATGGGTATATTAATAAAAAAGGTAAACTGGTAATTAAGCCCATATATGATTATGCTTATGTTTTTTCAGAGGGAAAAGCTTTTGTAGTAAAAAAGGGGCAACCCGGATTTATAAACACCAAAGGAAAGTTTTTGTTTAAGGCTCCAAAGGGAACAGATGTTATGGAGTTTTCTGGGGGATATGCTTATTTTTCCTATAAAGGAAAAATTGGATTTATTAACAAAAAAGGAAAGGTAGTAATTAAGCCAACAGGATATGGGGTGGGATATTTTTCAGAAGGACTTGCTGTTTGGGCAAAAGATAGCGAAAAATATGGTTATATAAATACGAAAGGAAAAACTGTTATTCCACTTAAATATGAGTCAGCATATGATTTTTCGGAGGGATTAGCCTGTGTACAGGAAAAAGGAAAATATGGATTTATTAATAAGAAGGGTAAAATGGTTATCTCAGCCATATATGATGAGGCATGGGGATTTTCAAATGAATTATGTTATGTGAGAAAGGATGGAAAAGCGTATTTCATTAATAAAGCAGGGCAAATAATGTTTGAAGTCAAATAGGGATATTTGTTTTATAGGAGAAAAGGAATATGAGAAAAACAACAATAAATAAAATTATATGTGATTTTGCATTTGTAATGAGTATCATGATAATAATCGTCTGTATACCAAGTTTTTCGGTACAGGCAAAAGAACAAAATCCATTATATTCATACGTGGATTCAAAAACAGATTTGTGTGGCTTTGTGGACAAGAATGGCAAAGTTGTAATTGATCCTGCATATGATACAGTGTGTGATTTTTCCGATGGACTGGCAGCAGTGCAGAATAGTGATGGAAAATGGGGATTTATTGATAAAACAGGAAAAGTAGTAGTTCCACTTGTTTATAGGATGTGTGGCGATTTTTCAGAAGGTTTAGCATCTGTAGAAACAGAAGATGAAAAATGGGGATATGTAAATACACAGGGAAATATTGTCATTGCACCTGAATATATTGGCGTGAGTGCATATTCTGAAGGTTTGGCATGTGTAAGAACAAAATCGGGGAAATATGGAAAATATGGATATATTGATAAGAAGGGAAAAATGGTAATTAAAGCGAAGTATGACGATGCATATTCATTTTCCGATGGACTGGCAAAGGTAAGGCATGGAAACAAAGTTCAGTATATTAATCAAGCAGGTAAAGTTAAAATATCAAAAAAAATAAAAAATGATGACAGTGATTATATGGATTTTTCAGAAGGACTTGCATCATTTTACCAAAAGAATAAATTTGGGTATATCGATAAAAAAGGTAAAACCGCTTTTATATTAAATGCATCCGTTACTTATGCGGATGACTTTTATGAGGGAATGTCCATTGTATATGATAAGAAGGGAAAGATAGGATATATCAACAATAAAGGCAAAATTGTTATTCAGCCAAAGTATACAGATGCCTCTATTTTTCAGGAAGGCCTGGCTTATGTAAAGGTGAAAAACAAATATGGATTTATTAATAAAAAGGGTAAAACAGTAGTTAAACCGGTTTATGATCGTGTATCAATGTTTTGCAATGGCCTTGCTTATGTGGAAAAAAACGGAAAGGCATTTTATATTGACAAAACTGGAAAAAAGGCGATTGTATTACCATAATTACAGATTAAGTAAGATGATAGAAAAGAAAGCAGGAAAGGGAAAAACAGTAATAATTACCGCAATTTCTACAGATGGAACAAATAAAAAAGCAAATGAACAAATTAAGATTAAATAAAGTATCAGAGTGAAAACTGTGTCAAGGAGGAAATTTTTAATGAAAAAAATAATGAAAAATTTTGTTTGTATGTTTTTATGTGTGATAATGGCAGTATCCATTATACAGATACCTGAAAAAGTTACTGGTGAAACTACTGAAAGTTTCATCTTGTATCGATATATGGATGCAAAAACAGAAAAATATGGTTATGTAAATAAAAACGGAAAAGTTATTGTAAAAGCTGTTTATAATGAGGCATCCGAATTTTCAAATGGATTTGCACAGGTGAGAAAAAATGGTAAATCAGGTTTTATTAATTCAAAGGGAGAACTGGCAATTCCATTAAAGTATGAGAGTGTATCAGAATTTTCGGATGGACTTGCAGCAGTCAGCACAAAAAAAGAATTCTTTTTTATTACAGAAAACGGGGAGCCGGCATTTGATACGACATATTCAATGGCTTATGGATTTTCAGATGGTCTTGCACCTGTAAAAATTAAAGATAAGTTTGGATATATTAATACAAGCGGAGAGCTTGTGATTCCAGCAAAGTATAGTTGGGCATATCCATTTTCGGAGGGACGTGCATTTGTAATAAAAAATGATTATAAAGAACTAATTGATGCAAATGGAAACACTATTGTAAAATATAAAGATGATTTAGAAAGAGAAAATTTTTCAGATGGGTATGCAATAATTCGCAGAAATGATAAGTATGGATATATTAACAAGAGCGGAAAGGTAGTTATCAAGCCTTCATCCAAATGGTATCAGGTAGAGAGTTTTTCGGAAGGCCTGGCATCATATTGGGTAGGACCAACAACATTTGAAAATGCGTATGGGTATATCAATAAAAAAGGAAAAATAGTTATTAAACCATCATATGGACAGGCATTCCAGTTTTCAGATGGGCTTGCGTGCGTACAGGATGGAAAAACTTATAAGTATGGATTCATTAATAAAAAAGGGAAAAAAGTCATTAAGTGTACATATGATTATGCACTAAACTTTAAAAATGGATTAGCTTGTGTTATGAAGAATGGAAAGTCATACATGATTGATAAGAAAGGAAAAACGATTACCATCAAGTAATGAAGCAGTGTGAATAAATGAAGCAAACGATAAAATACCTGTGTTTTGTATTTTTATGCCTGCTTGTTACATTCGGAAAACATACCGAAGCATCGGCGGCTGTGCGTGACATCACAGTTGCCGATGATGACCAGATCAAGGTGGAAGTTTGTGTCGGAGATACTGGTCGAATTGTTGTCACAGGGGACAGCAGCAGGATCGTGGAATACGAATATTTAACATCCGCCATGGATGATTCGGAACTGATTACAATGGATGCAAATGGAACCTTCACAGTCAAGGCAAAGGGGGAAGAAAACATTTTTGTCTACGGCCACGATGAGAATGAGGAAGATATTTTTTATGCTAAAATTACGCTCATCATTCATCCGGATATGAGCGGAGTTACGCTAAAAAAGTCATCCATAACGGCCTATTTGCCAAGGTCATATCAGGACACAAAAAATACTTACTATAAGCGGGCAGATATTAATATTCCGGTGAACAGCACAGAGCTATTGGACGAATACGAGCGGCATACCTCTTTTCAGTACACATCATCGTTAGATGGAACAGATGATGTGTGGGTGAGTGCAGAACTGCGGAACAATACCATTGAGTTGTCAATTGAGGCAACAAAGAGCTGTAAAATGAAAATCATGTTCACAATTGAAGGAAAAACATTTGTAATTCCTGTAAAAGCAAAAGTGGTGGATCTTTCAAGTTATGGATGCTTACTGGAAAAAGGACATACCCAAAAACTCAGAGTGAAAGGGTGTTCGGAAAAAATTGTCTGGAAATCTTTTGATTCCAAAATTGCATCTGTAAGCAAAAATGGTGTGGTAAAAGGAAAGAAGATTGGAAATGTATTGATTTCGGCAAAACTTGGTGATCAATATGTTGGTTGTGTCGTATCCGTTACGACCGCACAGATCAAAAAAGTTTGTGCCAGAGCCAGTTATATGGGAAAAAACTGGAAATACAGTCAGGCAAAACGCGGACAAACGGGATATTATGATTGCAGTTCGCTGGTGTGGAAAGCCTATAAGCCCTATACAAAAGTCAATTTTGGAAGTGCAGCTTATCCGGGAACTACAAAAACAGAATCTGCCTGGTGCAGAGATCATGGAAAACTGTTGAAAGGCGGTTTTTCATGGAAAAAGTTAAAGCAAATGAAATTCAATCCGGGAGATATTGTATTCAAATCGGAAGATTCTTCTCATCCGTATGCAACAACCTATCATGTGGAAATGCTTACAGGCTATGTGTGTTATCGGTTTGATAAAAATGGAGAACCGTGGATTGAACCGCTTTGGGCGACCAGAGACAGTGACTATGGTGCGGAAGAGGGAGCACTTATGGCAAGACCGACAAAGTGATTTAAAAGGGAATGGAAAAATTGTGGGTAGATAAAAGTCAGTAGCTCGTTGGAGTTTGCTGGCTTTTGGTTGTTACAGCGATGTTTTGGAAAAGTAAAAGGCACTGCCAATTTTCATATTATAATACAAAATCTAATAGAATTACCTACTTTTTTTAAAAGAAAGTATTTTAATATCAAGATAAGTCAGATTATGCATCAGAGAGGGAAAGATTAGAGAACTGTTCAGTTTATTATAGTATGGATTCTCTAAAAAAGTAAAGGACCAATAGAGGGCACATATTGTTTGTCGGGCTGGAAAGGTTATAATAAAATTGTATATACATAATAAAGGAGGTTTATGGAGATGAATAACAAATTGAAAAAGATTGTTGCTTTATGTCTGGCATTTGCGATGGTTGCAACGGTTGTGTTGCCGGAGAGTGCATATGCAAAGACAAAGAAAACAGCAAACTATGTAACACGGGCATACGTGCTGCAACAGGTAGAAAAACTCATTGGTGCAACACAGACAAGTGATGACGTGATACAGATCAAGGATGTCAAGAAAAGCAGTCCGTATTATAAGACGATGTCTATTGCCGTCAATGCGGGATTGGTAAAGCCGGATAGTAACCAGAAATTGCATCCGACTAAAAAAGCGACCAATAAGTATGTCGCATCAGTTCTTGCAAAAATTTCTGAGACAAGCACCAAAAACGTGTTGGGAAAGAAGATAGCAGCGACAAAACTGACAAAGAAAAGTTTAAAAACATTCTTAAATCAGAAATTTCCAAATGTCGTATCTAAATCTGATGCCAAGCTGAAAAAGGGAAATGTAGTCATTAATAAACCAGTAACATTGAATGATGCAAAAATCACAGGAGACCTTGTGATCGGAGATGGTGTTGCTGACAAAGAAGTTGTTTTAAATAATGTTACCGTTACCGGAAAGACGATTGTCCGTGGCGGTGGAGAAAATTCCATTATTATTACCGGGACTTCGGATATTTCGGATATGGTGATCCGTCAAGTGAACAACAAGGTCAGCATCAAGGTAAAAGGTGATGCGAAAGTCAGTATGGTCTATATCAATGATGGTTCTAATGATGTAAATATTGTGGGAACCGTTGGCGCCGTTAATATTATAGGTGAAAATCTGAAAGTCACACTGACAGATGCAACGGTAAATACATTGGTAGTAGCGGATACAGCAAAGAATGCAGTTGTTGAGGCAGATAAGAATTCAAGTATTAAGGAAGCGACTTTAAATGCAGCCGGAACAAAGATTCAGGGGGAAGGCAAAGTTGAGGCAATTAATGTCAATGCAAATGATACGGTTGTTACAGTAAAAGACGCAAAGATCAATGTCAAGGATAATGTTACACCTCCAAAAACAAATGCGGATAACAATAGTCAGACAACAACGGATACCAATATCAGTAATGATAATAATTCGGGTGGCGGTTCCTCCAGTGGTGGATCTTCTACAAGTGGAGGCTCAACTTCAGGTGGAAGCAGCGAAAATCCAAGTACTCCGGATGTTCCGAAGGTAAATTATGTTACGGATAGTCGGTTCGCAGATGGGTATCCGAAAGTTGTGACAGATAAAGAGAATCAGAAAATAACTATAACTTACAAATTAAAAGATGGTGTGGCATCTGAGGAAAAACCTGCAAAGATCTACAATCTTGTAACAGATTATAATACGAATTGGGATGCTACGACAGAGGCGGTTCTTCACGGACATTTGGGTGTCGTGAATGAGCAAACACATGAAATGGTTCCTACGGAATATTACGATTTCTTAAAGATCACCGATGCCGGGGAACATACAGTAGACTATAAAATTATGGATCACGCTACCAGTGATGGATTAACAACCTATAGTGTTATTGACTGTGATGGAAAAGTATCGGATACCCCGACAAAAATTGCATTTGACAGGGACACGGCAACGAGTGTTGTGAAAAATAAGGTATATGTATCTGATGTTTACATTAATAAGGCAAAGGATACTGTTTATTTGTATCTTAGAAGTGAACTTGACCAGACAACTGTCACTTCGGCTGCGGCCTTTACAATAAAGAAAAATGGTCAAACACTGAACGATATCAGGATCAGCAAAATGGAATTGATGAGCAAAACCGGTGAAAAGTCAGGTCCTTATGTTGCATGTATTAAGTTGTCTTTAAATAAGGCATTGGATGATTCAACTGTGAATTATTCGTTATATTATGCTGGTACAGAGATTACAGATACTGTTGGAAATCCATTGGAAACATTTGACTGTTCACTCATGACGGTATCGGATGGGATTAAAAATGCATATACTTCACAGGATGGTCAATATGTTTCATTTGAGGTTCCTGTTTATCAGTGGATGTCTTATACAACGTATCAGGAAATCCGAGACGATCTTGGCGTATATGTAGATGGAAAACAAATCAATCAGAAGAATTGGTCTTATTCATGGTCAATTGGAGATATGAATATTCGGGTTCACGATACTTCGCTTACAAATTCTAAAAAAGTAGAATTAAAATCGGTCAGTGGAAAAACATTATATACAGCTGCAGGTGATAAACTGGATAATTTAAGTGCCAACTTAGAGAAAGATCGTGAAGGCTCTATTTCATCTGCTGTATATGAAAAAGAAAATAATAAAATCGTTCTTACATTAACAGAGAACAGTTCATTTGAAAAAGGTTTTGGTTTTTATGATTGTAACTTTATGGTAAAGATTGCAGGGAAAGAGTATCGTTTACGTGGAAACAGTTATGTTCGACCAAGTAATGCGGGATACATAATAGAAATTGATAAGGATAATTTAAAACACCTTGATCTGTCGGAAGTATCCGAATTTTCCATTAAGTATGCGCCAATTATTTCTGCAGATGAAAGGACAAACGACTGGAATGATCTTTTTGCTTATAATAGTGGAAAACCTGTAGACGCAACGGATTATATTCCGGTAACAATCCAGTAATTTGTTCTACAATCTGTTAATGGTATTGAAAGGGCTGTAAAATAAGGTTTTAATTAAAGAAAAACCAGTCAAGAAAAATGTTTGTACCGCTTCCAAAAAAGTTAGATCTAAAAATCTAACTTTTGGGGGCGGTATTTTTATTTTTCATGAATTTAACATCCATCAATTTCAGAAAAATCAATATACAGATTATCATAAATATTTAACTTAATGGTAGCGACAACGGAATATTGAATATTTAAAATATTCTGTTCAAAAAATTTACAGTAACTGTTTTGCGTGACTATAAGCTGTGGTAATAACAAAACATTTCTCTGGCCCTTCACGCGAAAAAATTGGTACTTTAGACCTAAAAATAAAAGGCACAATGAAGGGCACATATTGATAGAAATATCAGGAATGTTACAATAAAATCAGATAAAATTTTAAGGAGGAACAAGAATGAAGAAAAAATTATATAGCGCGATATTAGCTTCGATTATGGTGATCGGAAGCATTTGTGGAGTTGCAATACCTGTTTATGCAAAGGAAGAAACGAAAATTATAGATGGAAATGATTCATATGATACAGCAACATATTTGGATATAAATGGAAGTTATTCAGATGTTCTGGCAGACCGTGATGACGTTGATTTTTACAAGTTGACCCCAGATTCAAACGGAAAATTATCTATACATTTTGGACATACATATGGAGATAGTAGTGATGGATGGGAGGTAATTACTTATAAGTATCAAGATGGAGAATACTTAGAATTAAGTGATACAGTAATTCAATTAAAGGATAATGAGAATATAGAATTACCCTTTGTAGGTGCACAGCAGGGATGCAAATACTATATAAAAGTAAAAGGATATTATGGAGATGCTGTAAATAAAAAATACACAATAAAAACAACATTTACTAGATCAGAACAATATGAGAAGGAAGAGAATAATTCTTATAGCAGTGCAACTGAAATGGGAATGAATTCAACGTATACAGGGACACTTAATAATAAAAGTGATGTTGATATCTACAGAATTATTTCAAGCGGTGATGGAAAAATAGCACTTACATTTGAACATACATATGCAGAAGATTCAAGTGGATGGAATGTTATAATATATCGTTATGCAAATGGTGAATATCAGGAATTGAGCAATGAAATTATTGAGCAAAAAGATAGTGAGGTGTACCAATTACCATATATTGGTGCAGTTTCGAATGGTGTATATTATGTGAAAATAACACATTATTATTGGGAAGAGATTGGCAAAGAATATGTTCTTCGAAATACATTTCTACAATCGGGCTATTATGAAAAGGAAGAAAATGACAGTTATAAAACCGCTACAGATTTAATGGTGGGAAAGGTACATAATGGTACGCTTAATAGTAATAATGATAAAGATTTCTGGAAAATTACAGCCACAAAAAAAGGATATATTAAATTAAACTTCGGACATGAGTATGTAGATAATGGTAATGGCTGGAGCGTTTCTGTGTATCAATATATAAATGGTGAGTATAAAGAATTGAGCAGTCAGACAATTGAACTCAAGGATAATAAATCATTGCAGTTAAAAGGAATTTCAGCACAGGCGGGGAATATATATTATATAAAAATAACAAACTATTACTGGGATGCAATTGGTAAAAATTACACATTGAAAGCAACATATTCTGTTGCAAAACCATATAATCTGCGCGGAACAATTTATGGAAAGAAAATATCGTTAAAATGGGATCGAGCCAATACGGTAAATGGTTTTGAAGTATATTGCAAAGTTGGAAACGGAAAATATAAAAAAATAGCAGATACGTCAAAAAACAGTTATACATATAAGAAACTTTCGAAAAAGAAAACCTGTTATTTTAAAGTAAGGTCATATATAATGAATAATGGTGTAAAAGAATACAGCAGTTTTTCAGCTGTGGTAAAGGCAAGAGCGTGGTAGTACAATGTGGAACAGATTCCACTATTCTTTGCAAAGGAGAAAAATGAAAAGGAAAATAGAAATTACGATACTGTTAATCGTATCTATATTAATAATTAATGTAGATGGCACTTATGCCAAAACCTCAAAAAATTTAGTGAGAAACCCAGGATTTGAAAGTTCTGATTTTTCGATGTGGAAATATAAAGGAACCGGAATGGATAAGCTGGATTATTATACGGAGGACCCCGTTGGAATCTGGGATAAAGAAGATGACTGTCATTCCGGGGATTATACGTTTCATTTTTGGTCGACATATAAACATCACTTTAGACTGGAGCAGACAATTTCAAAAAAGAAACTTAATAAAAAGAAGACATATAAAGCATCGGTGTATATACAGGGAGATGAAGTAGGAAAAAATGCAGAGATATATTTATATGTTATAGCAGATGGAAAGAAGTATGTTTCTGGATTGGTAGAATTGGATGGCTGGCAGGATTGGAAGAAGGTAACCATTGACAATATTAAATGTACAAAAGGAGATGTAAAAATAGGCGTATATGTAGATCATGCAGCAGACGGCTGGGGAATGATTGATGATTTTTATTTTGGACAGGAATGAAAAAATAGGAGTCGGTGAAGTAAATTTGTAATGGAAATCTCATCTGTGAAAGCAGATGGGATTTTTTAGTTTCTTTCAGAATATAGAAAATTGAAATTGATAAATTCATAAAAACTGGATATAATTACATTGTAAGAAAAGTAAGGAATGTATTACCGCGAAAGGAGGTTTTTATATGGAACTGGCAAAAGTGACGTCAAAAGGGCAGGTGACAATACCTATTGAAATCCGAAAGAAACTCGGGATTAAGAATGGTGATAAAATCTTGTTTGTGGAAGAATCTGGAAGAATATATATGATGAATTCTTCTATGGATGCATTGCGTGAAGCTCAGAGAGCATTTGCAGGAGAAGCAGAAAGACTTGGACTCAAAGATGATGATGATGTAATGACAATGATTAAAGAACTTAGGGAAGAAAGTGTGGTGAAGTGAATGAGAATTATGCTTGATACCAATGTGTTGATATCAGCATTGCTATTTCCCGGTGTAAAGATGGATGCAATGATGAATTATATATTTACACACCATCAGCTTGTGTTGTCATCGTATGTTGTAGATGAATTGAAACGTGTAGTTAAAAGAAAATTTCCGGGAAAGGGTTACAAAGACAGCAATGGAATTTGTCCCGGGCAGTTTCTTTGGAGGGATGGCAATAATGGCATTATACAACAAAGATATACTGCTCTGGACAATTTTTATTTTTCATCAATTTAACATCGCATCAATCTCAGAAAAATCAATATACAGATCATCATAAATATTCACTTTAATAGTAGCATCAAATGAGTATTGAATATTTAAAATATTTTGTTCAAAAAAATTCACAGTAATTGTCCGGCGGCGGGGATCAACGATCCAGTACTCACGTACACCGGCATTTTTATAGTAGTAAAGTTTTCGGATGTAATCATCGGCGGGATTTCCAGGAGAGACGATTTCAATGATAAAATCAGGTGCACCATTACAGCGTTTTCCGTCGAGTTTGTCGGGATTACAGATAACCATCAGATCCGGTTGGACAATTGTCAATGGCGAATCGTTTAGCTTTACATCAAAAGGGGCACTAAAAACACGACAAGAACCATGTTTCTTTTTAATATAATTGTTGATCGTAGTGGAAAGTTCCATGGAAATGGTTTGGTGTTCCTGTGAAGGATTTGCCATATCATAAAGAATTCCTTCGAATATTTCAATATGGATATCTTCTGAAAGAGCCTCATATTGTTCAAAAGTTATTTTATCAAATGGTTTTAAATCAGACATTTTAGGCCTCCGGTTTCTATAACAGATATAGGGACTAATGAAACAGCACATTTAGAAATGATAATATGGTAGCATAACGGTCTCATATTTACAACCAGAGAAAAAACATGTTATATGTTTTTATGCAGAAAATTCGAAATAGCTTAAGAGAAAAGATGGTTCTGAGTATAATTTTTGAAAGTTATGGGACATATGAGCAAAAAATTTATTGAAATGTCCAATTTCCAAAGCCAAGGGGACATATAGACAAAAAGTTTATTGAAATGTCCCACTTTCGAAAGGTAGCGGGACATATAAACAAAAAGCTCAGTGCTATGTCCTGTTTTTGAAAAGTAATGGGACATAGAAGACAAGAAAGATTGCATATGTCCTAGAGAGGGAAAAGTCAGGGACATAGAAGGCAGGAAAAATCATATATGTCCCAAAGAGGAAAAAAAGAGGGACGTAGAAAGCGAGAAAAATTGCATATGTCCCCCAAATGCCATCATAACTTTTATTGCATGACACGCAATGAGAAAAAATATCGCCTTACCAGAGAATATTTGACAAATACCCTGTGGGGGTATAATATAAGCGTGAAAATAAAAAATAATGCAATAAAGGAATCTATAACATGTTTGGATATTATAAATTTCTATGCATCATTTGAAACCTGATGCAAAAATAAAAATCTTTCAGATATTACAAAAGGAGTAGACACAATGATCAAAACAACATTAAAAATTGACGGTATGATGTGCGGCATGTGTGAATCCCATATGAATGAAGTGATCCGCAAAAATTTTAAAGTGAAAAAAGTAAGTTCTTCCGCACGTGATGGAGAGACTGTAATCATCAGCGAAGATCCGATTGATATTCCGTGGGCAAAGAAAGCCATTCATGAGATCGGATATGAGATGACAGGAAGTTCCAGCGAGCCATATGAGAAGAAAGGACTGTTTCACTTCGGGAAAAAATAAGGAGGTTTTTTACCAATGAAAAGGCAAAGCAAATTCTTTGGAGAGTTCAAGAAGTTTATTCTGCGTGGAAATGTGATGGATATGGCGGTCGGTGTTATTGTCGGCGGCGCATTTACGTCTATTGTGACATCTCTGAATGCAGATATCCTGACTCCGATCCTGGGAATTTTCGGAGGCACGGACTTTTCTTACCTTACGGTTACGCTTGGAACAGGAGAAAATGCACCGGTTTTGCATTATGGCAATTTTATTACTGCAGTAATCAATTTTCTGATCACGGCACTTGTGATTTTTATTATGTTGAAAGTTATCAACCGGATCACAGAAAAACTGAGCACGTTAGCAGGTATGGAGGAAGAAAAGCCGGACCCGACAATAAAAAAATGTCCATTCTGTTATTCGGAAATTGATATCAGGGCAACCAGATGTCCGCACTGTACATCCGTACTGGATGAGCAGGAATAAAAACAAAATAATAACACTATTGGAAGGGAGTGACAGAGCCATCATGGAGGTCACTTCCTTTTCAAAATCAGGTGAGCATGAAATTAGAAATAGAAAAGAGGAAAACAATATGGACGAAAACACAAAAAAGCGCTTAGACCAGCAGTTTGCTTTTATCCGGGAAATTGACAGGGAAAAATTTATTGGGAGACAAACCTATTTATCGGATGGCAGGCGAAAGGAAAATGATGCGGAGCATGCCTGGCATATGGCGATCATGACCATGCTGCTCAGTGAGTATGCGAATGAACCGATTGATGTGCTTCATACAATCGGCATGCTTTTAATCCATGATCTGGTGGAGATTGATGCCGGAGATACTTATGCTTATGATGAGGAGGGAAAGAAGACACAGGCTGACCGGGAGAAAAAAGCGGCCGACCGGATTTATGGTCTTCTTCCGGAAGAACAGGGAAAGATGCTGTATGATCTTTGGATTGAATTTGAGGCGCAGAAGACGCCAGAAGCAAAGTTTGCGCGTGTGATGGACAATCTACAGCCTATGATGTTAAACGCCGCTACAGACGGCAAAGCGTGGGTAGAACACGGGGTGCATCTGGCACAGATTATGAAGCGTAACGAGCATACAGCAGAGTATTCTGAAATTTTAATGGAATATGCAAGGGAAATGTTTATACAGCCGAATCTTGACAACGGGCATATCATCGAGGATGAAAAGAAATAGTTCAGGGCTGTAATGCAGAACAAAAGCGTGTGAAAACCAGAAAATTTTCACACGCTTTTCGTCTGCGTTTTTTTATGAGATTGTCATGAAATAATTACGCATTTTTTGCATCGTTGTACTTCTTTACATAATTCTTGATACGATCGTATGGATTCAACAGATCGCTGATAGAAGAATCATGATTTAAAGTATCAATGATATATGCAATATATTTACTCATATCGCAGCTGATATAGTACTCACGGGAGAGAAGCTCCGGAGTCTGATAAATCAGGTTTGTGGTTACTACACGGTAAATCAGGCCTTCTTCGTATGCTTTATCGAAAGAAGCAAGTCCGTTTGTGAATAATCCGAACGTAGAAACAACGAAAATACGGTTTGCTTTACGCTTCTTTAATTCACGTGCAGTGTCAATCATGCTTTCGCCGGAGGAAATCATATCATCAATGATCAGTACATCTTTGCCTTCGACGTTGGAGCCTAAGAATTCATGGGCAACGATCGGGTTACGTCCGTCTACGACACGGCTGAAGTCACGTCTCTTGTAAAACATACCCATATCAATGCCAAGTACGTTTGCAAGGTAAATTGCACGGTTGGTGGCACCTTCGTCCGGGCTGATGATCATCAGATGCTCGGCATCAATGGTCAGATCCTTTACGTTCTTTAAGATACCTTTGATGAACTGATAGGAAGGCATTACATTCTCAAAGCCATTCAGAGGAATCGCATTCATAACACGAGGATCGTGAGCATCAAATGTGATGATGTTGTCGATTCCCATATTGTAAAGCTCCTGCAGTGCTAATGGGCAGTCAAGAGATTCACGGGCAGTTCTTCTGTGCTGACGGCTTTCGTACAGGAATGGAAGAATGACAGTGATACGGCGGGCTTTTCCGCCGACCGCAGCAATGACACGCTTTAAATCCGCAAAGTGATCATCTGGAGACATATGATTGGTATGTCCGCAGAGTGAATAGGTCATGCTGTAGTTCGTAACATCTACCATGATATAGAGGTCATAGCCCCGGACAGACTGATTGATAACACATTTCGCTTCTCCGGAACCAAATCGTGGAATATGAGGCTCGATGATGTAGCTCTCTTTGTGATATTCCTTGAAAGCAATATCGTTGTGATGCTCGTGTTCGCGATGCTCTCTCCAGGTGGACAGATAGCTGTCTACTTTTTTCCCTAATTCCATACAGCTTGCAGTCGGAATCAGTCCGAGAGTACCGGTTGGCATGGTTTCCAAAATTCTTTCGTCGTTTGGCATGATTTTCCTCCAGGTTTAAATTAATTGATAAACATATATGCATATAATAGACCCATAACTATGGGGTATTATCTGGAAATGATACGTGTGCGTTTCTGTTTGCGGATATCTTCTTCTGTGAACAGATTGATAAAAGTATAGGAATCTAAAATACGTGAAAATGTTCGTTCAGAATAGGACTCCTTGATCCGTTCCACACTCAGGTTGGTAGAAATAATGGTGGATTTTTGCCGGATCAGCCGTTCATTCACACACAAAAACAGCTGGGAAGAGGTAAAAGAGTTAATCAGTTCTGTTCCCAGGTCGTCGATGACTAACAAATCGCAGTCGAAAATATTCTGGTGTGTGGCAATTGCATCGGAATCTTTTTCAAACACACCTTTGCTTAATATATCAAATAATTGGAATGCTGTAAAGTAAATTACGGAATATCCGTGGTCAAGAAGTTCTTTGGCAACACAGTTTGTCAGAAAAGTTTTTCCGACACCGGTTTTTCCGTAAAACAGCAGATTTTTTGGCTTGTGATCAAAATCGTCAATAAAATAATGACATTCCCGCACCGCTTTTTGTGCGGTTTCATAAGAAGAAAGTCCTGTCAGCGGATTTTTTTCCTCTTTCGAATAAAAATCGTAGCGGAAATTGTCAAAATTTTCAATACGGAGTATTTGGCGAATGTTGGACTGGGCATAGACGGTATTGATAATTGCCTGTTTAAAACAGTGGCATTTTTTCCCGTCGATATACCCGCTGTCTTTGCAATCCGGACAGGTATAAACCGGGTCCAGATAGTCTGCCGGATACCCGCTTGCAGTAAGGAGCTGCTGCCGTTCCAGAGACAGGGCACTTAGTTCCTGCTTTAAGGAGGCCAGTGCATTGGTGTCTCCATCAAGATGCAGACGCGCCTGACGGACGGAAGAAGATGCAACACTTGCATCAATTTCCTTCAGACGGGGAAGCTTTTTTAAAACCTCCGCACGCCGTGTTTCGAGAATATGACGGTTATGCAGTTGGCGCTCATCGTATTCATGCATGATCTCATCATACTGTGCATTGGAAAGCGGCATTTGATTCTCCTTTTATTGCTCAACAGATGATATGGGAGTGATTATGACCGGATCGGAGAGTTTAAAAGCATGGCTTCCAGACTCTTATAGTCATTTTCACGGGATTCAAAGTTATTAAAATTGTTTTTCTTCGGAGAAGCGGCTGCATTTGCTTTCGCTGCGGCTCTCTCCTTTTTCTTTTGCTGATGGGTGGCGTCGAGGCGTTTGACATCTTCCAGAGAATGTACCTTGTCGTTATACCAGCTGGTCAGAATAGAATCGGCATAACTGAAACTTGACTGACCGGTACTGGAAATGGTGCGGGCACAGGCTTCCTGGATCAATGACAGATCAAAAGCGTATTCTTTGGTCCATTTGCGGATCATGGCTGTTTCGGAATCGATAAGGTTTCTTCCTGTGATGCCGAAAGCTTTCATGACGGCGTAGTACGCTTTGCTGCGGACGGCGGCTTCACTTTTGGCCTGTTCCACAGAAGTAATTTTTTTCTCATGCCATGCCAGTGCCACTTTATTCAGATAACGAAGATTTGTATGTCCTTTGCTGACGCAATATTCCACCAGATAGACGATCAGTTCGGCAGAAAAGTGAAGATCTTCATGCCAGAATAAGATCGTGTTGATATCATTCTCACTGAATGGATGCCGGATATAGGTTTCCACGACAAAAAGCATTTCCTGAATATCCGGATTTTTCTGAAATTCTGCGATTTCATCCAGCGTATAATGGCGGATCTGCGGTTCCTGCGGCTGATTCGCAGGCTGGGAGCAAGAAACGTTTTCCCCTGCAGCGGATGCTGGTGTTTCTTCCAAAGAAACAGCAGACGGGGCAGGAGAGGAAGATGCCTCTTCCGTGTTTGTGGAATCTTCCGGAAACGGAAGAAGACCGATTCCGCACAATTTACCGTCGGCGGTTTCCTCCAGAGAGAGGAGTCCTTCTTTCTGCCAGTAACGCAGTGCACGCTGAATGTCCATTTCTGTATTGTTAAATTTGTCAGCAATTTCAGAAATTGTACAATTTGATGCATGAGAATGGATGCACCGTAATAAATATAAATATACCTTAACAAATTCCCCGTTTGCTGACGGCATAAAGCGGTCAATAAACTGGTTGGGAACGATTGTGTCCGTGGCTGGACAATCATTGTGCAGCTGAATGTTTATCATATGTCATAGTACCTTTCTTATTATGCATTTGTGATTATAGCACAATCATTTTCCAAATGGAAGAAGAAAAACACCCGTAAATCCCTGGTAATCAGGGGGATACTGATTGTGAACAACATTGTGGATAAAGTGGATAAGTCCACCAAAACGTACAAATTCAAAACGGAAAGGAGTGGATAAATATAGACAAAAAATCCACACAGAACGAAGAAAGAATCAACGTTTCTATGTGGATAATGTGGATAAGTTATTTTCCAAGGAGGGATTCGCCGATTTCTACGACATTTCCGGCTCCCATGGTTATCAACAGATCTCCGTTCATACAATTTTTTAATAAAAACTTTTCGATCTCTTCAAAAGAAGGAAAATAGTGCGCGTCTTTTCCTTTGGCTGTCAGGCGCTCCAGAATATCTTTCGAGCTTACACCGAAGGTATTCTGTTCGCGGGCAGCAAAGATGTCTGCCAGAACAATGACATCTGCCATGGAAAGTACTTCGGCAAAATCATCCAGAAAAGCTTTGGTGCGGGAGTAGGTGTGTGGCTGGAATACCAGCACCAGACGCTTATGCGGATATTTCTGCGCGGCGGTCAGTGTCGCACGGATCTCTGTCGGATGATGTGCATAATCGTCAATGATGGTGACACCGTCTACGGTTCCTTTGTACTGGAAACGGCGGTTGGCACCGTGGAAAGCGTCCAGACCTCTGATGATGGCATCTGTGCTGATTCCCATGGTACAGGCAAGGGCGATGGCGGCCATGGCATTTCCGGCATTGTGTCGTCCGGGAACGGCAAGTTTGATTTCACAGATGGCCTCTTTGTTGTGCATGGCGGTAAAAGAAGGACAGGCTTTGTCATCATATGTCAGATTATCTGCATAATATTCACAGGAATCATCAAAACCGTAGGTGATGATCTGCTGTGGAAGTCCGTCGGTCAGTTCCTGATGGTCTGCAATTTCTCCATTGATAATGGTTGCTCCGTCTGCCAGTGTATTGCCGGCAAATTTACGGAAAGAACGACGGATGTCGTTGATATCCTTGAAAAAGTCCAGATGATCCGCCTCGATGTTCAAAATCACGGCGATCGTCGGATTCAGCGAAAGGAACGAGTTATAGTACTCGCACGACTCCATGATGATCGTATTGCCCTTGCCGACACGGTGGCAGGCGTGCAGCAGCGGAAGCGTGCCGCCGATCATGACGGTCGGGTCTTTTTCCGCCGCCATCATGATGTGCGTGCACATGGACGTCGTCGTCGTCTTGCCGTGTGTGCCGGAAATACACAGCGCATTCGGGTAGCCGCGCATGAGCGCGCCCCATGCCTGCGTCCGCTCAAAGACCGGGATGCCGCGGCGGTGCGCCTCGTGCACCTCCGGATTGTCGTCATGAACGGCGGCCGTGCGGATCACGAACTCGATATCATCCGTAACGTTGGCGGCGCTGTGGCCGATGTGGATCGGAATGCCGCGCTCGCGCAGCGTGAGCGTATTGTCGCTCTCGCTCATGTCCGAGCCGCGGATGTCCAGCCCCGCATCATGCAGCACCTCTGCCAGCGGCGACATGGACACGCCGCCGATACCGATCAGCAGCCCGGTTTTCCCGGGAACCAGATAATCCTGAAAATCCATTCAAAGCACCAAATTTCATTCAAAATATTGTAATGTCCGGCGCAGCGGGATCGCCCAACGCCGCGCGAACTGGTTACAGACAGGTTACAGTTGTTATTTTCATACCGGGGTATTATAATACGTTTGACGCTACATTACAATATATTTTTTGCCGAACCGGCCGCAAAAAGCCGGTTCATCCAAGGGAAAAGGAGCCAGAGCGCATGAACGAAGCCTGGAAAGAACTCAAGCAGGAGTGCGCGCAGTGCCGGCGCTGCGGTCTCGGTGAGACGCGGCATCACCTCGTATTCGGTGACGGCGCCGAGGATGCGCGCATCATGCTCATCGGCGAAGGCCCCGGCGAACAGGAAGACCTGCAGGGGCTGCCGTTTGTCGGGCCGGCCGGCAAGCTGCTCGATGATATGCTCGAAATGATCTATCTCGACCGGACGAAGGTCTACATCGCCAACATCGTCAAATGCCGCCCGCCGCAGAACCGCGACCCAAAACCGGAGGAAACCGCCTGCTGCATTGGCTACCTCAGCCGTCAGCTGGAGATCATCAAACCGAAAATCATCGTTTGCCTGGGCAGAGTGGCAGCCACCATTTTGATTGACAAGGGCTTTAAGGTCACCCGCCAGCACGGCGAATGGTTTAACAAAGACGGCGTCTGGTATATGGGCACCTTCCACCCGGCAGCGCTGCTGCGCAATCCGCACAACAAGCCGGATGCCTTTGAGGATATGCTCGCCTTGCAGAGCAAAATCCGGGAGATCTGCACCCACACCTACGACGGAACCGAATTATAAAAAGAGCCTTCTTTCTTGAGGAAAGAAGGCTCTTTTATTTTGCGGCAAGAAAAGATGCCGCCTTATCGTTCGGCGTAGGTGTTAAAGGAGAAGGCAAGGCAGTACAGCGACAGGGCAAACACCAGCAAGACATCGGAAAGCGGCAGGGTCATGCTGGAAAAGCACAGCACCTCTCCCACCGTCATCGTCAGACCAAACAGTGCGCCGCAGAAGCCGAAGGCGTTGATCCAGCAGGTGCCCTTGGCAAAATCCACATCGCCCAGGATGCGGCTGTGTCCCATCAGGAAGAGGGTGAAGCACAGCAGGCACAGCAGATAGAGGGTGCGTT
>OHDC01000552.1_pt1 | contig 21298 bp, 15 predicted proteins | sample 1566851 | NCBI WGS metagenome assembly OHDC01 (sample SAMEA3879590, study PRJEB24766) | human gut metagenome | biome: human-associated habitat; feature: feces | place: USA | collected 1985/1987 | reverse complement strand
AACTTTATATGGGGCTGCGAAGTTACAGTTCGCAGGGTAACCTGTGAACTGTAACTATTTTTTGTCGGAAAAGAATATTTTTTATCAAATAGTTTTTACATTTGCCGGAAAAAGCGTTATAATACGACACGATAAAAAAATGTGAGGTGATGAAAGTGCTTTTTGAAAAAGCAAAAGCGAAAAATGCAAGAGTCCAGATGTCGGAGGCTTTTATCACGAGTGTGTTTTTGGCACTTTCCGGCGGATTTCAGGATGCATATACTTATTTTACAAGGGATGAAGTATTTTCGAATGCACAGACAGGAAACGTGGTACTGATGAGCCAGCATTTTATGCTGGGTGAATGGCAGAGAGGACTGCATTATCTGATACCGCTGCTCGCATTTGCCGGAGGCGTTTTCTTTGCAGACTGTGTACAGGGAAAGTTTAAATATGCCAACCGTCTTCATTGGAGGCAGGGGATATTATTGTTGGAGATCCTGATTTTATTTGGTGTCGGATTTATTCCGCAGGATTATAATATGCTTGCGACAACATTAGTGTCGTTCTCCTGTGCGATGCAGGTGCAGTCATTCCGCAAAGTTGGCGGATATTCTTATGCGAGTACGATGTGTATCGGAAACTTAAGAAGCGGCACAGCAGCGTTGTCAGCATACATGAGGGACAGACGCCCGGAGCAGATCCGGCAGGCGATGTATTATTTTGGGATTATCCTGTTTTTTGCAGTGGGAGCAGGAATCGGTGGAAATCTGTCTATGCGGCTTGGATTTAAGGCAATCTGGTTTTCAAGTGCTGTTCTGGCAGTCAGCTTTTTGTTAATGTTTATAGAAGAAAAGGAAAAATCATTATGTTAAACCAGTTTTCAAGAACGGAGTTATTATTGGGAAAAGAGGCGATGGAGAAACTCGGACATTCCAGAGTGGCTGTCTTTGGTGTCGGCGGCGTCGGAGGCTATGTCTGCGAAGCACTTGTGCGGAGTGGTGTGGGAGCGTTTGATCTGATCGATGATGACAAGGTATGCCTGACAAACTTAAACCGCCAGATCATTGCGACAAGAAAGACGGTAGGAAAGTATAAGGCAGAGGTGATGCGTGACCGCATCCTGGAAATCAATCCGGAAGCAGATGTACGGATCCATAAGTGCTTTTTCCTGCCGGAGAATGCGGATGATTTTCCGTTTGGCGAATATGATTATATTGTGGATGCGGTGGATACCGTAACTGCAAAAATCGAGCTTGTCATGAAGGCGAAGGAAAAGGATATCCCGATCATCAGCAGCATGGGGGCGGGAAATAAGCTTGACGGAAGCCAGTTTAAGGTGGCAGATATTTATAAGACGAAAGTATGCCCATTGGCAAAAGTAATGCGCCGCGAACTGAAAAAGCGCGGAGTGAAGAAGTTGAAAGTTGTGTATTCCGAAGAAATCCCTACCAGACCAATCGAGGATATATCCATCAGCTGCAGGACAAACTGTATCTGCCCGCCGGAAGCAGAGCATAAGTGTACAGAGCGACGTGATATTCCGGGAAGCGTGGCATTTGTTCCTTCCGTGGCAGGATTGATCATTGCCGGGGAAGTGGTAAAAGATCTGATACGGAAATAAGGTGTATCACACCAGCTGGATAAATATATAGACAAATAGAACCTATATAAGTTATAATGTTGTGCAGTGCTGTAAAACAATAAAATGAAAAACGAGGGAAAGATATGTTTATAATTCAGTTTATCAGAGGTTTCTGTATGGCATTAGCAGACAGTGTTCCGGGTGTATCCGGAGGCACAATTGCATTTTTACTTGGATTTTATGATAAGTTTATCGATTCAATTGATGATCTGCTGACCGGAACAAAAGAGGAGAGAAAAGACGCATTTGTTTTCCTGATCAAACTTGGAATAGGATGGATCAGTGGATTTGTGATCGCAGTACTGATCCTGACAAGTGTATTTGAATCACATATTTATTATATAAGCTCCCTGTTTATCGGATTTATTATTTTTGCGATCCCGATCGTGATAAAAGAGGAGAAAAAATGTCTTGGAACCAATAAAAAGGCGATACCGTTTGTACTGCTTGGAATTGCGGTTGTATGTGCCATCACATATTTTAATCCGGTTTCCGGTGGAAATGACGGAGTGAATCTGGATCATCTGACACCGGGGCTTGCAGTGTTTGTGTTTTTTGCAGGAGTGATCGCTATTTCAGCCATGGTGCTTCCTGGAATTTCCGGGTCCACCCTGCTTTTGATCTTTGGATTATATCTTCCGATCATCACTGCAATCAAGGATATGCTGCATTTGGATTTCTCGAGTTTCTGGACGGTAGTTATTTTTGGGTGCGGTGTTTTAGTCGGCATTTTCAGTGTAGTAAAGCTGATCCGCAGGGCATTGGAAAAGTACAGGGCACAGACGATTTATCTGATCATCGGACTGATGCTCGGCTCCATCTTCGCTGTTGTTATGGGACCGACTACTCTGGATGCTCCGCAGCCGGCTATGGGAATCCATGATTTTAGTATTCTTTTCTTTTTGATTGGCGGTGCAGTTATTTTAGGACTGCAGAAGATGAAGGATATTAAACAATAATCGGAGTAGAAGACGATGGTTTGAAAAAGACGCACAGCATAGTGCGGATAAGCATTGGATAAAACAGCATAATAGGGACAGAAGGAAACCGGCGCAAGTATTTGTGCCGGTTTCTGTATTGTCTTAAAAACGAAAGGAATTTTAATGGGAGAACAGGAAATGGGAAAGTTATTGGTGTACCTGAAAGATTATAAAAAAGAAAGCGTGTTAGGACCGCTTTTTAAATTGCTCGAAGCGTCTTTTGAGCTGATCGTGCCTCTTGTTATGGCGGCGATCATCGATCATGGAGTAGCAGACGGAGATAAACCATACATTATGAAAATGTGTCTGGTACTTGTGCTGCTTGCAGTGATCGGATTGACGTGTTCTATCACGGCCCAGTATTTTGCAGCAAAGGCAGCGGTCGGTTTTTCCACAGGACTGCGCCACGCACTTTTTGAGCATATTCAGAAACTATCATTTTCGGAGATGGATACTGTGGGAACATCCACACTGATCACGAGAATGACAAGTGATATCAACCAGACGCAGAATGGTGTAAACCTTGTATTACGTTTGTTTTTGCGCTCGCCGTTTATCGTGTTCGGTGCAATGATCATGGCATTCACGATTGATGTGAAAGCAGCACTTGTCTTTGTTGTAACGATTCCACTGTTATCGATTGTGGTATTCGGAATTATGCTCGTGAGTATTCCATTGTATAAAAAAGTACAGTCTGCACTGGACAAGGTGCTTGGGATCACAAGAGAGAATCTGACCGGAAGCAGAGTAATCCGTGCATTTAATAAAGAGAATGATGAGATCACAAACTTTAATGAGAGCAATGATGCACTGACGAAGATCCAGCTTTATGTAGGTAAAATTTCAGCACTGATGAATCCACTTACTTATGTGATCATAAATGGTGCGGTTGTTGTTTTAGTATGGACAGGAGCAATCCGTGTTAACAGTGGATATATCACACAGGGTGAAGTGGTAGCGCTGGTAAATTATATGTCCCAGATTTTAGTAGAACTTATAAAACTTGCTAACCTTATTATTAATATTAATAAATCTATTGCGTGTGGAAACCGCATTCAGGCGATTTTTGAATTACAGCCATCCATCACAGATCATGCGGTGACGCCTGTGGCAGAGGAAAAAACAGAACACAGTGGAGAGGTGCCGGAAGTGGTATTTTCCCATGTGGGCTTAACTTATGCCGGAGCTGGAGAGGAATCCCTGACAGACATCGATTTCACTGTGAAAAAGGGAGAGACGATCGGTATCATCGGTGGTACTGGTTCCGGAAAATCGTCGGTAGTCAATCTGATACCGCGTTTTTATGATGCGACAAAGGGAAGCGTGCAGATTGAGGGAAAAGATGTGCGTGAGTATTCGCTGGAAGAACTTCGTGGAAAAATCGGTATGGTACTCCAGAAAGCGGTTTTATTCAAGGGAACGATCCGCGAAAATATGTTATGGGGTAATGAGAATGCAACAGATGAGGACATCATGCAGGCGTTAGAAGTTGCCCAGGCAAAAGAGTTTGTAGATAAAAAAGAAGGCGGACTTGATTTTGAGATCGAGCAGGGCGGTAAGAATCTTTCCGGAGGACAGAGACAGCGAATGACGATTGCCCGCGCGGTTGTGAAAAAACCGGATATTCTGATTTTAGATGACAGTGCTTCTGCACTGGATTTTGCGACAGATGCAAAACTTCGTATGGCAATCCGCGATATGGAGAACAAAGCAACCGTATTTATCGTATCGCAGAGAGCAGCATCCATTATGTATGCAGACAAGATCATTGTGTTAGATGATGGTCAGATTGTTGGAATGGGAACCCATGAGGAACTCTTAAAACAGTGTGAAGTATATCAGGAAATTTATTATTCCCAGTTTAAAAAGACCGAAGATGAGAAGGAGGGAAGATAAATGAAAAAGATTATCAATAGTCATCAGAAATCAACAATCAAAAAAGTGATGAATTATATCAGAAGATACTGGGGGTATCTTGGAATGTCCATTGTCCTTGCGGCAGTGACAGTTGCATTGACTTTATATCTGCCGGTATTGACCGGACGTGCAGTCGATCTGATTATTGAAAAAGGAGTGGTGGATTTCACAGGAATCCTTGCAATCCTGAAAAAGATGGCAGTCATTATCCTTTTGACTGCAGTTGCACAGTGGATCATGAACGCATGCAACAATAAGATCACTTATAACATTATCCGGGATATCCGGAAGGAAGCATTTGAAAAAATTGAAAAGCTTCCATTAAAATATATTGACGGACATTCCTACGGTGAGATCGTCAGCCGTGTCATTGCGGATGTAGACCAGTTTGCGGATGGTCTGTTGATGGGATTTACCCAGTTTTTCACCGGTATTGTAACGATTTTAGGTACATTGATCTTCATGCTCACGATCAGCGTGAAAATTACGGTGGCAGTCGTTGTGATCACACCGGTTTCGCTGCTTGTGGCAAGTTTTATCGCAAAGAAAACATTTTCCATGTTTAAATTACAGTCCGAGACGAGGGGAGAACAGACCGCATTTATCGAGGAAATGATCGGCAACCAGAAGGTTGTTCAGGCATTCTCCTATGAGGATGAGGCTTTGGAAAAGTTTGATGAGATCAACGGCAGATTACAGAAATGTTCTTTGAGAGCCATTTTCTTTTCCAGTATCACAAATCCTGCAACCCGGTTTGTCAACAGTCTGGTGTATGCAGTCGTTGGCGTGGTAGGAGCATTTACCGCAATTGCAGGAGGTATTTCAGTCGGGCAGCTTTCTGCGTTACTCAGTTACGCGAATCAGTATACAAAACCATTCAATGAAATTTCCGGTGTTGTGACAGAGTTACAGAATGCGCTGGCATGTGCAGCGAGGGTGTTTGAATTGATGGAGGAGCCTTCAGAAGTTCCGGATGCACCGGATGCAGTGAATTTGGAGGAGGCAGACGGTCATGTGGCGTTAGAGCATGTATCTTTCTCTTATGTGCCGGAACAGAAACTGATCGAGGATTTTAATCTTTCTGTAAAACCGGGACAGAGGGTAGCAATCGTCGGTCCGACCGGATGCGGAAAAACGACACTGATCAATCTTTTGATGCGTTTTTATGATACAAACAGCGGAACGATTCGTGTGAGCGGAGTGCCAGTCAATGATATGACAAGAAAGAGTCTTCGAAATAATTATGGTATGGTATTGCAGGAAACATGGCTGCGCAGTGGAACAATTCGTGATAATATCGTGATGGGAAAACCGGATGCAACTGATGAGGAAGTGATCGCAGCGGCAAAAGCTTCCCATGCACACAGTTTCATCAAGCGTCTGCCGCATGGTTATGACACCGTAATGTCAGAGGACGGCGGTAATCTTTCCCAGGGACAGAAACAGTTGTTATGTATTACCCGTGTTATGCTCTGCCTGCCGCCAATGCTGATTCTGGATGAGGCAACTTCATCCATTGATACGCGGACCGAGATCAAGATCCAGAAAGCGTTTGCAAAAATGATGAAAGGACGTACCAGTTTTATTGTGGCTCATCGTTTGTCGACCATTCAGGAAGCGGATATTATCCTTGTGATGAAAGATGGCCATATTATTGAGCAGGGACGTCATGAAGAATTGCTCGCCCAAAAGGGATTTTATGCAAATCTTTATGAGAGCCAGTTTGTAAATACATCCTCGCAGGCATAAGGATTTTGGAAAAATAAAAGTTATACTAATCCACATAATAAATGGTGCGTGAGCCGTCAATGCTCTCCATTGTGGAGGTTGTGATGAAATCTTTGACTGCCTCTTTATCTCTTGCGAGAAGACAGTCAAAGATTTTTTTTGCACTGTAATATAATTCTTTGGTGCCATATTTTTGTCCGTAGCGGATCCAGAGACTGCATACAAGATCGCGGAACGAGATAAAAAAGAGAGGGAGCAGAGTGTTGCCACTGATGTAGGCAATCTCGTGGCTGAACTCAAAAATGAGAGAAGCCGTCTTTTCCGGGTCAGTACAGTTTTCCATCTGGTAGACATATTCCTGAAGCCCTAACAGTTCTTCGTCCGATGCACGGTCGATCGCAAACCGGGTGGCTTCCACCATAAACATGATTCTCGTTTCCAGCACGGATTTTACTTCACGGTTTTTTAAAACGCCGCCATTGTAATTCATGATGGCAACGAGTGTGTCTAAAGAACCGTCTCTGTGATAGTCTGCTACAAAGGTTCCGATTCTTGGACGAACCACGAGGAAACCTTTCTTTTCCAGTTCCGCGATACCGGAGTTGATGACCGCACGGGACACTTTCATGGATTCCGCCAGTTCGCGCTCAGGTGGCAGTTTGGAGCCAATCTCAAGTTTGCCGGATAATATCATGTTTTGCAGTTCATTTACAAAAAGTTCCTTCAGGGAAGGTGCATTCAGTTTTTTAAATTCCATAAAATCTCCTGTTCCTTCATGAATAAGTGCGTGCGAAACTCTGCATAGTCTTCTTTTAATTGTTCAAAATTAACAAAAACATTCAAGACACGCTCTCGCTACGTGTCGCTCGCAACGGTACTAAGAAGCCAGCCACAACTTACCGTTGTACCTGCCTTCTAAGTGCCGGCGGCTCCCCAGTGTCTTTCATGTCTTTTGTCAATTTTTTACAATTCAATTTACGTTTTTAAGAGTTTCGCAATTGTCTATTATGAATAAGTGTTTGTGAAACTCTCTTAGTAATATTGATTTTTTGTCAAGTATTCTATGTTTTAGGGAATTTCACAATTATTATTGAAGTTTGATATCTGAAATATTAAGTTTGTCTCTGGATAGACCAGATACCACGAAACTATTTTATAAAAGATACAAATAAAAATCAATGATTCGACTTATTAAATTTTTGTGAAATTGACGATTCATTATCTGGCAGAGACAGAACCGGAAACTTGTATTTTAAGACAGATTCAGATATAATCAAAGGAAGCATGAAAAGAGTGGAGTGAATCATGAAGAAAAAGACCGTGACTTCTGAGACAGAAGAAATTACAATAGACAATAAAAAACAGAAAAGAAAGAGAGAAAAGAAAGCCTACCGGGAGATCCGGTGGGACAGGCTGGATAACACGGCACATCTTTTCCCTGTGATCGCAGGAGAGAATATGAGCAACGTCTACCGCATCAGTGTGACACTGACGGAGCTGGTGCAGCCCGATGTTTTGCAGCAGGCGTTAAACATTGTTCTTCCGAAGATGGATGGATTTAATTTAAGACTTCGCATGGGGGTATTCTGGTATTATTTTGAGGAGAATGGAAAGCCTGCACCGAAAGTACGTGAGGAGAGCAATTTTCCGTGCCGTTATATTCAGCAGAATCAAAACCACAGTTATATGTTCCGCGTGACTTATTATAAATACAGAATTAATCTGGAAGTGTTCCACGTGCTGACCGATGGAATGGGCGGCATTAACTTTTTGAAAGAGTTAACTTACCAGTATCTGCGTCTTGCGCACCCGGAACTGAAGGAGAAGGTGGGGGATTCCTTAAACAGTGGTACATCTTTAAACAGAGAGGACAGTTTCTTAAAAAATTATAAGAAGAGTTCTGCAAAAGGCTATCAGACAAAAAAGGCATATCTGTTAAAGGGAGAACATCTCGGACCGGGAGAATTTGGCGTTATGCATGGGTATATGCAGATTCCGCAGTTGAAAGAGGTGTGTCACAGATACGGCTGCAGTATCAATGAATATCTGGTTTCCGTTTATATCTGGAGTGTGTATACGGAGTGCATGAAGGGAATGCCGTCCGCGAGTCCGATCCGCGTGGCAGTTCCGGTAAATCTGCGCCCATATTTTAATTCGATCACAACAAAGAATTTCTTTGTCATGGTGTCGGCAGAATTTCATCCGACAAAGGAAGTCTACACGTTTGCGGAAGTGCTGGCAATCGTGCGTGATAATCTGAGAAGCCAGATCAACAGGGAGCATCTGGAGAAATTGTTTTCCTATAATGTATCCAATGAGAAAATGCTTGCTGCACGCGCAGTACCGCTTTTCTTAAAAAATATTGCAATGAAGCTTGTGTATACAAAGTCTGCACTTGCCAATACAACGACGATCACAAATATCGGAAATATCGGTGTGGATGAGGAATACCGCCCATATGTGGAGATGTTCCATGCATTTCTTGCAATGTCGAAGGGACAGCATTTGAAGGGAACGATCTGTTCTTATGGAAGTACGCTGGTGTTCTCATTCAGCTTTGATCTGAAAGATGTTTCCGTGCAGCGGGGATTTTTCCGCAAAATCGCAGCAGACGGAATTGAGGTAGAGTTAGATACAAATGGTGTAACTGCCGATTAAGAAGAATGGATCAGGATAGAAAAAAACAGGAAAGTAATGGTGTGAGATGAGCAGATGTAAACAATGTAATATAGAAGTGTTGGATGAGACGGAGCGCTGCCCGCTCTGTCACTCCGTATTAGAGCCTACGATAGAGGTGGAAAATATGTATCCCGATGTCAAGATCAAAACAAGACGGATGATGCTTTTGTCGCGGATTTATCTTTTCGTGGCGATCGTGGCAGAGGCGGTTTTAGTTGCAGTGAATCATTACGGTGATTTTGAGACGGCGTGGAGCCTTGTTACCGGTCTGATCTTTTTTTACGGATATCTGGTTGTCCGGTTTGCAATCCTTGGAAAAACCGGCTATATTGCCAAAACAATTGTTTTGACGTTGATTGCCATATTAATTTTGATCGCAATCGATTTTGTGAGTGGTTACCGGGGATGGTCGGTACGGTATGTGTTCCCGGCGGCGATCATTTTAGTCGATGCAGGAATTTTGATCTTGATGTGTGTGAACCGGAGGAACTGGCAGAGTTATATTATGTGGCAGATTTTTATGATTCTCTGTAGTTTTGTTCCGATCATTCTGTATCTGACCGGAATCATTTATGTCCCATATCTGGCACTTGCAGCGCTCGGAACGTCTGTATTTTTGTTCCTTGGAACGCTGATCATCGGTGACAGAAGAGCCAGGGTGGAACTGAAGAGAAGATTCCATATCAGATAAGGAAACGACAGAAGTTTGAATAAGAGGGTTTATGATCAGAAAATTGACTTTGAAAAAAGAAAGAGAACATGAGACAAACGAAGCGAGCATCGCAGGAAATGTCATGCGTGACCTGATCGCGCATGTGACAAACGATAACCTGATCGGCAGGAAGATCAAAAGCGGTGAGCTGCGTAAAAAGATGGTTGAGCCACCATGGAAATGCCCGGATATGTTCACCATGACCACTATCGAGATGGAGCACTTCACAATGGAGTGGCTTGAATTAAAGGAAAATCCGAATGAGCAGAAGGTGATCTTACAGCTTCATGGCGGTGGGTATATCGGAGCGATGCGGAACGCATACCGCATGTTTGCGGGACTTTACAATGAAGTCAGCAAAGGGATGAGTGTACTCACCATTGATTACCGTGTGGCACCTGAAAATCCATATCCGGCGGCATTGGAAGATGCAGTGAGCGCATATCAGTGGCTGCTTGGTCAGGGCTGGTTTGCAGAGGATATCATTGTGTCAGGAGATTCCGCAGGAGGAGGGCTTGCGATGGCACTGTGCCATTATCTGAAAGATCATGGAATGCAGCTTCCATGTGGGATCGTTGCAATGTCTCCGTGGACGGATCTTATGGCAAGCGGTGAATCGTATGATACCAATTATGAGAGAGATCCATTGTTTGGAAATACGAGGGACAGTCTGATCTATAACAAAGATTATGTGGGAGACCATGATCCGATGGATGCTTATATTTCACCTCTGTATGGGGATTTCAGGGGATTTCCGCCAATGCTCATACAGGTAGGTTCTTATGAGATGCTGTTAAGTGATTCGGTGAGCGTTGCCTCGAAAGCGAGACATCAGGGTGTGAAAGTAAGACTCAGTATTTATGATGGAATGTTCCACATTTTCCAGATGGCAGCAAAAATGCTGCCAGAATCCAGAAAAGCGTGGGCTGAGATTGGAAAATTTATTGATGTTTTGTCAAATGACTGACATCCATATAAACAGGAAGACCATTTTCATAGGTGACATTGGATTCCCCCTGAATCAATGGAGTGAGGTAATCAATTAATTCCTGTGTAACATCATTGCCAGCGGCGTTGATCCATTCAGCAGGAACGGATCTGGCTTCGTTGGCAATATTTTTTATCTCGGCATATCCATATTCAATCGTATATGGATCGTCAGATACACGGTTCATGGTGACCATAGAAGCTGTTACGCCTTCCTCGGAGAGTGCAACGGCTTTTTTTCCTAATTCGACAGACTCCATAAGATCTGTTTTGGATGCTAAATGGGCTGCACATCGCTGTAATACATTCACTTCGATGGAACGGACCTTTACACCTAATTTTTCTTTTACAAGGAATTCCAATGTTTTTCCGGCGCCACTCAGCTGGCTGTGACCAAATGTATCGACAGACTGCTCAGAAGCACTGATGTAGTTGCCGGAAGCATCGCGGATACCCTCTGAGACTGCAATGATAACGTTATTGCGCTCAAACAGCATACGTTTTACGTCTAACAGGAAGTCGTCCGTGTCAAATGGAACTTCCGGAAGATAAATCAAATGTGGAGCGGAATTATATCCGTTTCTTGCAAGAGCAGCGGCAGCGGTCAGCCATCCTGCGTCACGTCCCATGATCTCAATGATTGTGACACTCTTGACTGCGTAAATAAAAGTGTCATGGGCAATCTCTAAAACAGAGGAAGCAATATATTTTGCAGCGGAACCAAAACCAGGAGTGTGGTCTGTCTCACACAGATCGTTGTCGATTGTTTTTGGAATGCCGATGATGCGGACATTGCTGCCGATTTTTCTGCCGTATTCAGATAATTTTAAAACGGTGTCCATAGAGTCGTTTCCACCAATATAGAAGAAGGCGCCGACATTGTATAATTCAAACTGTTTGAAGATAAAAACATATGAGGAATCATCATCCAGATAATCCGGCAGTTTATGACGGCAGGAACCTAAATACATTGCCGGTGTCGTTTCCAGACGATCCAGATATGCCGGATTTTCATTCATAATCTCTGTCAGATTTAATAAATGATTGTTTAAGATGCCAAGGATTCCATTTACAGATCCATAGACAGTCTCATACTGCTCAGATGCCATGACTCCACGGATCACACCTGCAAGGCTGGCGTTAATTGCAACTGTCGGGCCACCGGACTGTGCGACCATTACATTTTTTAAACTCATAGTTTACTCCTTAATAATTCATTAACTTTTGTTAAAAATAGTATCCATTTCTTTTTCTTTTGTTATAATGAAAAAGATAGATTTTTTTGAAAAAATCTTTTTGACTGCTATATAATAGCGGAAAATAACGTGTTTAGCAAGAGGTAGCAGGTGTGAAATGTGATTTATGTCCAAGAAAATGCCTTGTAGACCGGAAAAAGGGTGAAAAAGGAATCTGTGGGCAGACAGAAAATTTAAAAGTAGCGAGGGCGGCACTTCATTTCTGGGAGGAACCTTGCATTTCGGGAGATGCGGGATCTGGAGCGGTATTTTTTTCGGGGTGTCCGTTGCATTGTGTATTCTGTCAGAATGAGAATATCGCAAACGGAACGGTTGGAAAAGAAATCTCTCTGGAGCGGCTCGTGGATATTTTTCTTGAATTGCAGGAAAAAAGAGCCAATAATATCAATCTTGTAACACCGGGACATTTTGTGCCGCAGATTGTGAAGGCTCTGGACCAGGCACGAAGGGAAGGGCTTACGCTTCCGGTTGTATACAATACAAGCAGTTATGAGACGGTTGACACGATCAAAATGCTAGAGGGTTGCGTCGATATTTATCTGCCGGATTTTAAATATATGAGCCCGGTTTTGAGTAAAAAGTATTCCCACGCTCCGGATTATGCACAGGTTGCAAAGGCAGCGATCGCAGAGATGGTGCGGCAGACAGGAAAGGCTGTGTTTGTAAATGGAGATGAAGATAACCTTATTTTAAGTGGAACGATCGTAAGACATCTGACACTGCCCGGCTGTATGGCGGATTCCATACAGATTTTAAAATATCTGCATGAAACTTACGGAGATATGATTTATATCAGTATCATGAACCAGTTTACCCCACTTTCCAATCTGGAAAAGTATCCGGAATTGAATCGCAGGATTACCGATGAGGAATATGAGACACTGGTGGATTATGCGATCGATATCGGGATAGAAAATGGTTTTATCCAGGAGGGGGACACAGCGGAAGAGAGTTTTATCCCGGCATTTGACTGTGAGGGCGTGTAACCTTGAAAATGAGAACAATATTTTCTGGTGGAAAAAATTTCCAAAAAAATAAGGAAAATTATATTTACATAATATGGGAAAATGCTATAATTAGCTTCGTATGATTACAAAGAAGGAATAGCAGCGAAATTACTGCAGACAGATTCTTTATCATAATAGAGTGAACTACGAAAATTTACTATAAGTAATTGGAAATGCAGACGAGGAGGAGACGAGAATGAATTTTCTAAATTTAGTTCAGGGCGCAGCCGGAAAGGTAAAAGGGGTTGCGACTTTGCTTAGCGGGCTGACAAAGACACAGGCAATCATAGCAGGTGTAGCCACTGTGACAGCAGTTGGCGGTGTCGGAACAGGAGGATATTTTTTATATGACCATTTTCATCAGCCGGAACCAATTGTGGCGGATGTTGTGATAAGTACAGAGGTGGCAGAAGAACCGACGGAAGAAGTTGTGGCAGTCGAAGAGGTTGTCACGGAAGAAACAGAGGCGGCAGAACCGGAAACTGTTACATTGGTCGGAAGTTCTATTGAGAAGGATCTGAAGATCAAGATTCAGGACGAGTCCTCGAAAAATGTAAAGGGACAGCCTTTTGAGATCACGATCAAGGCAGACAAGAAGAAGGCAAAATCAACTACATATTCAGATGATGATAAAGATGGTATTATTTACATTAAAAGTATTGATGCCGGAAAATATGATGTCTCTTTGAATGAGATTGACGGATATATCTCAAAAGAGAATTCTTACAAAGTAACGGTTAAGGATAAGATTGAATACACCAAGGTAGATGTCAAAGACGAGATCAAATCCGCAGCAGAAGTAGCACCGGCAGAGGATGCAGAGGTAGACAATGTTGAGGTGGAGGCTGTTATTCAGGATACAGTGGAAACGGTTGACAGCACCTGCACACCATCCAAAGTCGGAGCAGGAGATGTGGATACTTCCAACTTCCCTACTGCTTCCGTTGGTGGATCAACAAAAGTGGACATTGCACAGGCAGCAGTGACAGCTTCCGCAAAACGTGTGGGATACCATGCTACAGGAACGAAATCAACAGATGTGACAACATCATCCGAGACATCATCGGAAACACCAAAATCATCGGAAACAACAACACCAAAATCATCAGAAACAACAACACCATCGGAAACGACAACACCGAGTGAAGGCAGTTCGGAAACTACTGGTGGTCAGGGAACTGGCAGTGGTCAGAATAATGGTTCTGGAAATAGTGGAAGTGGTGAGAGTACAGGTGGTCAGCAGGGAGCATCTGGTGGAAACAGTAGCCAGAATGGAACATCTGGAGACAAAACAGATGGTACAGAGACAAAGCCGGATGATACGAAACCTGATAAATATGAAATTACCATTGTCCACATGTTTTATAAAAACGATGGAAAAACAAAAGCAGACAAAGCAGATGAAAAAGAGACAGTAACTGTTGCAAAGGATGCGAAAACGGTGTCATCTGCAAAAACATTTGATGGATATAAAGCTTCCAATGGTACAACCTTTACCATTCAGGATGGTGCAGAATATACCGTTAAATGGGTTGCAACAGCAGCAGATAAGGTTACTTACAAGGTAACACATAATTTCTTCCAGGCTGATGGAAAGACCAAAGCAGAAGAATCCAAAAGTGAAGATATCACAGTAGATGCTACTGTTACTGAGATACAAGCATCTTCTTATGAAGCACAGGGATATAAACTGGTAGAAGGTTCCACGAAGATCAAAGTGGCAGCAGGCACAACAGCATACACATTAAACTGGGTAAAAGCTGCAACCGCAGCTAGTGCATCCGTCACAGTACCACAGACGGCAGCTTTATATAACAGCACTATTAATAATGCAAATGCAATTGGTCTTACAGCAACATTGACAGACGCAGGCAATATTATCACAAATATTACATGGGCTAGCAGCAACGAAAAAGTTGTAAAGGTATCCAATGGAGCGAAAACAGGATGTACACTGACAGCAGTTGGAAAAGGAAGTGCAACTGTAACAGGTACGATCACATACTTATCCAAACCGGGCGATACCAAGACAACCGCAAGTGACAAGAAAATCACATGTACAGTTACAGTCAATGATTTTACTGGAAATACAACAACCCAGTTAAAAGATAAATCCGGTAGATTACTTTACAAAGATTCCGAGTGTAAAAAACCAGCAACCGTGGCAGATTACAATGCAAACGGAACTTACTACACCGAGCCGGTTTACACCGGATGGCAGACCATTGATGGAAAAGTATATTACTATACCAGCAACCATCAGCGTGTAACAGGAAGTCAGGTGATCAGCGGTATCTCTTACAACTTCGGAAGTGATGGAGCATTACAGCAAGGTTCCGGAAAGAACGGTATTGATGTATCCAGCCATCAGGGAAATATTGACTGGGCATCTGTAAAGGCAGCAGGTATCAATTTTGCAATTATCCGTGTCGGTTACCGCGGATCACAGACAGGAGCATTGGTAGAGGATTCCTGCTTCAAGAAAAATATTCAGGGTGCAACTGCAAACGGCATTAACGTTGGTGTTTACTTCTTCACACAGGCTACAACTGAGGCAGAAGCTGTTGAGGAGGCAAGTATGGCATTGACCTTATGCTCCGGCTACAATCTTTCTTACCCGATCTTTGTCGATACAGAGAACGGAAGCGGAGCAGCCCGTGCCAACGGATTAGATAAAGGCACCAGAACAGCATGCGTGGCTGCGTTCTGTAAGACCATTGCAAACGGTGGAAGAAAAGCAGGTGTTTACGCAAGCAAGAGCTGGTACAATAATAAAATTGATGCATCTGCATTCAGTAACTACTTTATCTGGGTTGCACAGTACAACACAACCTGCAATTACAAAGGAAAATATAACATGTGGCAGTACTCTTCCAAGGGAAGTGTTCCTGGAATCAAGGGAAATGTCGATGTAAATATTGCATATTAATTTATGGGTTTTAAAAGGATGACCGGTATCTGTTCAGATACCGGTTGTTTTGCGCATAACAATCAATAAGGAGAACAGGTTTGCCATATTATAATAGGAAAGAGTATCCAAAACAGATATGGGTGTCGCAGATACCGGAGCGTGAAGTTTCTTTGTTAAGAGAAAATCTTGCAGGAATAAAACAAACTACATTTGTATTAATAAAAAAAGAGGAAGCCTTTCATCAGCTGTCAGAGAAGCGGAGCAGAGATATCATTTTTCTGTCTTCGAATCAGTCTCTTTTAGACCTTGCCAGAGATGTGGACGTCCCGGCGATTGCCTATCAGAAGCCGGAAACGGATACATTTCTTCATGCCGATATGGTCGTCGAGGGGTTCGAGGAAGTCGATATGACGTTTTTACAGCGTGTGTATGAGAGACATTTCAACATTCCATGGACGATTCTGGAGACGGAACGCTGTATTGTGAGAGAACTGGAACTTTCTGATCTGGATGCTCTTTTTTCCATGTATGCAGAACCCGGAATGACCGATTATATGGAGGGGTTATATGAATATGAGGAAGAGCTGGAATATCAGAAAGCCTATATCGAAAATATGTATCGTTTTTACGGATACGGAATGTGGCTCGTTTTTGAGAAGAAAACGGGCACACTGATCGGCAGGGCTGGTGTGGAACATCGGGAAGAGTTAAATGGAGATATGGAATTGGGTTATGCGATCCGGACATCTTTTCATCATCAGGGTTATGCCTATGAAGTCTGTCAGGCGATCATGCAATATGCAAGAGAGGTGCTGCAGGTACATCTCGTACACTGTCTGATTCAAAAAGAAAATGCTCTTTCCGAAAAACTCGCCATAAAATTAGGTTTTTCTTACTGCGGTGACCGGGAAATAGACGGCGTCCTGATGTCAGATTATCAGATAGAATGGTGATGGAAGCCGGATGCAAAGTTTAAGCGTTGATTTTTGATAGAAAATAAAATATAATCATATATTATACACAAAAGCATAGATAAAAGTGGGTGATCTACATGGCAGAACTTTCGTCAGAAGAATTAGAGAAAATCGTAAAAGAAGAGGACAATAGTATCAAACCAATGAAGGAGTTTGAGAGTCCCGAAAAATTATATCAGGAATTGATCGCCAGTGTCCGTAAGTATCATCCATCTACGGATATCAGTCTGATAGAGAAGGCATACAACATTGCATACGAGGCACATAAGGGGCAGGTAAGAAAATCGGGAGAACCGTATATCATCCATCCATTGTGCGTTGCGATTATTTTAGCAGAGTTAGAGCTTGATAAGGAGACGATTGTAGCGGGACTTTTGCATGATGTGGTGGAAGATACCGTTATGACCGACGAGGAGATCAAACAGGAGTTTGGTGCAGAGGTTGCACTGCTGGTGGATGGTGTCACAAAATTAGGACAGTTGTCCTATGATGCGGATAAAGTGGAAGTTCAGGCAGAGAACTTAAGAAAAATGTTCCTTGCCATGGCAAAGGATATCCGTGTGATCCTGATCAAACTGGCAGACCGCCTGCATAATATGCGTACATTGAAATACATGACGCCGGAGAAACAGAAGGAAAAAGCGCGCGAGACAATGGATATCTATGCGCCGATCGCCCAGCGCCTTGGTATTTCCAAAATTAAGATCGAATTAGACGATCTTTCTTTAAAATATTTAGAGCCGGAAGCATACTATGATCTGGTTCATCAGATTGCTCAGAGAAAAAGCGTCAGGGATGATTATGTCCAGAGCCTTGTGGAAGAGGTAAAAAAACATATCCACGAAGCCGGAATTCCGGCGCAGATCGATGGGCGGGCAAAGCATTTTTTCAGTATTTATAAGAAAATGAAGAATCAGGATAAAACGCTGGATCAGATTTATGATCTGTTTGCAATCCGTATTATCGTGGATTCCGTAAAAGACTGTTATGCGGCACTCGGCGTCATCCATGAGATGTATAAACCGATCCCTGGCCGGTTCAAAGATTACATTGCCATGCCAAAACCGAACATGTATCAGTCACTTCACACGACACTGATCGGACCGACCGGACAGCCGTTCGAGATCCAGATCCGTACCTATGAGATGCACCGCACTGCTGAGTATGGTATCGCCGCTCACTGGAAATACAAAGAGGCAAGCAATAATGGCGGTGCTGCAGCACCAATGACCGTTACCGAGGAAGAGAAGTTAAGCTGGCTGAGACAGATTTTAGAGTGGCAGAGGGATATGTCCGATAACAAGGAGTTTATGAGTCTGTTAAAAAGTGATCTCGACCTGTTTTCGGATACGGTTTTCTGCTTCACACCGACAGGAGATGTAAAAAACCTGCCAAACGGTTCTACGCCAATTGATTTTGCGTACAGCATCCATTCGGCGGTCGGAAACAAAATGATCGGAGCCAAAGTCAACGGAAAGCTTGTTCCGATTGATTATGTGATCCAGAATGGTGACCGGATTGAGGTGTTGACTTCTCAGAATTCCAAGGGACCAAGCCGCGACTGGCTGAATATTGTAAAGAGCACGCAGGCAAAGAATAAGATCAATCAGTGGTTCCGAAGTGAGTTGAAGGAAGAAAATATCGTAAGAGGAAAAGAACTGCTTGCATCCTGTTGTAAATCAAAGGGAATCAACCTTTCCGATATCAACAGACCAGAGTATCAGGATAAAATCATGCGCAAGTATGGTTTTCATGACTGGAATTCCTGCCTTGCAACTGTTGGTCATGGCGGTTTAAAAGAAGGTCAGATCGTGAACCGCATGTACGAGGAATATAAGAAAGACCACCTTGCACGTATTACAGACGAGGAAGTTCTTGAGACAATTTCCGAAAATAAAGAAAAAGTTCCGGAGAAAAAATCAAAGAGTGGTATTATTGTAAAAGGACTTTATGATGTGGCAGTCCATTTTTCAAAATGCTGCAGTCCGGTTCCGGGGGACGAGATCGTAGGATTTGTGACAAGAGGACGCGGTGTTTCCATTCACCGGACAGATTGCATCAACATCATCAATCTTTCAGATATGGAGAGAGAACGTCTCATCGATGCAGAGTGGCAGCATGATGAAGAATCCGGCAATTCCGGTCTTTATCTGGCAGAGATCAAAGTATTCTGCAATAACCGTACCGGGCTTCTCGTGGATATCACAAGAGCCTTTACAGAGCGTGCGATTGATATCAATGCGATCCATTCCAAGACGAGTAAGCAGGGAATCGCAACCATTGATATTTCATTTAACACAAAAGGAAAAGCAGAGTTGACGAGCGTGATCGACAAGCTTCGTCAGATAGACAGTATTATTGATATTGAGAGAACCACCGGCTGATCTGGCTCAGGTGGTTTCTTTCATCTTTTTATGGAGGAAGAAAAAGATGGCACCATTAAGTATACAGATATATGTAGTAGGTCCGGTACAGACCAATTGCTATTTTGCGATCAATGATGACACAAAAGAAGTACTGATCATTGATCCGGGTGCAAGTGCAAAACAACTTGCAGAGAAAGTGAAAGAGCAGGGATTGAAACCTGTGGCAATTCTTCTGACACATGGACATTTTGACCATGCGACAGGGGCAGGGGAGCTGGCGCAGCTTTTGCATATAAAAATATACGCGCAGGAAAAAGAAAAAGAGACACTGGAAAATCCGCAGTTGAATCTGAGCGGATGGCAGGGAAGCGAGCTTGTGTTCTATGCCGATGAATATTTAAAAGATGAGCAGGAAATAGATCTTGCAGGATTTCATATACGGGTATTTTTAACACCGGGACATACGGTGGGAGGCTGCTGCTATTATTTTCCTTATCAGAACACGTTATTCAGCGGAGACAGCCTCTTCCAGACTTCTATTGGAAGGACTGATTTCCCGAAGGGAAGTGCTTCCCAGCTGATCCATGCGATCCGGGAAAAACTCATGCCGCTTCCTGATGAGACCGCCGTGTATACAGGGCATGGAGATATGACAACGATTGGAACAGAGCGGATGTACAATCCATATTTGTAGGAGGAAAGCATGATATTAGCAAAATTAAACCAGCCGGAATTTGAGTATGACATACATTCGCTCATCAAAGCATTTTTCCCGGAGGAAAATGTGAGTGCAACGGCAGAAGATAAAAAATATGAGGAAGAGATCACCTTACAGTTTCAGGTGGAGTATGAGCCACAGCAGATAAAAATTGAGTGGAAGGGAAAAAATCAGGAAAGTCATGACCGAAGTTTTCCGGTAGATTTTTCAGACCGCACGGAAACGAAAAACGAATTGAAACAGAATTTTTATCAGATATTATCAGAGATCACGGGCAAAAAGCTTCCGTGGGGGACTCTGACAGGAATCCGGCCAACGAAAATCCCGATGAAATTTTTAGAGGAAGGAAAAACGGAGGCAGAGATCAGAGCCTACATGCAAAAAACGTACTTTGCATCCGATGAGAAAATCGATCTTTCCATTGATATCGCAGAGCGTGAGCTTGAAATCTTAAAAAAGATCGATTACGAGAACGGATACAGTCTTTATATCGGAATCCCATTCTGTCCGACCACCTGCCTGTATTGTTCGTTTACATCCTACCCATTAGTGAGCTGGAGACAGAAAGTGGACAGCTATCTGGATGCTTTGGAAAAAGAACTGGATTATGTAGCAGTAAAATTTGGAAAAAAACATCTGAATTCCATCTATATTGGAGGGGGCACACCGACAACACTGGAGCCATATCAGCTTGACCGGCTGATCCGTAAGATCCGATGCAGCTTTGATCTGTCACACTGTCTGGAGTTTACAGTGGAAGCCGGACGTCCGGACAGCATCACAAGAGAAAAATTAGAAACGTTGAAAAAATGGGACATCACAAGAATTTCCATCAATCCGCAGACGATGAAAGATGAGACATTAAAAATCATCGGGCGCAGACATACCGTGGCACAGACCGTGGAGAGTTTTCAGCTTGCGAGAGAGCTTGGATTCGATGATATTAACATGGATCTTATCATGGGACTGCCGGAGGAAAGCCTTGAGGATGTCAGGGATACCTTAGAGCACGTAAAAGCGTTAAAACCGGATAATCTTACTGTGCATTCACTTGCATTAAAGAGGGCGGCACGGCTTAACATGTTTAAGGAAGATTATAAAGATTACAAGATGGTCAACACCACAGAGCATATGAACCTCACCGCAGAATATGCAAAGGAGATGGGGTTAGAACCATATTATCTGTATCGGCAGAAGAGCATGGCTGGCAATCTGGAAAATGTCGGTTACGCAAGTCCGGGGAAAGCAGGAATTTATAACATTCTGATCATGGAGGAGAAACAGACCATCGTGGCGTGTGGAGCGGGAGCTTCGACAAAACGTGTCTGGAATGAGCCAAATCCGGACGGCACTCATCGGATCGAAAGATGCGAGAATGTCAAGGATGTAGCGCAGTATATCGCAAGGATTGATGAGATGATTGAGCGGAAGCAGAAACT
>OHDC01000547.1_pt1 | contig 21526 bp, 16 predicted proteins | sample 1566851 | NCBI WGS metagenome assembly OHDC01 (sample SAMEA3879590, study PRJEB24766) | human gut metagenome | biome: human-associated habitat; feature: feces | place: USA | collected 1985/1987 | reverse complement strand
TCTGTCTTGGAGATTTTGTTGAGGCGGCAATGGTAACAATCCTCTTTTCTATCGGTGAAATTTTTGAGGATCGAGCAGTTGACGCATCCCGCCGTGACATTGAAAAGCTTGCAAACATTCGTCCCGATACAGCAACAATTATTGTTGACGGTGCGGAACAGATTGTTCCTGCCGAAAGCGTTGAAATCGGAAGTATCATTGAAGTCAAGCCATACGAAAGAGTTCCGCTTGACGGCATTATTATCAAAGGTAAAACAACTCTCGACACATCGGCTCTCACAGGCGAAAGCCTTCCTGTTGATGCAGGCGAGGGCAGTGAGGTACTCAGCGGCGCAATCAACGGCAGTAACCTTATTACCGTCAAAACCACAAAACATTTCGGCGACAGTACCGCAACAAGAATTCTTCAGCTTGTTGAAGATGCCGCCGCTCAAAAGGGCAACAGCGAAAAGCTTATTTCAAGATTTGCCTCTGTTTACACACCTGTTGTTGTACTCATTGCAGTTGCAATCGCAGTAATTCCTCCGCTTTGCGGACTCGGAGCATTCAGCGAATGGCTCTACCGTGCGCTTGTTTGTCTTGTAGCGTCATGTCCGTGTGCTATTGTTATTTCCGTACCTCTCTCTTACTATTCGGGTATCGGTGCGGCATCCGAAGTCGGTGTACTCATCAAGGGCGGAAAATATATTGAGGCTCTTGCAAAAGCAGACACATTCGTATTCGATAAAACAGGCACACTCACAAGCGGCAAGCTCAGCGTAAACAAGGTTAATACTGTCGGTTCATACAGTGCTGACGAAGTTCTTGCTCTTGCCGCTGCAAGCGAAAAATATTCTGCTCATCCGATTGCCTCCGCAATCAGAGAGAAGGCAAACGGTCTTAAACTCCCCGAGCTTTCCGACTACAGCGAAAGTGCCGGTCACGGAACAAGCGCAGTTTATAACGGCAAAACTATTCAGTGCGGCGGTTCAAAGATTCTTTCGGACGAACAGAAGAAGATTGCAAACAAAGACGATTCTGTTTTCGTAATTTATGACGGTCAGCTTATCGGTTCGCTCAATGTCAGCGATACGGTAAGACCTGAGGCAAAAGAGGTTATCTCACAGCTTAAAGCGCTCGGTGTCAAGAACACGGTAATGCTCACGGGCGACAGACAACAGCCTGCCGAAAATGTTAAAAATGAACTCGGACTTTCCGAATGTCACGCAGAGCTTCTCCCTGCTCAAAAGCTTGAGCTTTTCAAGGGCTTGAAATCAAAATCCAAGGGTGCTTGCTTTGTAGGCGACGGCATCAATGATGCCCCTGTTCTTTCGGCAAGCGACTGCGGTATCGCAATGGGATTCGGCAGTGAAGCCGCTATTGAAGCGTCAGACGCAGTTCTCGCATCAGGCACACTCAAACAGCTTCCAAAGGCAATTAAAATTGCAAGAAGTGTTATCAACACCGTCAAGGGCAACATCATCTTTGCCCTCTCAATCAAGGCTCTTGTAATTATCCTCGCCGCATTCGGTCTTGCACAAATCTGGATGTCCGTTATCGCCGACACAGGCGTCAGCGTAGTCTGCGTACTCATAGCCGCAAGACTCCTCAAAAAGAAATATTGATTTTTTTGCAAATCATATCATTTATTATGATAAAGCACCGTGAGCTTTCACAAGTTTCACGGTGCTTTCATTTGCCAAAATTTTTCTAAACATAATCTTATATTATAGTATTTTGAAATTATTGACTTTTATAATTATATAAATTATAATGTTTTTGTCAGCGCTTGTAACTGATAAATAAACTTCGGAGAGATTAATTTGAAAAAGATATTTTTATTATTAGTAACCGCTTTATTTTTACTTTCATTATATGGATGTAACACTTCTTCATCAAGCAATAATTCCACTGAACAAACAACCGTAACTGATACAGATGATTTATCTCTTGATTCAGATATTGAAACAACAGAATTAAATCATAACTTAGAAATTTACAATAACGGCAAAAAGGTGGATACTTTAAATCTTTACGGCTTATTTAAACAAATTGATAACGGCTTCATATATTCAAAAATCAATAAAGACTCTCCAAATGAAATGGAATACTACAGATATTATTTAGATAAAAAAAACAGTGTAAAACTTGGTTCAATAAAAAACTGGTCTATGCAAATTCACGATAAAGCTTATGTAAATAATCACCTTTGCTTTACGGCAAGCACGGGCGACATTACAGACGAAGAAAACAGAACTCTTGAATTTATTGATATCGACCTTAATAAAAACAAAATGACGACTGTATTTTCTGACAAAGGCGGATTTCCATATGACACTGTTACAGGAGCAGACAATCTTGTCATAATCACAAAAGTGCTAGACAACGGTACTTCTTTGGAACTGTATGATACCGAAACTCAAAAATTCAAGCAATTAAAATATTTAGAGTTTGATGATAAAAACAGTATCGGGGAAACTATAAGAAAAGTTTCAATTGACAAAAGTACAAAAACAATCTCTCTTTTGGTTTTGGATTGCATTTCACAGAACGAAGCTTCTTTAAAAATAGAAACTTATGACTATGATATGAATTTTCAAAAAAGCTATGATATTTCTAACATTTCAGATGATTCAAACGAATTAATTCAGGGCGTACAGGTTTTTGATTTTAAAAACAATTATCTATTCTATCAAAATTTCAGCATAACAAGATGTATAGGATATATAGACAGCGATAAGCTGAAAAAATCCGACATATCAGAAGATGTAGATGATACTTTTTCAATAGTATCCGCATCTGAAGATGACAGTGATACAAATTTATTGTATAAGAGGGCGGAATCAAGTTCAGAAAATAACTACATATATCTTTTTGATACGACCAACAAAACAATGAAAGAAACAAAATTTAATATTGAAGAAAAAGGGTACACTATAGGCGGTATATCACGGATAGGAAAAGATAATTTGATGATAATGATGTCCCCTGATAATGCAGACAAAAAAAGTGACCTTAATCCAAGAATATACTTTACAAAACTAAGCGACTTAAAATTTCAGTAAGCAGGGAGTAAAAAACAATTAAAATTCATTTTGCAAATTATCTGTCAAAATCCTGCAAAAAATTTAATTTATGGGCAATACTGCTCTTTACTTTTTAAGGTATTTATTGTATAATTAGCGGTAAAGTAAAAAGGTATATTTAATGTTACAAAACACCTTTTGCTCACAGTAAAAAGGATAGGAGGGACAAAACATAATGATCAGCGGTGCTGAAATTATGGTAAAATGTTTGGAAGCCGAGGGCGTTGACATAGTCTTTGGTTATCCCGGTGCGGCTATTTGCCCATTTTACGATAAAGTTTACGATTCGAGCATTACCCACATTCTTGTTCGTCAGGAACAGAACGCTGCTCATGCGGCAAGCGGCTATGCAAGATGCAGTAATCGTCCCGGTGTTTGCGTGGCAACTTCCGGTCCCGGTGCAACCAACCTCATCACAGGTATTGCGACCGCCTATACGGACTCTATTCCGATTGTTGCCATTACAGGTCAGGTTCGTTCCGACCTTCTCGGCAGAGATGTCTTTCAGGAAGCTGACATCACGGGAGCTTGTGAACCGTTTGTAAAGCACAGTTATCTCGTCAGCAAAACAGAAGACCTTCCGAGAGTTTTCAAAGAGGCTTTCCATATTGCCTCAACCGGCAGACCCGGTCCTGTACTTATCGACATTCCCGTTGATATTCAGGAAAATGAAATTGAAAGTTTTGAATATCCCGAAAGCGTAAACATCATCGGTTACAAGCCGAACACTAAGGGACACGCAATTCAGGTTAAAAAGGCTGTTGAGGCCATCAACGCAAGCAAGCGTCCTGTTATCGTATCAGGCGGCGGCGTACTAAGTTCGGGTATCAAGCTTAAACTTCAAAAATTTGCAGAAACTACGGGTATCCCCGTTATTTCAACTATGATGGGCATCGGTGTTATGCCCAGCGAGCATGAGCTTTATCTCGGAATGCTCGGCACTCACGGCAAGGCTGTTGCCAACCGTGCTCTTCACGAAGCCGACCTTGTAATCGTATGCGGTGCAAGACTCGGTGACAGAGCTGTTGCGGCTCCCGACCAGATGAGTGAAAACACAAAGGTAATTCACATTGACATTGACCCTGCTGAAATCGGTAAGAATGTTAAAACAGAAATTCCGATTGTAGGCGATATGAAAAATGTCATCAATATGCTGCTTGACAGCATCGGCGATTACAAGGTTACAACAATGTGGAGCGAAACCGTAAAGAACTGGAAAAAAGACCTTTACCGTGAGCCTCCCGTTTTTGACGGCTTTGTTGAGCCGAGAACACTTGTCGGTCATCTCAGTGCAATGTTCCGCTCAAAGGCAATTCTTGTTGCCGACGTAGGACAAAATCAAATCTGGTGTGCAAACAACTTCCGTATTCGTGAGGGCAGATTCCTCACAACAGGCGGTATGGGTACAATGGGTTACTCAATTCCCGCTGCAATCGGTGCAAAGTTTGCAAGACCAGACCGTGATGTTATTGTAATCTGCGGTGACGGCAGTTTTCAGATGGGGCTTAATGAGCTTGCGACTATTGCAGGCAATCAGCTCGGAATTAAAATCATCATTATGAAAAACGCACGACTCGGAATGGTTCGTGAACTTCAGGACAAACACTACGGCGGCAGACACTCTGCAACAATTCTCAACGGTGATCCCGACTTCTTGAAGATTGCCGATGCTTACGGCATTGACCATGCAGAGGCTCATTCAAACAAGGAAGCCGAAAACATCATCAAGGGTATTGTTGATTCGGAAAAACCGTTCATTCTTGTTTGCGATGTTCACCCCGACACTCCGTCAATTTAATGAGGTGATAAAATGCAGTATACATTATCAATACTTGTTGAAAATCAGGCGGGCGTTCTTTCAAAAATTTCGGGACTTTTCTCTCGCCGAGGTTTTAACATCGACTCACTCGCAGTAGGTGTTACTCAGGACCCGTCGGTTTCCCGAATCACAATCGTTGCAAACGGTGACGAGTACATTGTTGAACAGCTTGAAAAACAGCTCAACAAGCTCATTCCCGTTATTAAGGTAAAAAGGCTTAACGAGGGCGAATTTATCAGCCGTGAGCTTGTTTTAATCAAGGTTCACTGTGCCGCCTCAAAAAGAGCCGAAATTGTCAAAACGGTTGAAATTATGCAGGCAAAAATCGTTGATGTATCCCCTTCGTCAGTTACCGTTGAGTACTGCGAATGTGCAAGCCGCATCAACACGCTTGTTGACTTACTCAAGCCTTATGGTATCCGTGAGATTGTAAGAACAGGTACTGTTGCCATTGACAGAGGCACAGCTTCGGTTTCCGTTTAATCTTACAGTTAGCATATATTTTAATTTATATGCCGCGTTTGCGGTAAGGAGGACTTTAATATGAAAGACTACACAAAAAACATGACAGCACCAATCTACTATCAGTCAGATTGTAACCTTGACCTTCTCAAGGGTAAGAAAATTGCTATTATCGGTTACGGCAGCCAGGGTCATGCACACGCTCTCAACCTCAAGGATTCAGGTTGCGATGTAATCATCGGTCTTTACAAAGGCAGCAAGAGCTGGGCAAAGGCTGAGGCACAGGGCTTTAAGGTATATACATCAGCAGAGGCTGCAAAGCAGGCTGACATCATCATGATTCTTATCAACGATGAAAAGCAGGCAGCTCTTTACAAGAACGACATCGAGCCAAACCTCGAAGCAGGCAATATGCTTATGTTCGCTCACGGCTTTAACATTCACTTCGGTTGCATCAAGCCTCCAAAGGATGTTGATGTTACAATGGTAGCTCCTAAGGGACCGGGTCACACAGTTCGTTCAGAGTATCAGGTTGGTAAGGGTGTACCTTGCCTCGTTGCTGTTGAGCAGGATGCTACAGGTCAGGCTAAGGATCTCGCACTTGCATATGCACTCGGTATCGGCGGTGCAAGAGCAGGCGTTCTTGAAACAACATTCAGAACAGAAACAGAAACAGACCTCTTCGGTGAGCAGGCAGTTCTCTGCGGTGGTGTTTGCGCACTTATGCAGGCTGGTTTTGAAACACTTTGCGAAGCTGGTTATGATCCACGTAACGCATACTTTGAATGTATCCATGAAATGAAGCTTATCGTAGATCTTATCTACCAGTCAGGCTTTGCAGGCATGAGATATTCTATCTCTAACACAGCTGAGTACGGTGACTACATCACAGGTCCAAAGATCATCACAGAGGATACTAAGAAGGCTATGAGAAAGGTTCTTTCTGACATTCAGGACGGTACATTTGCTAAGGACTTCCTCCTTGATATGTCTGACGCAGGTTCACAGGTACACTTCAAGGCTATGAGAAAGCTCCACGCTGAGCATCCTTCTGAGAAGGTTGGTAAGGAGATCAGAAAGCTCTACAGCTGGAACAACGATGACGAGAAGCTCATCAACAACTAATTTGCAGATAAATATTATTGCATAAAAAGAGAACGACTTGCAATGCAGGTCGTTCTTTTTTGTTTAAAGAAAAAATGGACGAAAAAAATTTTTTTCGTCCATAAAAAATCAGCTTTTACTTGTTTTTACATAAGACCACCCGTCACCGAGATTATCCTCGCCCCCTGATGAGCTTAGGGGTGAGCGGTAAATATAGTAATGGTCGTAAATGGTATAAAATTTCACTGTCAAGCCGTCGCTGTCGATGTATGTAACGTTCCTGCGCTCCAGCTCCTCAAGCTCTTTCTTCACAGACTTGCAGGCATTGTTTTCAGTGAGCGATTTAATGGAGCATTTGCCCTTTGGCAGTGTCGGCTTTTCGCATGAAACGCTTTCTATCATAAACTCCGCAGTGGTCTGAAAGTTAGCCTTATTGTCATCGAAAACGGCTTTTATCTGGCTGTCGGAGCGCATATAGTGCTGATGCCAGAAGCCGAGTGCTACTGCAAGAATAACGACTATCCAAATTATCCACTTGGCTTTTCTGCCTGTTGACCATTTGCGAAGCTTGCCGTCAGCACCCATATCTTTCTCGCTGACAATTGGATTTATCTGCTCGCTCATTATTTTACGAACGCCTCCAATCTGTAGATAGGCATACCCATGTCTGAAAATTTCTTCTCATATTCCGTTACGATATTGCCCTCGAAGCCGCTGTTGTGAAGGTCGAGAGAAATGTTTTTAAGTCCGTAATTTGCCGCAGAGAACTCCTCCAAGGAGAACTCAAAGAAGTGCATATTGTCGGTCTTTTGGTATATCTCGCCCTTGTCCACAAGAATACGTCTGTATATTTCAAGAAAAGCTCGGTATGTGAGCCTATGACGTGCGTATGTATTTTTAGGATACGGACAGCTAAAGTTAAGATAGATACACTCCACTGACTTTTCAGGGATAAAGCAATCCAGATATTCAGCCTCGCCCCTTGCAAATCTCAGGTTCGGTATGCCCTCGTCTATAGCCATTTGTGCGGCGTCAACTATAACGTTACTGCTTTTTTCTACTGCAAGGAAATTCTTATCAGGATTTCTCTTTGCTATCTCTCTTGCAAACTGACCCTTTCCACAGCCTATCTCCAGCACAAGGGGATTGCTGTTTCCGAATATCTTCTCAAAGTCAATAAGCTGTTTGTTTGATTTGTCCTGAAAATTCTTCTCGTCACGGTCAAGATATAAAATATAATCTCCGCAGGCTTCAAGACGTGCCTCAAGATTTTTCTTTCTTCTCATTCTCATATGGGATAAACTCTCCTGTTATTTATTAGAATATTTGTGCAGAAAATAGTCCTTGTCAGACGTGACCTTTAGCCACTGCACAGCCGACCCTGTGAGCATATTTTCATAAGGATAAACTGTGAGCATGACTTCGGGTGTGTCCTCACCGCTGAAATGAGGTGTCACCTTAAAAGCTATCTCGCAGTTGAGCCGTTGGACGACCTCTTCCTCGGTGAGCTTTCTGAAAAGCACTGAGGTGTCCTTTTCGGTGATAGGTATTTTGGTAAACTTCGCCTGATAAATTTTCTTGCCGTCCTTTTTGGTGACAAGTGAAAAGCCATGCTTCACAAGAGTTATCTTTCCGCCATGGTTTTCGTAGTATTCAAGGTTTGAAAAGGTAACACGTCCGTCATTGACAGCTTCACCGGATATCGAAACGCAAAGCCCTTTGTCTGACGCTTTCCCTGCACTTTCCACTCCGAAAGCAAAGGGAAGTCCGTCTATCATTATCTCTCCGCAGGTGGAAAACTGCAACTTCACCTGCTTTTTCTTCAAGCCTGCAAATGGATTTTTCATGACAACTCCTATATTAAAGGTCGATCTGCACGCCGCCAACAGGTCTTATGGACAGCACATAGCATGAGCCTTCACCGAATACTCTCTCCATTTCAGCCTTGAAAGCTTCAAGCTTCTTTTCGGGTACGAACGCTTGGATAGTTCCTGCAAAGCCACCGCCGTGTACTCTGCAAGCACCCTCACCGCCAAGAGCCTGTTTTGCAAGATACAGAGCCAGTGAAAGACCCTGCTCGTTTGGAGCGGAAGAGGCATAGATGTTCTGAAGATATTTGAATGATGAATCTCCTGATTCATTGATAAGGCTCAGGAAAGCGTCAAAGTCGCCCTCTGAAAGTGCGGAAGCTTCCTTGCCAACTCTCTCGTTATCGTCAAAGAAGTGGAGCGCTCTAAGCACAGCTCTGTCACTGCACTTTTCTCTAACGGCACAGATGTTTTCAAGAAGCTGTTCTTTTGTTATCTCTCTCAGCACCTTTTTGCCAAAGAAAGCCGCAACAGACTTCATTTCCGCAGGGATAGCCGCATACTCAGGGGTGAGGTCGGCATGGTTGCCCTTTGTGTCAACGATACACAGTGCGTGACCGCTTTTTGTGAAATCGAACTTTACAGAGTTGATAACAGGGTGCTTTTCGTCAGCAAAGTCGATAGTGATAAATCCGCCTACTGATGAAGCCATTTGGTCCATAAGACCTGACGGCTTGCCAAAATATACATTTTCCGCAAACTGAGCTATCTGAGCTATTTCCACAGCAGAAACCTCGCCCTCGTTGTAAAGACCGTTGAGGATAGTGCCGATAAGCACTTCATAAGCCGCAGATGAAGAAAGTCCAGAGCCTTTGAGCACGTTTGAAGTAGCATAAGCCTTGAAGCCCCCGACATTGTGACCATTCTTCTTAAAGCCTGCGGACATACCTCTTATAAGTGCCGCTGATGTGTTTTTCTGCTCCTCGTAGATAGTGTCGTCATCAACGTTCACAGTGTCCATCGGGAAGCCCTCGGACTTTATTGTAATAACGTTCTCTTCGGTGTCAGGAGCGACAGCGGCAATAACGTCGAGTGAAACGCCTGCCGCAAGAACACAGCCGAAGTTGTGGTCGGTGTGATTGCCGCCTACCTCAGTTCTGCCTGGAGCTGAGAAAAAGGCTGTAGGCTTTTCACCGAAAAGCTTTTCAAATTCATCTGCAACTCTGTTATATCTTTCTCTCTGAAACGTTGTCATATCGGCTGTGTAGACCTCGTCAAGTGTGTATTTTTTCATTATGTATATCCTCCGAACGTAAATATAAGTATACTTTGTTATTATACAACATTTATGCTCTTTTTTCAAGTACAATTTTTTTAACAAGTGAGGAGGTAAGAATGAGGAATGAGAGTGTTAAGAATGAGGAATGAGGAGTGAGGAATGAGGAATTATGGTATCGCCTGGCGGCGATTTATTTTTTTTCATTCAAAACGTGCGCTGCACGTTTCATGTGTGCGTGTATGTGTGCCAAGTGTGCCTATAGGTGAATTTTTGCACAGAAGCTCCATTGATATTTTATGCAAACTGACAAAATTGCCGTAAGCAAACTTTTTATAACACTCTATTGGTGCTTTAAATCAAAAAAGTTGTTGCATTTTGGTGAAATTTGTGGTATAATTACTTGTATCTATTTTAATTATTGTTTATTTCTACCGACCACGAAAAATGGTCGGTGCAGTGAAAGGAAAGATTTATTGTATGAAAAAACTAATGCTTGGAAACGAGGCGTTTGCAAGAGGTCTGTATGAGGCAGGCTGTAAGGTTGTATCATCTTACCCTGGTACTCCGTCAACTGAGATAACAGAAGCTGTTGCAAAATATGACGAGGTATATGCTGAGTGGGCGCCTAATGAAAAGGTGGCAATGGAAGTGGCTCTTGGCGCTTCTATAGGTGGTGCAAGAAGCTTCTGCGGAATGAAGCACGTTGGTCTTAACGTTGCCGCTGACCCTCTTTACACAGCAGGCTACACAGGCGTAACGGCAGGTATGGTAATAGCTGTCGCCGATGACCCTGGTATGCACTCATCACAGAACGAGCAGGATTCACGTCACCATGCTATCGCTTCTAAGACAATGATGATAGAGCCTTCCGATTCAAGGGAGTGCAAGGAGTTTGCTAAGGCTGCTTTCGAGCTTTCTGAAAAGTTCGATGTTCCTGTTATCGTAAGACTGTCCACCAGAGTTTCTCACTCTCAGTCAGCCGTTGAGCTTTGCGAGAGAGAGGAAAGGGAGAATATCCCATATGAAAAGAATATCCAGAAGTATGTTATGATGCCTGGTAACGCTATCCGCCGTCACCCTGTTGTTGAGGCAAGAATGAAGGCTATCGCTGATTATGCCGAAACTTCACCGCTCAACAAGGTAGAGATGAACGATACAAAGATAGGCGTTATCACAAGCGGTATCTCATATCAGTATGCAAAGGAAGCACTTGGCGACAAGGCTTCATATCTCAAACTCGGTATCGTAAACCCAATGCCAATTCAGATAATAAAGGACTTTGCCGCAAAGTGCGAAAAGGTCTATGTGATCGAGGAGCTTGACGATGTTATCGAAACACACTGCAAAAAGAACGGCGTGAACGTTATCGGCAAGGAGCTTTTCAGCCTTATGGGCGAGATATCACAGACTATCGTTGCCGAAAAGATACTTGGCGAGAAGAATGAGTATATCACATTTGAGGATAACGTGCCTGTAAGACCTCCTGTTATGTGTCCGGGATGTCCTCACAGAGGTCTGTTCTATTGCCTGCATAAGCTGGGCGTTATGGTATCAGGCGATATCGGCTGTTACACTCTCGGCGCAACAGCACCGCTTTGTGCTATGGATTCAACTATCTGCATGGGTGCTTCTATCAGCGGACTTCACGGATTTAACAAGGCAAGAGGTGCAGAGGCTGAGAAGAAGTCTGTTGCCGTTATCGGTGACTCTACATTCATGCACAGCGGTATGACAGGTCTTGTGAACGTAGCTTATAACTCAACAAATTCAACTGTTATCATTCTCGATAACTCTATCACAGGTATGACGGGTCATCAGCAGAACCCTACAACTGGTAAAAACCTTAAGGGCGACCCTGCTTATGCCGTTGACCTTGAAATGCTCTGCCATTCACTTGGTATCAAGAGCGTAAGAGTCGTTGACCCATATCACATGGCTGAAACAGAGGCTGTTATCAAGGAAGAGCTTGCCAAGGAAGAACCAAGCGTTATTATTTCAAGACGTCCATGCGCACTTCTTAAATATGTAAAGCACAATCCACCGCTCAAGGTAAACAAGGATAAGTGCGTAGGCTGTAAGCAGTGCTTGAAGATAGGCTGTCCTGCTATATCTATCCATGACGGCAAGTGCGTTATCGACCATACACAGTGCGTAGGCTGCGGCATATGCAAGGAAATGTGTAAGCTGGGTGCGATATGCGACTAATGATAACATATATTTCGAGGTGTAAATAATGAAAACAAGATCAATTATGATAGTGGGCGTAGGCGGACAGGGCTCTCTGCTTGCGTCAAGAATAATAGGAAACGTGCTCCTTTCACAGGGTTTTGATGTCAAGGTCAGCGAGGTACACGGAATGAGCCAGCGTGGCGGCTCTGTTGTTACATACGTTAAGTACGGCAGCGAGGTATGCTCGCCTGTAGTTGAAAAAGGCGAAGCTGATATCATCATCAGCTTTGAACAGCTTGAAGCCGCAAGATATGTTTCATATCTCAAGAAGGGCGGACATATCATCACTTCAACTCAGCAGATAGACCCAATGCCTGTTATCACAGGTGCGGCTGTTTATCCTGAGGATATCATAGGCAAGCTTAAAGCAGAGGGCGTTGACGTTATCGCTGTTGACGCACTGGCACTTGCGGAGCAGGCTGGTACTGCAAAGGCTTCAAACGTTGTTCTCATGGGTGTTGTGTCAACTAAAATGGCTTTTGACGAGGACGTTTGGCAGAAGGCTCTTGAAAACTGTGTTCCTGCAAAGTTCCTTGAACTGAATAAAAAGGCGTTCGCTCTCGGCAGAGAGGTAAAATAATGGATGAGATAAGCGGTCTTATCATAAAAATGACCGAGTTTTTCAGCGGCGACCCTAAGCGTATACAGCATTTTATAAAGGTGCATACCTTTGCCCGTGTTATCGGCAGGGCAGAGGGGCTTGATATCCGCGCTATGTACTGTCTTGACGTTGCGTCGGTGGTGCATGATATAGGCATAAAGCCTGCGGAGGAGAGATACGGCAAGGGTCAATGCGGCGGAAAGCTTCAGGAACAGTTAGGTCCTGAGCCTGCACGGAAAATGCTCACAGAGCTTGACTTTGATGAGGATATCATAGACAGGGTGTGCTTTCTTATCGCACATCATCACACCTATGAGGGCGCCCAGGGGCTTGACTGGCAGATACTCTTGGAAGCAGATTTCCTTGTGAACGCTTTCGAGGACAGCCTTTCCAAAGAGAGCATAAAAAGCTTCCGTGACAAGGTGTTCAAAACGAAAACAGGCATTAAGATGCTTGAAGAAATGTACGGCGTATGATACTTGTGCAAAGTTGATACCCGAGTAATATGACCGAAACCATTTTAACAGGAGGTGTGTTCCAATGGGAAAATATTGGAACGAAGAGATCGAGTGCATGGCGCACGAGGACATGAAAAAGCTCCAGAGCGAAAGACTTGTCAAGCAGGTCAAGCACGTCTGGGACAATGTGCCATACTACAAGAAGCTTATGGAAGAAAAGGGTGTAACGCCTGATGATATCCACGGCATTGAGGACCTGCACAAGCTGCCGTTCCTTTCAAAGGCTGATCTGCGTGAGGCTTATCCTTACGGTCTGCTTGCAAAGCCGCTTTCAGAGTGCGTGAGAATACATTCCACAAGCGGAACCACAGGCAAGAGAGTTGTGGCTTTCTACACTCAGCATGATATCGACCTTTGGGAAAATTGCTGTGCAAGAGCTATAGTTGCCGCAGGCGGAACAAAAGACGACGTTTGCCACGTTGCATATGGCTATGGACTTTTTACAGGAGGAGCAGGTCTTAACGGCGGCTCTCATAAGGTGGGCTGTCTTACACTGCCGATGTCATCAGGAAACACAGAAAGACAGATACAGTTTATGCAGGATCTAGGTTCTACTATCCTGTGCTGTACTCCGTCATATGCCGCTTATATAGGTGAAACTGTAAAGGAAATGGGCATAAAGCCAGAGGAGCTTACACTCAAAGCTGGTATCTTCGGTGCTGAGCCTTGGACGGAGGAAATGCGTCATGAGATAGAGAAGCTTCTTGGTATCAAGGCTTACGATATCTATGGTCTGACAGAAACAAGCGGTCCTGGCGTAGCTTTCGAGTGCGAAGCACAGTCTGGTATGCACATCAATGAGGACAACTTTATCGCAGAGATAATCGACCCTGACACAGGAGAGGTGCTTCCTGAAGGCTCAAAGGGCGAGCTTGTATTCACAAGTATCACAAAGGAAGCTTTCCCTCTGCTGAGATACAGAACAAGAGATATCTGTATTCTTACAAGAGAGAAATGCTCATGTGGCAGAACTCTCGTCAAAATGTGCAAGCCAATGGGCAGAAGCGACGATATGCTCATCATTAAGGGCGTAAACGTGTTCCCATCTCAGATAGAGTCAGTGCTTCTTAAGATATCAAAAGCAAGCCCTAACTATCAGATAGTCGTTGACAGGGTGAACAATTCTGATACTTTCGAGATAAGAGTCGAGCTTAATGACGATATGTTCTCTGATACTGTCAAGTCTATCGAGGATCTTGAAAAGAAGATATCCAACGATATCCATAATATCCTTGGCATCAAGGCGAAGATAAGACTTGTTGAGCCAAAGAGCATTCCGCGTTCTGAGGGCAAGGCAGTAAGAGTTATCGACAAGAGAAAGCTTGTCTAAAAGACAGGGGGTAATTTTATGACAGTAAAACAGCTTTCGGTTTTTATTGAAAACAGACCTGGCAGATTGTCTGCCGTTACAAAAATACTTGGGGATAATGATGTGAATATCCGTGCAATGTCCCTTGCTGACACAAAGGATTTCGGTATTCTCAGACTTATCGTTGACGATTTTGAAAAAGCAGTTTCAGCCTTGAAAACAGAGGGCTTTTCCGTTACCACCACTCAGGTGCTTGCAGTGGAGATAAATGACCGACCAGGCGGACTTTCAGAAGCAATGAAGGCTCTCTACAATGACAACATCAGCGTTGAGTATATGTATTCTGCATTCATAAACACTAAGGAAAACACGGCTTATCTTATCCTTAGAGTAGAGAACGTTACAGCCGCTCTGGAAGCTTTGAGTGAAGCAGGATTTGCACTTATCTCACAGCAGGAATTGGCAAGCATCTAGCTGATTAGTGAATACTAACCGAAAAATCACTTAAAATCTATGTGAAATTTTTATGAAATGCCGAAAACCTCTTGATTTTTTCAGAAAATGTGTTATTATATAAGTATAGTATTTGATATGATACTTGTAGAATTTATGCAAGGAGGTCTGTGAAAATGGCTTATAAGATTAGTGATGAGTGCATCGGCTGCGGCGCTTGCATGGACGCATGTCCAGTAGGAGCTATCTCCGAGGCTGACGGTAAGTGTGCTATTAACGCTGACGAGTGTATCGACTGCGGTTCTTGTGCAGGTACTTGCCCTGTAGGAGCACCTCAGGCTGAGTAATTTACTTAAACTAAGAGAAAACGTCTGTCATATGGCAGGCGTTTTTTTGCACTTATTTTTTGTGTATTAGTTTTCAGCACATTATCATAAAACTGTCACATTGGCGGAGTATCATATAAACACAACAAGAGAAAGACAAAAAGATGAAATTTACACATATACTTTTTTCTCCATATATACTTCATATACTTCAAAAAGGGAACGCTGGCTTGTGCCTGCGTTCTTTTTTTGCGTGGGTGATTTTGTGGATAGATATGTAAAATATCGTGGAAAATATGGGCTTTTGTATCGCAGGTGTCCGTTTTTCGGTATTATTAATAAAAGTTTTGCGAAATTTGTTAAAAGTGATAAAAATAGAACCCTTATTGTCGTTCCTGGAATATAAAATGTACAATGGTTGTAACTTGACGTTCATATAAACTTCATAAACGAGCGAAAAAACGGCTTGAAAATTACAATTTGATTACAATGCCCCTTGACTTTTGTAACCTTATTCATTATAATATGGTGTAGTTTATCACGTTTGAAAGGAGCGTTCTGAATTGGGTTATTTGAAGTCGGGGATATCCCGCTGTGTGGCTGTGCTTTCTGCCTGCGGAGTTGTGACAGTATCTGCTGTGACTTTTGCGACACTTGATAAAAACGTTATCCAGCCATGTGCGGTCATGCCGCCTGAAAATGCAAAGGTCATTTCTGTTGTTTCTGACAAGGAAACATCTGAGCAGATCGGGGATATCACAACTGTTCTTACAACATCAGCCGTCAAGGAAACTGCGAAAAATTCTCAGACCGAGGCTGTAAAGGCTGTAAAAACTGCAAAAAGCGAAACAACAAAGTCAGCTTCTGAAACAGCTTTGAGATCAGAGAGCGTAACGACCTCTGTAATATCACAGAAGCCAGCGTCAGTGACCGCAGTGCAGAGCGTGACTTCCGCTGACACAAAGCTTAGCATATCAGTAAGCCTTGTGACAAAGAAAACACAGCAGGCTTCAAAGTCTGAAACAAAGGTTTCTGCTGTTACTTCCATCCCTGTCAGCACTACTGACAGCGATACTGTTGCCTCAAAGGCTACAAAAAAGACTACAACAGTGAAAACTACTACTGCAAAAACTACTACCACTGCAAAGACAACAACTGCCCCTGTTACGACCACAACGCCTGCGGTGACTACTACCAAGAAAAAGACCACCACTGCTAAGGTGACAACTACTAAAAAGCCTGTTACAACTACAACCACTGCGCCTGTTGTCGACAACGGCAAGACCCCTGCACAGCGACTTAATTCTGCAGTGCTTGATCCGAAGGCGACGCTCAGCGCAAAGGAAGAAAAGATACTTCTGAAATATCTTGATAAGATAATATCAGATGATATGACAAACTACGAAAAGGCTGTGGCTTGCTACGATTATATTATAAAGAACACGGTCTACGATTACGGCGGCTGGGCAAATCCTGTCAAGGCTGTTCTTGAGGACGGTTACGGCACTTGCACAGAGTATTCTTACGTTTACGCCGCAATGCTTGGCTATATAGGCTTTGACGCAAAGACCGTTGACGGCAAGACCGCTATGGCGGCAGGCGGTTACGGCTATCATATGTGGGTGGAGGTAACGATAAACGGTCAGGTATATGTTATGGACCCTCAGGTGGACGATAACATGAGCTGGGGAGCGTATATCTCCCATGACCGCTTCTGCAAGACCTACAGCGAGGTCAAGAACAAGTATATAAAAGACTGATATTGTATCGGGTGGAGTTATCTGCCCGATATTTTTTTACTGTGTTTGCGTGTAGTTTGTTTGCAGTACGTTTATTTGTACATTAAATAAGAATATCCGACACTCTTTTTGTGACAAATTTTTCTGCTTATCCTATAGACAAAAGGAAAAAAGCGTGATATAATTATTCTTGATACATTGTCGGCAAATGCCGAACGTCATTTTGTACAGGAGGATAATTGATGACGGAAAATTCCACAAAGATAAAGAAAAAGCCTGCGACAACTGTTAAGAAAAACAGCTCTGCAAAAGGCTCATCAAAGAGCAAGAAAAGAAAGAAAAAACGCAATAATATCGGCATTATCTGCGGCACTGCGGCTGCGGCTATCGTGATAGTTGTGGGCGGAGGATATTTCATTGGAAGAGCTTACTATAGCAACAGATTTCTGAGCGGCACAACAGTGAATGGCGTTGACGTGGGCGGAAGGACATTTGAACAGGCTTGCGACCTGCTCGGGGTGAATGATATGCCTTATGAGCTTACGGTCAAAACTATCGACGGCACGCCTGTTGTTTTCAAGACGGCTGATTTTGATTACAGACTAAGCGGCAAGGACGATCTTCAGAAGATCTATGACAGCGTGAACAGAAAAACATGGTTCTCTGGGTTTATACAGAACTCCACCTATAGTTTTAATGAGGACATCACATTTGATGTTGAGAAGCTTCAGAAGCTTGTGGAGAAAGCAAACTGGGGCGATGTTGAAACTGCCGATGCAAAGCTTGGTCTTAACGAGGATAAGACGGCTTATGTTATCACCCCTGAGGTGCAGGGAAACAAGATAACCGATATGAAAAAGCTTGAAGCTTATGTTACGCAAAGCGTGGCGGCAGGTGAGCTTAGCGTTGAGCTTGACAAGGACACAGGTTGTTATTCCCTTCCAAAGGTGAAGAGCGCAGACCTTGAGGACGATTGCAAGAAACGAAATGATGTTTTCCAGCTTTCTGTCACATACGATTTTGACTACACCACAGAAACTCTCACGGGCGAGGAGCTTATGAAGATTATAAAGCTCAAAGATGACGGAAGCTACACTGTGGACAGAAAGAAAGCCATGGAGTATGTGGAAAAGCTCGCAAAGAAGTATGATACATATAATACTAAGAGAAAATTCCACGCCACTTTGCAGGGCGACATAATCGTGCCGACAAGCTCTGATGCTAAATACGGCTGGTGGATAGATCAGGAAAAGACTTGTGACGATCTTGTGGATATGCTTGAAAAGGGCGAGAGCGTTGATAAGGTAGACCCTATCTATTACAGTACCGGTTATTTTGACTTTACAGGCGTTGAGTCTGCGAGAAGCAAGGACGATGATATAGGCGACACTTATATTGAGATAGACCTTACCGACCAACACTTGTGGTATTATGAAAAGGGCAAGAAAAAGCTTGATACCTATATAGTTTCAGGTCAGACCACATCTGAGGCGAGAACAACTCTCCCTGGTGTTTATAAGCTGTGGTCAAAGGAGACCAACAAGCGTATGAAAGACACAAATGCCGACGGCGACGAGTGGGATACAAAGTGCAACTTCTGGAACAACGTTTCTCTCTGCGGAATAGGTCTTCACGATTCAACGTGGCGAGGCGGATATTTCGGCGGTGAGATATACAAATACAACGGTTCTCACGGCTGTATAAATATGAGCTATGACGACGCCAAATATGTTTATGACAACGTGCCTTACGGTACGCCTGTTGTTATGTACTACAAGTCTGCGGATAAATAATAAGGACGGTCAAGGTATCATGCCTTGACCGCTTTTTGTAAGGAGTGTTTTTTATGGAAAAGATATTATACAGAGAGGGCTTTACGGCTGAGGAGCTTCCAAACGAGGTGATAGAGCGTATCAAAGGCGTTTCCTATAAGGAAAATCCCTATGTGAAGCTGGGCGACCTTGCCTATCTGTGTGTGAGATATTATGACTTTGAGCATAAGGTGCGGTCGGGGGAGCTTATCGTGGCGAGGAAGCTTGCGCAGGAGGTTCTGGATATCTTCTATGAGCTTTTCGAGGGCGGTTATGAGATAGAAAAAATCAGGCTCGTGGACGAGTATGACGCTGATGATGAAAGGTCAATGGCGGATAACAATTCCTCTGCCTTCAACTATAGGGTGGTGGCTGGTACCAACACTATTTCGGCTCACAGCTACGGTAGGGCGATAGACATAAACCCTCTTATAAATCCTTATATAGTGGGGAATAAGGTCATGCCTGCCAATGCTGCAGAGTATGCAGACCGTGACAAGGCTTTTGATCACAAGATTGACAGAACAGACCTTTGCTATTGCATTTTCAGGCGTCACGGCTGGAAATGGGGTGGCGACTGGAACAATTCTAAGGATTATCAGCATTTTTACAAAGAGTACGATTCTCCGCTGAAAATGGCTGTAAATAAGCTGAAAAGAGCGTTTTTACGTTAGTTTGCAAGGTTTACCTAGGAAAGCGATATGAAATCATAAGTTATATATGTATACCGATTAACTAAAAATTAATAATGAATTTATGCAAGTTTTATCATTCACTCTTGCATTTTGCTGTAATGTGTGTTATAATGATTAAGCCGTCAAAAAAGACGGCAAAAGGCTATTTTCTTGCATTTGTGCGAAAAACCACGCTTTGAGTTTGTTCGCATTTATGCAGGATTGCAGGATTTTAATTTCTTCCTGCAAATTTTTTGTTAAAAACAGCTAAAGATCGGCTATGAGCCGTGAAATAACATACGTTGCTGAACGATAAGCTATAATTTTTTTACAGTTTGGCAGGAAAGGGTGATAAAAATGGAACGCATGGAGGATATGACTAATGTAAAAAGCCTGTATTCACCGAAATTCGAGCATGATAACTGCGGAATAGGTGCTGTTGTGAACATTAAGGGCAAAAAGAGCCACGATACTGTTGCAAATGCGCTGACTATCGTTGAAACGCTTGAGCATCGTGCTGGTAAGGACGCAGAGGGCAAAACAGGTGACGGAGTAGGTATCCTGCTTCAGATCTCACATAAATTCTTCAAGAAGATCGCCGCCGCTGAGCTTGGCATCACGCTTGGCGAGGAGAGAGATTATGCCGTTGGTATGTTCTTCTTCCCACAGAACGAGCTTGCGAGAAATCAGGCAAAGAAGATGTTTGAGATAATCGCCGAAAAAGAGGGTCTGGAGATCCTTGGCTGGAGAGTCGTTCCTGCAAAGCCTGAGGTGCTTGGCAAGAGAGCTGCCCAGTGTATGCCTGCCATAATGCAGTGCTTCATCAAGCGTCCAAAGGGCGTTAAAAAGGGTCTTGACTTTGACCGCAAGCTATATGTTGCAAGACGTGTGTTCGAGCAGTCAAATGAGGACACCTACGTTGTATCACTTTCAAGCAGAACTATAGTATATAAAGGAATGTTCCTTGTGCAGGATCTCAGAAAGTTCTTCCCTGACCTTCAGGATAAGGACTACGAGTCTGCTATCGCTATGGTACATTCAAGATTTTCTACCAACACAAACCCAAGCTGGCAGAGGGCGCATCCTAACAGAATGATCGTTCACAACGGTGAGATAAACACTATCAGAGGCAATGCTGATAAAATGCTCGCTCGTGAGGAAACGATGAAGTCTGAGCATTTGAAGGGCGACCTTGATAAGGTCACACCTGTTGTAAACACAGAAGGCTCTGACTCAGCAATGCTCGACAACACACTTGAATTTTTGGTCATGAGTGGAATGGATCTGCCACTGGCTGTCATGATAACGATCCCTGAGCCATGGGATAACAACGGCACGATGAGTCAGGCTAAGAAAGACTTCTATCAGTATTACGCAACGATGATGGAGCCATGGGACGGACCTGCTTCTATCCTTTTCTCTGACGGAGATATCATGGGTGCAGTGCTTGACAGAAACGGTCTGCGTCCGTCAAGATATTATATCACAAAGGACGGCAATCTTATCCTTTCATCTGAGGTTGGCGCACTTCCTATCCCGTCAGACAATATCGTTGAAAAGGAAAGACTTCGCCCAGGCAAAATGCTTCTTGTTGATACTGTTCAGGGCAGAGTTATCGACGATGACGAGCTTAAGGAATACTATGCTTCAAAGCAGCCTTACGGCGAGTGGCTTGACAGCAACCTTGTCAGACTTAAAGACCTTAAGATACCAAACATCAAGGTAGAGGAACACGGCTACGAGGAAAGACAAAGACTTCAGAAAGCTTTTGGCTATACCTATGAGGACGTTATGACATCTATCCTGCCAATGGCAAAGAACGGCTCTGAGTCTATTGCCGCTATGGGTACAGACAGCCCGCTTGCGGTGCTTTCAAAAGAGCCTCAGCCACTGTTCAACTACTTCAAACAGCTCTTTGCACAGGTAACAAATCCGCCTATAGATTCAATCCGTGAAAAAGTCGTAACATCAACAACTGTTTATCTCGGAACAGATGGAAATGTCCTTGAAGAAAAAGCAGAAAACTGTAAACAGTTAAAGATTAATGACCCAATCCTTACAAATACAGACCTTTTGAAGATTAAAAATATGAAGGTTGACGGATTTAAGGTAGAGACAATTCCTATTATTTATTATAAGAATACATCTCTTGAAAAAGCAATTGACCATCTCTTTGTAGAGGTTGACAGAGCACACAGAGAGGGTGCAAATATTATAATTCTTTCTGACCGCGGTGTTGACGAAAATCATGTTGCAATTCCTTCGCTTCTTGCTGTATCTGCACTTCAGCAGTACCTTGTACAGACAAAGAAAAGAACTGCAATGGCTG
>OHDC01000542.1_pt1 | contig 21809 bp, 20 predicted proteins | sample 1566851 | NCBI WGS metagenome assembly OHDC01 (sample SAMEA3879590, study PRJEB24766) | human gut metagenome | biome: human-associated habitat; feature: feces | place: USA | collected 1985/1987 | reverse complement strand
ATCATGCATATAGATGTCGTGTTGATCTGTTGGCAGTGTTTCTTCTAACTGATGCTCATAACAGACTGCATATCGCCTCAGTCTTGGGTATTTTGCAAAAAAGCGGTCATAATAACCCTTTCCATACCCATAACGGCTGCCGTCCCTGCCAAATACACTTCCCGGAACAATGACTGGTTGCTGTAGCGGATCTGCTTTTTCACTGCCCCTGACCGGTTCCATCACATGAAATGTGCCCTCTTCCAACTGCTTCAAAGAATCAATATAGAAAAAATCCATCTGATTTTCCTCTTTCGTCCTTGGAAGGGCGATCCGTTTTCCATCTGCCCATGCCTGTAAAAACAATGCATGGCAATCCACTTCGTTCCCTAACGGATAATAAGCATAAATTTCTTTCGTATCTTTATACCATTCCGATTGCAGCAGACGCTTTACAATGGCGCTGCTTTTCTCTGCCACTTCTCCCGGCAGCATGGCATTTCGTATGGCAAGATGCTCTTTACGAAAGTTTCTTTGGTTTATTTCCATATTTTTCACCAAGGTTTTCGATCGTTCCATCCTCATTTTGAATGTCAATATTGTTCAACTGTGCTGTCAGGTTTTTCTTCACATCCGCCACAAATTGTTTGCGCAGAAGCGCCTGCTCTGTTTTTTCTGCCTCGGTCAGTCCCTCGGCTTTTGACTTTCTATATAACTCATTGATCCTGTTGATTTTTGATTGTTCCATTATCCTATTGTCTCCATAATAAAATCTGCGATATGAAAGCTTTCGCTCTTATCTGCTTTAAAAATTGTTCCTGTAAAATCATCATCAATAATATGATGTAAAATACAGACATCCGCACCATTGGCAATGACCATATCTGCACCGGAAAGCGTTGCGATCTTTGCTGCGGTGAGTTTTGTCGCCATGCCGCCGGTTCCGACATCACTTCCGGTAGAACCTTTTGCCATTCCAAGCAGTTTTGCATCAATTTTATCAACCACTTTGATCAGTTTTGCCTCCGGATTTTTATGTGGATCATCCGTAAACAGTCCATCAATATCCGATAATAAAATCAGAAGATCTGCCCCTACCAGCGAAGAAACGATAGCCGACAATGTATCATTGTCACCAAACTGCATTTCATAAGTAGAAACCGTATCATTTTCATTTACGATTGGGATCACTCCAAGCCGAAATAACTCTTCAAATGTGTTTTTGGCATTTTTCCTCGACACCGGGTTTACCATTGTATTTTTTGTCATCAGGATCTGTCCTGCGATCTGGTTGTACTCTGCAAACATTCTCTGATATGTCATCATGAGTCTTGCCTGTCCAACCGCCGCACATGCCTGCTTTGTGGAAATATCCTTTGGCCGCTCATTCAGACCGATCGTCTGACGCCCCACTGCGATCGCACCGGAACTTACCAGACATACATCCATTCCGCGGTTTCTCATATCACAGAGTTCACGCACCAGATGCTCTAACTTCGTAAAATTCAGATTTCCGGTCTCTCCCCTGTTTAAAGAAGAGGAACCGATTTTTACAACTACTCTTTTTTTCTTGGTAAAATCAAATTCTTTCTCGCTCATGCTGCCCCTCTTTATGCTACCGTCTATAGGCAATTGCGAAACTCATCTTAATCTTCTTAAATTGTGAGAAATTAACAAAAACATTCAAGTTAGTTTTTTATGAGTTTCGCAATTGTCTATGTAACTTCCATTTTTTCCGGTGAAGTTTGAATACACAATGCTTTCAAACTTATATAGGTTTTTCGAACTTCACGTCAAATATAACTTTAACATATCTTTTTCCAAATATCAAAATACTTTTTTCATTTACCACAGCAAAGTGCATATTTTAATCCGACTAAAATAATTCATATGTCATAATAAGCTTAAAAAGGTTGCTATATTAAGTCTGACCTAACATAGCAACCTTTCCCAAGTTCTTTGAAATCTAATATTTGTGCTCTGTCTTATTATCCTAGAGAATGATCTTCTTCGGACACTTCTCAGCACAGAGACCGCATTTTGTACATTTCTCCTGATCGATGTATGCAACATTATCCACTACGTGAACTGCATCAGATGGGCAGTTTTTCTCACATAAGTGACAGGCAATACATCCAACAGAACATGCCTTCATAACATCTTTACCTTTGTCTTTGGAGCTGCACTGTACGATATGTTTTGCGCTCACTGGTAAAAGCTCGATCAGATGTTTTGGACATGCAGCAACACATTTGCCACATGCTTTACAAGTATCTTTGTCAACGACTGCAACACCGTCTACGACATGGATCGCATCGAATGGACATGCTTTCACACAGTTACCAAATCCAAGACATCCGTAGTTGCAGGATTTTGGTCCACCATTTGGAACAAATGCCATAGCGGCACAATCCTGAACTCCTGTGTACTCATAGTCCTGATTTGCTCTTTCACAGGTTCCGGCACATTTTACAAATGCTGCTTTGCGCTCGCCTTCCTCTGCTTTGACACCCATGATCTCACCAATCTTGGCTGCAACAGGTGCTCCACCAACCGGACACTGGTTGACCGGAGCTTCCCCTTTTACGATAGCGGCTGCAAGTCCGGAACATCCGGCATATCCACAACCACCACAGTTATTTCCAGGAAGAGCCTCTGTAACGGCTACTTCTCTCTCATCTATTTCTACTTTGAATTTTTCTCCGGAAACACCAAGGAAAAATCCAATTAAAATACCAACACCGCCGACTACAACGGCTGCAAAAATAATTGCTGTAATGTTCATCGTCTTTTTCCTCCTAAATCATTCCTGAGAATCCCATAAATGCGATTGACATCAGACATGCTGTAATTAATACGATCGCTGTTCCCTGGAAAGGCTTTGGAATATCATTGTATTCAATCTTCTCACGAAGTCCTGCCATAATTACGATTGCGATCAGGAAACCAAATGCAGTTGCAAAACCATTTACAACACCCTGAAGAATATTATATTCTTTGGTAACGTTTGTAAGTGCAACACCTAATACGGCACAGTTTGTTGTGATCAGTGGTAAGTACACACCCAAGCTCTTGTATAAAGCTGGCATGGATTTCTTTAAGAACATCTCTACAAACTGTACTAATGCTGCGATAACAAGAATGAATACGATCGTCTGTAAATAAGTAAGGTCAATGCCCTTGCTTAACAGATATTCATTTGCAAGAATATATTTATAAATCAATCCGGTTACAAAAGATGAAATTGTAATAACGAATACAACTGCGCCACCCATTCCGGCTGCGGTCTCAGTTTTCTTGGATACACCTAAGAATGGACAGATACCAAGGAACTGGCTTAATACAACGTTATTTACAATCGCAGATCCGACTGCAATTAAAATTAATTCTTTCATCTGTATCTATCCTCCTACTCTGTTTTCTCAGCAGCTGCTGATTCCGGTTTTTTACCGGTACATGTTGCAGACATTCCACATCCTGCACAATCACCAGTGATACATCCGGATGGTTTTGCAAGTGGTTTGCCTTTTGCTTCCATCTTAGCTCTTACAATATTCATAACAGCAACCAGACATGCAAGTACAAGGAATGCACCAGGTGCCATAACGAAGATTGTGATTGGTGTGAACCAGCTTAAAGAAAGAACCTGTGCGCCAAAAATCTGTCCTGCACCGAGTAATTCACGGAACAGACCGATCAATGTCAGACCAAGTGTAAATCCAAGCCCCATACCAAGTCCATCGAAGATAGAAGGAACAACCGGATTCTTGGAGGCATAGCTTTCCGCACGTCCTAAGATGATACAGTTTACAACGATCAGAGGAATATACACACCCAAAGAGTCAGAAAGACTTGGTGTATAAGCCTGCATCATAAACTGTACAACTGTAACGAGTGAAGCAACGATCACAATGTAAGCCGGCATACGCACACCGTTTGGAATGACCTTACGGAATGCTGAGATCAATAAGTTGGATAATACCAATACTACAGTTGTAGAAAGTCCCATACCAAGTCCGTTGATAGCAGATGATGTAACCGCCAAAGTAGGACACATTCCAAGCATCAGAACGAAGGTCGGGTTTTCTTTGATAATACCATTATATAAACGTTCTACATTTTTGTTCATTAGTTTGTACCTCCTAATACATTCTGGAAGTATGCGATGCAGGCATTCACACCGTTTGCCATAGCTTTGGATGTGATCGTTGCACCTGAGATAGATTCGATCTCGTTGTCAGAGGCAGGCGCTGCTTTTACAACAGTGAAAGAATCAACGTTCTTTCCTTCGAACTGGCTATAGAAAGCTTCTTCCTGTGCTTTCATACCAAGTCCAGGTGTTTCTGCGATATTTGTAATAGAATAGCCATTTACAGTGCCATCATTCTTGATGCCAACAGAGAAGGTAATGCTTGCCTGGCTGGCGTCTTTTGCTGTAACGGTCAAAACATAACCGATCACATTTCCGCTTGCATCGAGTGCTGTATTCACACTGTCGATCTGGTCAGAAAAACCTTTTTCTGTCATGAGTGCTGCTGCTGCGTCTGCATCAAAATCACTGTATTCCTCAAAAGATGCTGCATCTTCAAATACCTGTTTGTAGGCAGCCTGTGTTTTTTCGTAATTTACCTGATCAATGGAAGGTTTGGTAATTCCATAGACAACTCCGAGGATCAAACCAAGAACGACTGTAAATGCGAATAAAACCAAAGCGTCATGTACGATCTTTTTATTCATAATTTACTTTGCCTCCTTTTCAGGTTTTGTTTTCACAACACCAAAAGCGTTTGGTACTGTGTATTTCTCGATCATAGGAACTAAGAGGTTGCTTAAGATAATTGCAAAGGAAACTCCTTCTGCATTGGCTCCGAAGCAACGGAACAGTCCTGTGAAAATACCACAGCAGATACCAAAAATGATCTGTCCTCTTGGTGTGATCGGAGAAGTTACATAGTCAGTTGCCATAAAGAATGCACCGAGCATTAATCCACCGCCGCAAAGCTGTGCTGTCACATAGTTCATGTCGAATCCGTGTCCGCCAAATAACAGAATGAATACAACAAATGTAATGATATAAGATGCCGGGATCCTAAGGTCGATAACGCCCATTAAGATCAGGAAGATAGCTCCGATCAGAATTGCGATCGCAGATGTCTCACCGATCGTACCTGCTGTCTTACCGATCAGCATGCTCATGGTGTTCACTGCTTCCCCATTTCTCATCTGTGCAAGTGGTGTTGCTCCTGAGTATGCGCCTACAGTGAAGTTTGTCATATCCGCTGCAAATGCGATCAGTAAGAAACATCTTGCTCCGAGAGCAGGGTTCATGAAATTCTGTCCAAGTCCGCCGAACATCATCTTAACAATGACGATCGCAAACGCACCGCCGATCACTGCCTCCCACCAAGGAAGTGATGCCGGAAGGTTTAATGCAAGAAGCAAACCTGTTACAACGGCGCTTAAATCGTCGATGCTGTTCTTTTTATGTACGATCTTGTTGAAGATCCATTCGGAAGCTACACAGCTTGCGATAGTTACTAAAATTAAAATTAACGCTCTGATACCAAAATTATAAATACCAAATAAACTGGTTGGCAGTAATGCAATGATCACATACAGCATGATTTTGCCTGTTGTGTCTTTTGAGCGTACGTGTGGTGATGATGAAACATGATATAAATCACTCACGGGATCCACCTCTTTCTTCGTATTTTTTCACAATAAAATCTTATAAAACTCTCTTTATTGTCTGTTTATTTTTTTCTCTTTGCTGCAAGAACCTGTTTTTTCATGGTCTTGATGGACTGTGCCAACTGACGTTTTGCAGGACATGCGAAACTACAGCTTCCGCACTCGATACATTCCAGTCCATGCCATTTTTCAAACTCATCTGCTACACCATGATCTGCCATCTTTGCAAGTCTGGATGGGATCAACTGTTCCGGACACGCTTCCACGCAACGTCCACAGTTAATACATGGAGATGGTTCTGCTTTTGCAACTTCATCCTCTGCCAAACACAACAGGGAAGAAGATGTCTTGGTTGTCGGGATATCTAAGGAGAACATAGAGAATCCCATCATAGGTCCACCGGAGATAATCTTCTCTGGCTGTACTTTGAATCCACCGGCAGCTTCTACTAATTCTGCATAGTTGGTTCCAATGTAATATAAGAAGTTTCCAGGATTTGCAACCGCATCACCTGTGATTGTTGATACACGGTTCATAACTGGTTTTCCTAATTTTACTGCGTTGTAGATTGCAATGATTGTCTCTACGTTATCTACGATACATCCTGCATCAGCAGGTAACATTTTGGAGTTGATTGCTCTTCCTGTAACAGCGTAGATCAACTGACGCTCACCACCCTGTGGGTACTTTGTCTGTAATGGACAGACTTCCATACGTGGTTCGTCTTTGGTTAACTCCTGTAATTTTGCGATACAGTCCGGTTTATTATTTTCAACACCGAACACACCTTTTGCTTTATCAAAGATCTGTAAAATAATCTTCATTCCGGCAACTAACTCTTCCGGATTTTCAAGCATTCTGCGGTAGTCAGCCGTCAGATAAGGCTCACACTCTGCGCAGTTTGCGATAATGTACTCAATCTTCTCCGGCTCCTTTGGAGAGAGTTTTACATGAGTTGGGAAACCGGCACCACCCATTCCGACAACGCCTGCTTCTTTTACTTTGTTAATGATTTCTTCCTTGGAAAGAGCTGTCACATCCTCACATGGAGTGAACTCAGCCTCCTTATACTCTCCATCATTCTCAATGACAATGGAATTCACCATATCTCCAACCGCTACACGGCGTGGTTCAATGGCTTTTACGGTACCGGATACAGATGCGTAGATTGGAGAAGAAACAAAACCTCCTGCTTCTGCAATCTTCTGACCTCTTAATACGGTATCACCTTTCGCTACAATTGGATTTGCTGGTGCGCCGATATGCTGGGATACCGGATAAACCAGATCGCCCTTAGGTAAAACTTCCTTGATTGGCTGATCTTTTGCCAGTTCCTTTCCTTCATAAGGATGGACGCCACCTTTAAATGTCTTTAAACCCATTTTTGTGCCCCGCTTTCTCTTATTTAGTATTATATTTTGCGCTAGAATCACAAAATATCATCAGCATGATTATAACACAGCTCTCTCAGATGAAATATGTTTTTTTTGTATTTTTTTTAGAACCTTTTGACAAGTTTTTAACAATAATATACATATTTTTTAGAATATATAAATAATTTTTACATAATAAAATCTATGTATTCTTTTCGCCGGATATGGTAAACTGTGGTGGAAAACACGATAAAGGAAACGATATACCTATGAAAATCTGGAACAAAACACACCATCTTACCGATACAAATTTAATTTTAAATGAAACATTCACAGAAGACGCATTTTTCTTTGATATTGAAACGACCGGTTTCTCTCCCGCCTATACTTTCCTCTACCTGATAGGCTGTGCGCACCGTGTGGGTGACAATTTTATCATCACACAGTATTTCGCCGAGACAAAAGAGGAGGAAGGCGCGATTCTCTCTGCCTTTCTGCAGGAACTCTGCCACTATCAGACCGTCATCTCCTTCAACGGACTTGGATTTGATATTCCTTATTTAAAAAAGAAATGTGAAAAATATGGTCTTACACACCCTTTTGACGAAAAAGACTATATTGATATTTATAAAGAAGTTTCTGGCTTAAAATTTTTGCTCAAACTGCCAGACTACAAACAGAAAACCATAGAACGTTTCCTCGGTCTCTCCAGAAATGATACTTTTTCCGGAGGTGAACTGATCGAAGTTTACCAGAATTATTTAAAAACTCCCGATGAGCAGGCAATGTTCTTTCTGAAACAGCACAATTACGAAGATGTGCTTGGCATGACCGGACTGATTGCCATCCGCAGTTACAGAAAGCTTTTTGACGGGGCTTTTACTGTGAATTCGACAGAAACAAATATTTACAAAGACCGCAATGGCATCCCTCAGAAGGAGCTGATCCTCACGCTGCAAAACCAATACCCGATCCCACAGCGTGTCTCCTGCCAGACGGATGCATTTTATCTGATCTGTGATGGCATGCAGTCCAAATTGCGGATTCATCTGTTTGAGGGCACATTGAAGTTTTTCTTCGATCACCCGGAAGATTACTACTATCTTCCGGCAGAAGATATGGCAATCCACAAAAGTGTCGCCACCTATGTAGACAAAGATTTCCGTAAAAAAGCAACTGCCGACAACTGTTACACAAAAAAAGACGCTATCTTTGTTCCACAATACGAAACATTGATCACGCCTTTTTTCAAAGAATCAAACAAGGACAAGCTCACTTATTTTGAACTGACCCGGGAGTTTCTGGATTCTGATTCTCTTCTGCGCCAGTATACCAGTCATGTTTTCCGCCATTTTCTTGCCGCAAAACATTAGCTTTGCTCTGCGTCTGTCCTTTCTTCTTTTTGGATCTGGCAGAACTCAATCGCAAAAATAACCAAAGACATCACCGCGGTCATAATATTGCTGACTGCCATCACAATGCCTGCGCTCACGTTGCCGAGATCTGTGAAATGCTGCAGTCCCCATAACACCGGAATTCGAAAAACAAACACTCTGGAGAAATTCAAAAGCAGTGTCAGTTTTGTTTTTCCATATCCATACAAAAATGCCATGACCGCAGCGCTCGCGCCAAGAGGAATCGTTCCTAATGCTTCCATTCTGTATATTTCCATGATCCTGCCCGCAAATTCATGATCTCCATTGGCAAACAGATCTGCAATCTGATGCAGGCAGAGCAGGGAAGCCAACATCAGTATCACACTGAGGATAAGGTTCATGACAAGCACACACCAGAAAGCCTTCAACGCCCTCTTTTTCTTTCCTGCACCAAGATTCTGGCTGATGATCGCAGAAGCGCCCTCCTGAAATCCATTCTGTGGATTTGTTGTAATTCCTCCTATATTGTTTGATATTCCGAGTGCCCCGACTGTGAGTGTACCATAGACGGTACTCATGGAATTGACTACAACTTTTCCCAGTGAAAATGCCATTTTTTCAACGATCACCGGAACAGAAAGTTTTATCATAGGCGCGACTACCAATTTTCGGAATGAAATTGCCTTCCAGGAAAAGCCGAAAACATTTTCTTTTGCATTCATATAAAACACTGCGGCACCAAACAGCGTCAGCTGCGAAACAATCGTCGCAATCGAAATATAATTAATCCCACCTTTTAACACATAAACAAAGAAAGCTGTCAATGACAATTTAATTCCGATCACCATCATATTCAAATTTAAGATGCGTTTGGAATTTCCTCTTGCCCGCTCAATTGCGATATACACATTATTAAAAAAGATGATGACAAGACTGACTAGTTCCAGAATAAAATAGACAGTCCCCTCCTCGATAAATTCTTCCGGCGTATTCGCCAGTCGTAAAAATTGCGGAGCAACCGGGATCAAAATTGCAAGAATTGCCATGCCAAGCAATCCACATAAAGCAAAAAGTGTGCTCACACGTCTTTTGACCAGTTCAAAATTTCCTTCTCCATAGGCTTCACTGATCTTAATGCTCGCTCCAACCGCAAGTCCACCGCCCAGAGCAGAAATCGCCATGTTGATCTGTGACAGATATGCGACCGTTGACACTGCATTTGCACTGATGTGCGCCGCCATCATCGTGTCCAGTATTTTAAAAAGCTGGTTCAGGCTCTGATAAATTGCAAGTGGATAGCATACTTTCCAAATCACTTTCCACATAGATCCTTCCAGTGCAAATTCCCGGAATTTCCGATCCTTTTCCGATAAAGCAACGTTCATTTCATCTTCTCCTCATGTAAATAACTTTACTTTTTCTATAGTTCCATGATATAACTTTAAAATAAGTATTCATACTGTTTTTATATGCTGTTATTTTATTTTTTACTGATTTTTTGCCATATACTTTCAAAAGGAGAAATTTCATGGAAGAGATTCTTTTATCAGATAAAATCAAAGATTACAAAATTGACTTTGCAGAACGCGATGCTGATTTTCATATGGATCGATTTCACTACCATCCATATTACGAGATTTATTTTCTGCTTTCCGGAAACTGCAGTGCACTGATCAATCATTCTATTTATCACCTGGTTCCGGGAGATTTTGTTCTGATTCCGCAATCCACCATGCACCGTTTTGTGTATGACTGCAATTCGACAGTAAAACGCTACAATTTATTTTTCACAATGGACTTTGCCGCTTCGCTTTTTCATTCTGATACAAAGGATATCCTGGAGCATTTATTTCATTATCCTGTGCTTCATCTTACTTCTCTGCTTCAGGGCAATGCCACCCGCTTATTTGATACCCTGCATCAGGAAACCACAAAACAGGACACCTGTAGTCAAGCTGTGATTCCCGCTTATATTTCTCTGATTCTCTCACTGCTTGTAAGAAACAGAGATCACATACAGCTGCAGGATCTCGATTCCGCAGAAAATGCCATTCAGGCATCCGCCCGTTATATATCCACGCATTTTCAGGAACCTGTATCTCTGCATATGGTCGCAGATTATGTACATATGAGTCCAACTTATTATTCCAAAAAATTCAAACAAATTACCGGGGTAGGTTTTAAAGAATACCTGACAAAGACACGCCTCTACGAGGCCACAGAATTGTTGACACATACCAGCCTGAACGTGACAGAGATTGCCATCCGCTGTGGTTTTAATGATGGGAACTATTTTGGGGATGCTTTTCGGAAAGAATTTGGTCTCTCACCACTGCAATACAGAAAAAGACGAAAAAACCTTTTGTGATGGTTTTTTCGCCTTTGTAATTCTATTATTCTTTTTCAAAGAAGAAAGATTTATCCCGGACAAATCCAAGTTCCTTATAATTCATAATCTGTTCTGTGCTTCCGATAAAGAGAACTCCTCCCTTTGTCATGCACTGATTGAACTTTTTATAAATCTCATCCTTGGCTTCCTCGGTAAAGTAGATCACAACATTTCTACATACAATCAGATTACAGCCAGTCGGATATGGATCTTTCAGCAGATTGTGTTCTTTGAATTCCACCCTGCGTTTGATCTCATCTGAGATCTGATAGGATGTTCCAATTTTCTTAAAGTACTTATCCTTTAGATCCTTTGGAACATTCGCAATACTCTTCTCATTGTAGAGTCCCATTCTTGCTTTATCCAAAACCTGCTTGTCAATATCTGTAGCAATTACTTTGATATTAGCAAGTGGTATCTGTCTCGACAACGCCATAACTAGAGAATATGGTTCGTCTCCGGTAGAACATGCTGCACTCCAGACTTTCAGATTCTTTCCATAGGTTTTGATCAGTTTTGGGAATACCTCACCCTCTAAGATCTTCCACTGCTCCGGATTACGATAAAATTCAGAGACATTGATGGTCAAAAAGTTGACGAACTGTTCGAATTTTTCCTTATCCTTTTTGATCAGGTCCACATATGCATCATAGGAAGTGATCCCATTCTTATTAATAAGCGTATCTATTCTACGACGCATCTGTTTTTCCTTATAACAGTTCAGATCGATCTTAGTTAACGCATATACATCTTTTTTGAATTTTTCATAATTATCAAGCATATTATTCCTCTGTATGAACTTCAGCAGCTTCTACAGCATCCTCTTCCGGTGCCTCTAAGGCTTTGATTGATAAGCTGATCTTCTTGTCATCTTCATTGAAATCTACCACTTTTGCTTCGATTTCCTGTCCGATTTTTAATACATCAGCCGGTTTTTCTACATGATCCTTGGAGATCTGGGAAACATGAAGTAATGCATCAACACCTGGAGCAAGCTCAACGAATGCACCAAAATCTGTCATTCTTGCAACTTTTCCTTTTACAATATTGCCAACTGCAAACTTCTCTGCTGCTCCGTTCCATGGATTCTCAGAAGGGAATTTCATGCTGAGTGCGATCTTTGTTTCGTTGATATCTTTGATGAATACTTTTACAGTATCTCCAACATTAAATACTTTCTTAGGACTTTCTACTCTGCCCCAGGACATCTCTGAAATATGAAGTAATCCGTCTGCTCCGCCTAAATCAATGAATGCACCGAAGTCTGTTACATTCTTAACAGTTCCTTCCATGACATCACCGACTTTGATCTTTGCAAACAGTTCTTTCTGCTGCTCTAATTTCTTCTCAACTAATAACTGTTTTCTGTCACCGATGATTCTTCTGCGTTTTGGATTGAACTCGCTGATTACAAACTGGATCTCCTGATCTTTGTATTTGGAAAGATCTTTCTCATAAGAATCAGATACAAGGCTTGCCGGGATGAACACTCTCGTCTCATCAACAACAACACATAAACCGCCATCTAATACCTGAGAAACTTTTGCTGTTAAAACTTCTTTGTTCTCAAAAGCTTCCTCTAATCTCTTGCTTCCTTTTTCAGCAGCGAGACGTTTGTAAGTTAAGAGAACCTGTCCCTCGCCATCGTTTACTTTTAATACTTTTGCTTCCATTGTATCACCAACAGAAACCATAGTTGTAAGATCTGCGTTAGACTCGTTTGTATACTCATTGCGAGTGATGATTCCGTCTGATTTGTATCCGATATTTAAAACGATCTCATCAGGTTTCACATCGATAACGGTACCTTCAACTACCTCTCCATTTCTTATTGTTTTAAATGATTCCTCCAACATTTGTTCAAAACTCATTTCTGACATTCTTTTGAACCTCCTCAATAATATTGTTTGGGGTAGATGCCCCTGCGGTAATACCTACGTTATCGGTGGATTTTAATCTGGTCAAATCAAGATCCTTTATTGTTTGTATATAGTAAGTATTTTCACATTCTTTTTTACAGATTTCAAATAACTTCTGCGTATTAGAACTAGCCCTGCCGCCAATGACGATCATGGCATCGACTTCTTTTGCAATATGTTCTGCTTCAGTCTGTCTTTCCTCTGTAGCATTGCAGATAGTATTTAAAACAATAATATCATAACCTTTTTCGTTCACAATTTCAACTAATTCTTGAAATTTATTGTAATTAAATGTCGTTTGTGATACAATACACACTTTTTTTTCGGATGAAAGCGTAAATTTTTCTGCCTCCTCACATGTTCCGATCACAGTTGTCTCGGTTGGATCAGACCATCCTTTAATGCCTTCCACTTCCGGATGTGTCTCATTTCCAATAATAATAATATGATATCCTTCTCTGTTGTACTGTTCCACAAGACGGTGAATTTTCAACACAAACGGACAGGTTGCATCTACGATCTCAAATCCCAGTGCCTTAATCTCATCATAGATTTTTCTCTCCACACCATGTGATCTTATGATCACGGTTCCCTTTGGCCTGCCCTTTAATTCATCGGTCGAATGGATGACCTGCACACCTTTTTTTTCAAGATCTGCAACAACCTCTTCATTATGGATGATCGGTCCAAAGGTATAGATCGGTGTCTGATTTTTTTCTGCCTCTTTGTATACCGTTTCCACGGCTCTTTTTACGCCAAAACAAAAACCGGCACTTTTTGCTAAAATAATGTTCATAAATCATTCCTTATCTATTCGTTTTCTGATTCCTGCTTCTTTCAGCCGTTTTCCTGTTAACAGCCTTTTTTCTCTTCATAAATAGAGCGGATTGCCTCCACCACCTGATTGATATTCATTTCAGAAGAATCTACCAAAACCGCATCCTCTGCCTGTTTCAACGGAGAAGTCTCACGGTGCATATCCCGGTAATCACGGTCGATGATATCCTTCTCGATCTCATCAAAGTCACAGAAAACACCTTTTGCAGTCAATTCATCGTATCTTCTCTGTGCTCTTGTCTCAGAACTTGCGGTCAGATAAATCTTCACCTGCGCATTTGGAAGCACGCATGTTCCGATATCTCTTCCGTCCATGATAACGTCCGTGCTCTCTGCAAGCTTTCTCTGCAGTTCCACTAATTTGGTACGGACAACCGGATATACGCTTGTCGCAGAAGCCATATTACCGACTTCCTCCGTACGGATAAATCCGTTTACATTTTTACCATTTAAAATAACCTGCTGTTCATTATTTTCATAGGCAATGGTCACATCCACATTCGGACATGCTTCCGCAATTTTTGTTTCATCCGAAGAGGCGATTCCATTTGTCAGGAAATAATATGCCATGGCACGGTACATCGCACCGGTATCTACATAGATAAAACCAAGCTCCTTTGCCAGTTTTTTTGCGATTGTACTTTTTCCAGCTCCGGCTGGCCCGTCGATTGCAATATTCATACTCATAATATATCCATTCCTCTCATTTTTATCTGTTTTTCATTACTGTTCACTCGTTCCAGTAACGATTTTTCTATTCCACACACATCCCGGCGAGATGTCCGGTAGACCATGCGATCTGGAGATTGAAACCACCTGTCACAGCATCTAAATCCAACACCTCTCCACAGAAATATAAATGTCTGACAAGTTTTGACTCCATCGTCGATGGATTCACCTCACTGACTTTGACACCGCCTTTTGTGATAATTGCCTCATTAAAATCACGCAGTCCATTTAACGTTAACGGAAAAGCCTTGATGAGCCGCACAAATTCCAGTCGCTCCTCTTTTGTGATCTCGTTTACTTTTTTATCCGGATCGATCCCGGATAATCCGATCATGACCGGGATCATTTTTGCCGGGAAAAGCTTTCCAATGGAATTTTTGAACTGTTTGTTCTTTGCTTCCTCAAAATCTTTCAACACACGCTTGTCTAACTGTTCTTCCGTCAATGCCGGCTTTAAGTCGATCTCCATTGCAAGAGGCTCTTTTGCGATATCCGGCCTGATCATCGCACTTGCAGTCAGAATCAATGGTCCGCTGACGCCAAAATGCGTAAATAGCATTTCTCCGAATTCATCGTAAAGTACCTTCTTTCCACGGTAAATACGGACATTGACATTTTTTAAAGAAAGTCCCTGCATCTCCCTGACATAGTCTTCTTTTGCGTTAAACGGCACAAGGGAAGGTCTTATCTCCGTCACAGTATGTCCTGCCTCTTTTGCAAAGCGGTAGCCATCCCCGGTTGATCCTGTTGTCTGGTAGGAAAAGCCTCCGGTGGCAACGATCACGTCATCCGCCTGGATTTTCTCTCCGTCAGAAAGCCGCACACCACATACCTTTTTTTGTTCCTCTTCCCCGGAATCTTCATATAATAATGTGTCCACTTCACTGTGAAGTCTGATCTCCACCTGATCTTTTTTTAATACACGCTGCAGTGCTGCGATCACGTCCGAAGAATGATCTGAAACCGGGAAAATGCGGTTTCCGCGTTCATTTTTTACCGGCAGCCCAGCCTGTTCAAAAAAATCAATGACCATCTGGTTATCATATGCGTAAAATGCACTGTATAAAAACTTCCGATTGGTCATGACACTGTTAAAAAGTACATCCATATCACTGGAATTGGTAATATTACACCGGCCTTTTCCTGTGATAAAAAGCTTCTTTCCCAGTTTCTCATTTTTTTCCAATAATGTTACATGATGACCATTTTCTGCTGCAGCGATTGCCGCAAACATTCCGGCAGGTCCTCCGCCGATCACAACTACTCTACTCATTAAATTCGGTATCTCCTATTTTTCCATATCGCATTTTAATGGAGTCATCAATATAATTGATCTCATCACTCTCATATACCTGATATTCATCCCAGATATCTTCCAACATCTCCAGCGTTTTTGCAACTTTTTTGCGGTTCTTCATGCAAAGTGCAACGATCAGCGCATTGATGACACTGAGCGGTGCTACCAGAGAATCCACGATCGAAGCCATATCACTGTCCGCAATCAGATTGCAGGAGGAATACAGATTCATCGGGGAATGTACACTGTCTGTCAATGTGATTACTTTTGCATTGCGGTTATTTGCAAATTCCATTGCCTTTAAAGTCCGCATGGAATAGCGTGGGAAACTGATCCCGATAATCACATCATCCTTTCCGATCCGCACCATCTGTTCAAAAATCTCACTGGAGCTGCTGGTCTGAAGTAAATGCACATTATCAAACATCAGGTTAAAATAGAATGCCATAAAGGATGCTAACGGCGCACAGCTCCGGATTCCAATAATATAAATGTGCTTTGCGTTTAAAATGGTATTCACTGCGATCTCAAATGCTTCCTGATCGATTTTCTCCAACGTGGTATTGATCTTGTCCGCATCCGAGTGCAGGACCGATTCCAATATTTTCGACTGACTGATTCTTCCATAGGTCACTTCCATACGCTGGATCGAATTCAGCTTGTTTCTCACAAGTTCTTCCAATGCATTCTGGAATTCTGGATACCCTTTGTATCCCAAATGTGTTGCAAAACGCACAACGGTTGATTCACTGACGCCAACTACTTCACCTAATCTGGCGGCTGTCAGAAAAACTGCCTTATCATAATTATCTGTAATATATGTAGCTAATAACTTTTGTCCCTTGCTTAATCTGCTGTAAGATTCATTAATACGATTACTCAGATCACGCGTATTACCCATAGTTCCCCATCCTGTTATCCAATTTCTGTCCGGCAGCTTTTACATAGTATCTGCTGCTTTCGGAACATTTTCAAAATTCCAACATTTTAATTATAGCAAATAGGAACTTTTTTGCAAGAAAAAAGAGGCTGAAAACCAGCCTCTTTTCTGTCCTGTCTTATACCGGATATGCTCCGTTCTTTGTATCTGCTACCGTTGCATCTACTTTTTTCTGCTGAGCTTCTCTGTATTTGAAGAAGTCTGTGGCAACCTGTGGGAATAAAGCATATGTTAATACATCTTCATCCTGCTGTTTCCACTGTTTCATCTCAGCTTCGATCTTGTCTAATTCAGGTTCAAGCAAGTCTGCATATCTGCATGTGATTGCATTCTTCTTATCCTCGCCAAGAACCTTGTCAACAACCTCTGGATTGAAAGGTTTTACAGTCTGACCATATTTTCCAAGTAAAACGTCTTTTGTCTCTTTTGTAGCAACTTTGTAACGTTCACCCATCAATACGTTAAATACTGCCTGCGTACCAACGATCTGTGAAGAAGGAGTTACAAGAGGTGGCTCACCAAGGTCTTTACGAACTCTTGGGATCTCCTTTAATACTTCTTCGTATTTATCCTCTGCATGCTGCTCTTTTAACTGGGAAACCATGTTGGATAACATACCACCTGGTACCTGGTATAATAAAGTCTTAATGTTAACGCCAAGTACTTTTGTATTCATCAAACCGCTCTCTAATGCTTCTTCTCTCATTGGTCTGAAGTAATCAGCGATCTCTGCAAGTAAGTTCTGGTCTAAACCGGTATCAAATTCTGTTCCCTTGAATGCCTCTACCATAACTTCTGTTGCAGGCTGGCTTGTTCCCATAGAGAAAGGAGAGATTGCAGTATCAATGATATCGCATCCTGCCTCTACTGCTTTCATGTATGTCATGGAAGCAACACCGGAAGTATAGTGTGTATGAAGCTCGATCGGTAAAGATGTAGAATCTTTCAAAGCCTGAACTAACTCTGTTGCTTTGGAAGGAACTAAAAGTCCGGCCATATCTTTGATACATAAAGAATTAGCTCCCATATCTTCTACTCTCTTAGCCATATCCATCCAGTATTCCAGTGTATATGCATCACCTAATGTATAAGATAATGCAACCTGCGCATGTCCGTTCTCTTTGTTGCAGGCGGTAACTGCTGTCTGAAGATTGCGGATATCGTTTAAGCAGTCGAAAATACGGATGATATCAATACCATTTGCAATTGATTTCTGTACAAAATACTCTACAACGTCATCTGCGTATGGACGATATCCTAAAATATTCTGTCCACGGAATAGCATCTGTAATTTTGTATTTTTAAAGCCATCTCTTAATTTACGAAGACGCTCCCATGGATCTTCTTTTAAGAAACGAAGGGATGCATCGAATGTAGCACCACCCCAGCACTCAACAGCGTTGTATCCGACTTTATCCATTTTATCAACGATCGGAAGCATCTGTTCTGTTGTCATACGTGTTGCGATCAGGGACTGATGCGCATCACGCAGAACGGTTTCTGTTATTTTTAAAGGTTTTTTAACAACTTCTGCCATGATTTTCTATTCCTCCTAAATTCCAAAGATTGCCATGAATACACCGGCTGCTACTGCAGTACCGATAACACCGGCAACGTTTGGTCCCATTGCATGCATAAGTAAAAAGTTTGTCGGGTCTTCTTCTGCTCCGACTTTCTGTGACACACGGGCTGCCATTGGAACGGCAGAAACACCTGCAGAACCAATCAGTGGATTGATCTTGCCCCTTGTGATCCAGCATAATAATTTACCAAATAATACACCGGCCGCAGTACCAAACATGAATGCTACAAGACCAAGGATAACGATCTTGATCGTTGTCCAGTTTAAGAATGCCTCTGCACTCGTGGAAGCACCAACTGATGTACCGAGTAAAATTACTACGATATACATTAACGCATTGGATGCTGTCTCTGATAACTGACGGACAACTCCGGATTCGCGGAATAAGTTACCAAGCATTAACATACCAACCAGTGGAGCTGTTGTAGGAAGGATCAGACACACCACAATTGTTACCACGATAGGGAATAAAATCCTCTCCAGCTTTGATACCGGACGCAGGTTCTCCATCTTGATCGCACGCTCTTTTTTGGTTGTAAATAATTTCATGATCGGAGGCTGGATAATTGGAACTAACGCCATGTAGGAATACGCTGCCACTGCGATTGGTCCCATCAGGCCTGACTGTCCTAATTTTCCTGCAAGGAAAATAGAAGTAGGTCCGTCTGCACCACCGATGATAGAAACAGCCGCTGCTGCTTTATCATTAAAACCTAATAAAATTGCAAGGAAGTATGCACCAAAGATACCAAACTGTGCCGCTGCTCCAAGCAGGAAGCTGATCGGGTTTGCGATCAATGGTCCAAAGTCTGTCATCGCACCTACACCGAGGAAGATCAGTGAAGGCAGGATCGACCATTCATCTAACGTGTAAAAATAATGGAACAAACCACCGACACCATTGCTCATCATTTCCGGTTCTGCAAAAATATCCGGGTAGATATTTACAAGCAGCATACCAAATGCGATTGGAACCAGAAGCAATGGTTCAAATCCTTTGGCGATTGCAAGGTAAAGGAATACACAGGCAACAAGGATCATGATGAAATTTCCGACTGTCAGGTTAAAGAAGGCAGTCTGGTGAAGGAGATTGTCCATTGTCTCCATAAAATAACTCATAGTTATCCTCCTAAAATACTAGTTTAATGTAGCAAGTAAAGCGCCTGCTTCTACCATATCACCAACATTTACATTGATACTTGCAACAGTACCATCCTGTGGTGCAACAACTGGTGTTTCCATTTTCATGATCTCTAATACGAGAACAGCATCACCTTTTTTCACTGCCTGGCCTACAGAAGCTTCGATCTTAAATACTTTTCCTGCTGCTCCTGCCTCAATCTTAACATTTCCTGCGCCACCTGCCGGTGCTGCTGCCTTTCTTGGTGCTGCTGCCGGAGCACTTACGCTTCCGTTCTCTTCTACTGTAACATCATAAACATTTCCATTTACGGTAATTGTATAGCTTTTCATTTAATAAATCCTCCTGATCATAAAGGTAATCAATATCTTTTATTTCATATTGTGACTGGTTCTTTTATCTTCTGTGGATAGAACGAACGACAAAAGAATCTGTGGATGTTCCTTCGCTTGCTGCGATCGCTGCAGAAATAACAGCTACAAGTTCAAGGTCATCTGTAAGGTTTTCATTTACTGTCTCAACTGCCGGTGCTTTTGTTGCTTCTGTTTTTGCAGTTTCTTTCTTCGGAGCACCAACTTTTGAAATAAACTTAAAGCAGTAAATGATCAGACTGATAAGTATTAATACACAGAATACAGTTCCCATTCCCATCAAAGTATTGAGAGCTGCCTTTTCTAACTTCTCGCCTAATGTATACACGATATCTGCTGTTGCATCAGTCATCTCAATCTCTTCTGTCAGATAATTGTATTCATAGACGAATGTTACGTCCACATCTCTCTCAGAAAAATTTACGATCTGGTCAACGGTAACAGTATCGCTTGTCTTATCAATAGAGAACTCACCCAGACCAACAAATGTACCCACATCAGATGTCGTGTCCAGCCATGACTGTAAAAGACTGATCACAGCTTCTGCCTCTGTGTATTCTCTTCCATACTGTTTTGCATACTGCTTTGCATACTGCTCATTTGTCTCAATTGCCGCAGATAACTCCTCCTCAGAAGATGCTGCAATTGAAGTTACCAAGTTCTGTGCGCTGCTCTGTAGATCAGAGTAACTCATTCCGCCGTAGTCAACATCCTGCGGATCAGCGGATCCACAAGCTGCGAGTGTCAGCGCCATGATGCAAAGACAAAGCATTAAAGATAATTTTTTCTTCATAACTTCACCTTTCTATTTTGTTCCATGTTTCTTATCCGGTGTGCATACACATTTTGTGTAAAGCATCTCAAATGCTGCAACAAGATATTTTCTTGTATCTGCAGGCTCAATGATCAGATCAACATAGCCTCTTCTTGCGGCAGTCACTACATTTGACTGTAATTTTTCATATTCTTTTGCTTTCTCAGCAAGAACATCTGCGGAAGCGTCTGCATACATAATTTTAGCTGCAAGTTCTGCATCCATCATGCCGATCTTGGTCTCCGGCCATGCATATACTAAATCTGCTCCGATCGATTTGGAGTTCATGGTCACATAAGCACTTCCGAAAGCATCGCCTGCGATCAGGTTTACTTTTGGACAGGTTGCAGATGCAAATGCAGAAGTCATGTGGGCAAGTGCCTTTGCAAGACCTTTTTCTGCACACATGCATGCCTTGAATCCTGTCACATTTGTGATAGATAAAACAGGGATCTCGAAAGCATCACAGAAACGGATGAACTCAGATGCTTTCTCGCATCCTTTTACGGTAAGCGCTGCCTCAAAAGTCTCTGCTGTCTTTCCCTCTTCATCATGGATCTCTGTACAGTTTGCAACTGCACCGACAGTCATGCCATTTAATTTGATAAATCCTGTCACCATGTTCTTTGCGTAATCAGCTTTTGTCTCAAAGAAGGCATGTCCGTCTGAAATCTCGCTCAAGAGATATCTTGCGTCACCCTTCATAACATCCATGCTTGCACATGCGCGGTTTAAATCGTCCTCACATTCCTCTGTGTAAACATCTCCCTCATTATTTAAAGGAAGCATGGATACTAACTCACGGATCTGTGCGAGGATCTCATCCTCTGTGCCGGCATAGTCAACACAGCCTGTCTCTTCGCTCTGGAATTTTGCTGCGGATGTATCGCATTTTTCAATTCTGTTGCCCTCGATCGCATTTGGGGAATTGATGAACATCTTAGCCTTGGTTTCTTCCATAAAAGCGAAATCAGATAAAGCTGGAACAACTGCAAGACCGCCGCCACAATTTCCAAATACGGCACTGATCTGTGGAATCACACCGGATGCCTCGATCTCTTTGGCATAAATCCTGCCAAATCCGTCTAATGCATCGACAGACTCCTGTAATCTCATACCTGCACAGTCAATAAAACCGATGACCGGTGCGCCCATTTTCATTGCCATGTCATATACATTGGCAATTTTCTTTGCATGCATCTCACCGATTGTTCCGTTTAATACGGATGCATCCTGGCTGTAAACATATACCAGATTGCCATCGATCAGACCATACCCTGTGATAACACCGTCGGATGGTGTGTCTGTGTCTGCAAGATTAAAGTCTGTATTTCTTGCTGTTACAAGAGAACCGATTTCCATAAAACTGTT
>OHDC01000534.1_pt1 | contig 22188 bp, 18 predicted proteins | sample 1566851 | NCBI WGS metagenome assembly OHDC01 (sample SAMEA3879590, study PRJEB24766) | human gut metagenome | biome: human-associated habitat; feature: feces | place: USA | collected 1985/1987 | reverse complement strand
ATAACTGCGTATGCTTGCTATGACTGCTTCCACTTCCTCCCCTGCCAAAAGGGTTATATTCTAGCACCAACCATTTTTCATCTGCTCCTTTGCTTTTTTTCTTTAATGTTTTGATATTACATCTAAACAACTTTTTCTTCTTGAAAAAAAAGATACGAACTTACTTATATCTTTCATCTAAGTTCTTACACTTTTCCTTAATCTTGTGACGTAAAGGTTCTGAGTGCAATGCCTCAACAAAGTCTGAACTCTGTATAGCCCACGATACCATTGTATCGGAAACACACTTCACTTCTATACAATCCCATATATCATCTATATGTTCTACGAACTGATATTCCATGATCAGTTGAATCTGATCCTCTTTACAAACACGTTTACTCATAATGATTGCGCTCCTTTGAGATAGTGTGAAATGTTAGCATTTCCTAGCAATCATTATAGTGTCTCATTCATAAAGCGAATCCAATGTAAGCAGCAAAACATCCTCATCCGCCAATTCCGCAAACCAGTCCGTATATCCAGACAACGAAAAGAAAATATACTTCGTAACCTCATATTTTGCATTGATCAGTTTTCCTCTTCTGATCAGAGTTTCATAAATCCCCTTGTCAATCTTTTCATTCTTGAACTTGCACTCTCCAACAACCGCCTTTTTGTCTGTCTCAGATAAGGCAACAACATCTATATCGGCAGACTGTGATCTTATCTCACCATTCTTATCTCTTACATTCTCCACTCCCCACCAGGTGCCTACTGATGTAATAAAACAGCCATATTCGCCCATGATGCCTTTCATCAAAGTATAGTACCTGCACATTTCTTCAAACACAGAACCCATAAAAGAATGTAAAACCGGTTTTACTGCCTTTTTATAATAAATCTCTCCCTGTCCCATCTCGATCACACTGGTAGCCTTGGGAATGAACTCATACCAGAATTTAAACATATAATCTTTTAGAACATACTGCGTTTTCTTTTTATTCTTCTCATCTGTAATGCACTTCTTTTTTTCGATCAGGCCAACACTGATCAATTTGTCCAATGAATATAATACCGTCTGTTCTTTTTCCCCAATTTTTCCTGCGATCGTATTAAGCGTATTCCCGCCTGATGCAATCTGCTCGACAATATTATTTACAACCGATACATCTGCAAATTCCTGTGTCAGTAAATTTCTTGTCTCGTCATATAAGTAGCCATCTGTCCGGAAAAAAAGTCTTATAATATTTTCATCCATGCTCTTTGCCGGATCGATCATTGACAAATACTTTGCAACGCCTCCGGTAATTCCATAACAAATTGCTTTATCCTCATTCGAATAGTCCGGAACAAATTTTGCTGAATCCAGATAATTAAACGCTTCCAGTTTCATCTGCGAATCACGTCTTCCAAACAATGGACTTTTTTCACTCAGCACTTTCTGCTCCATGAAACTGAGTGAAGAACCGCATAAAATAATCTTTAGTTTTTTATTATTCCAGACTGTATCGATATATTTCTGTAATATGGATAAAAGGGCATCATCTTTTTCTGCCCAATACGGCAGTTCATCTATGACAAGTACCAGCTTCTCGTCACCAATATTTTTGTCGATAAAATCAAAAACTGCCTCTGTCGTATTAAAACTGATGTTTTCCACTCCTGGCATCAGCACATCCAGTACCTGTCTTGAAAACAATTCTAAGTTCCTATGTTTTCCAACTTTTGTTGCTGTGTAAAATATCGTTTTTTTATCTTTCACAAATTCCGTAATAAGCGTAGACTTTCCGATACGTCTACGCCCATAGATAACGATCATGCCAATTCTGTCTTTTTCATAGAATTCTTTTAAGGATGCTAACTCTCTTTCTCTGCCAATAAACATAGAAATCACCTTTCTGCAAATTCGGTTTGTTTTTATTCAAATTGATTTTGTTAAAATTGATTTGAATAAAATATAACATATCCTATGATATCTCGCAATCCTCTTTTAGTTTTCCCTGACAGCGTGGTACAAAAATTCAGCTTCATCAAAAGAAGATGGACTATAATACACATCAATTCCATCACTAGCTTTTTCTAAAATGTAATACTCAAAAATAACCGTATCATCTTCATACACCTGTGCCGGGTATTCCAAATATACTTTGTTTTCCTCTTCATTTTTTACATTTGTTTCATTTGCCAGAAATCTATAGGTGTCCTCCGATTCATAATCAGAAATATCAATGCCATCCTCTGTCGCTTCAATCATTAATCGACCTGTTCCATAATCGGAAGTATAATGATACGTTCCGATCATTGCTGATAATTCTTCAAATCCTGCATCAGATTCTGAATTTGTGACCTTTAAATCATCTCCAAGATCAAAATCAGACGGATACACATATTCATCAACATCCAAACTTTCATGATCAAATATATGATTGTCTGATTTGCTGCTGTCTGTGCAGGCTGCAACCAACATCATTACTGCAAACACCAAACCGATTGTGAATGCCATTTTACAATTTTTCATAATATACTACCTCAACTTCACGATTATCATATCATGTGCAAAAACGGCACATGATTGACATTCATCGTTCGCCGAATGCATAAATGCATTCTTCTCACTTGCACTCCTTATATCCTAAAATCCTTCGTATCCTTCGACATGATATTCATGGAAATGCTGCACTCTGCCAGATGTTCATAATTGACTTCCAGCTTATAATCGACCTTGATGTCAATGTTGTCTTCTGTCTCATTCACTTTCACGTCTGTGGCGTTGATTCCGACCAGCAGATTTCCAAACGGTGTGTTGTAGTATGACATATTTTTCTTGTTTTTCTCAAACATCATATGCACATTGGTCACACCCTTTTTGGTGACATCCAGAAAATCATCATTTACTTTGATAACGCTTTTCGTCACGCCGTCAAAGCCTTCCTGCACTTCATCATACAAAATATAGTGCTTTCCATTTTTCTTATAGTAGTTTCCGGTTGTGATAATCTCCACCGGGCCGTTATCCTGATCTTCTGCAAACTGTAAACCACTGATTTTCACAAGTACATCTTTTGTCATTTATGTAAACCTCTTTTCTGTTTCGCGTCATTGTCTTTTCAAGCCATATATTAGCGTGTTTCTTATAATTTAGCAAGCGTAAGCTTTTTGAAACATTGTTTTCTTATAAGTGTGCTGCTTTATTTTAGTTTTCAGCCAGCATCTCCAGATACGGATTCAGCCACGAAAAATATTTCATTCTGACCTGATAGTCTCCTTCTGCCAGCACCTTCTCATACTCTTCTGTGGTCAGTACTTTGCGCAGCTTTTCTCCTGCTTCCTCATCGATCACCTCATACATGCTGTCTGAAAAACACATGTTAGGATACATCACACACCACCAGTTATGTCCGTTTCCTTCTCCGATCACAATACGGAGTGCCTCGTAATCTCCCGCCGGAAAGGTGTAGCTTCCATAGTTTTTTACCGGAAACGAAGTGTGTTCCAGCCCCGCTGTCACATCATAGTCATAACCGTTTTCTGCGATTGTCTCTGCCGCGGCTTCCTCAATTTCACCGAGGCTCTGGCGCACAACCAGCTCACATTCTTCCAGATTTTCCACATCTGCCAGTTTTTCCTGCATATAACTTCCCACCGCATCACGCACTGCAAGTTTTAAGTTCTGGTCTGCCTCGCTGTCGCTGTTCGCCAGCACATGAAACCGCAGTACTTTGTCCGAAATCGTCTGCTGCAGTCTCGCCTGTCTTGTATACAAAATACCGCATCCCAATGCAGCGCACATCAGACTTCCAACTCCTATGTATCCGAACCATTTTTTTGCCATAATTCAAATCTCCTTTTCACTTGCCAAAAATCAGATAAATGTAGATAATATTCATATTTATCAGGCTGTGTCGTTGCTTGCGAAACTCATTTTTACGTTATGAATATTACGAAAAGTTAACAATATCAACGAAAACACACTTTCGCTACGTGTCGCTGGTAACGGTACTAAGAAGCCAGTCACAACTTACGTTGCACCTGCCTTCTAAGGACCGACCGCTCCCCAGTGTTTTCTTTTGCTCTTGTCAACTTTTCGTAATTTAATCCACTTTTTCTAAGAGTTTCGCTCATCGACCTTCTATCCCTACATTGAATGATTCCCGAAAACTTTGCATTTATTCCGATTTCCAGTTTATTTTTACCAGATATTGGATTTTGATGTCTTTCTCATAAGCGGCAGGAGTGTTTTGATACTTAAAATACCATGTGCGGTTATCGGCGCCGAGATTCCGGTAACTGTTAGTAATATCGATTTCTTTCTCAAGTGCATGTGAGGCGGTCGCATTCAGATAGTCCTCCATCCGGGTGTTGAGAAGCTGCTCTTTTTCACTTGCGGAAACTGTGCCGCTTAAGATTTCGCCTTCTCCTGTCACAGTCACTGTGACAATCTGCTCTGTCAGACCTCCGACACCGATTTTTTCTGTTTCTTTGACTCGACAGGAAGCTGCATCCACTTTCACATACAGTTCCGGTGCCAGTTGTAAGGTGTAATCGTCCGCAAAGTTCTGCGTGAAGAATGCTGCACGCGCGGTATCCGTATCGACAAGCCCCGCCGCCCTTCCACGTTTCCAGACTTCGTAGGCTGTAATCTGCGGTTTCTCGGTATCATCCTCCACTGCCCCGGGCTGCTCCCCCTCTATATCCACAAAGGGAATATAAAGTGTCTCTAAGTGATTAGCGCGCTCCTCATAGAGCATGCCAAGCGTCGGGTACGCTTTCTGGTCAATGCCCGATGTGTTTTCCAGCAGTTCTTCCAGATAATTTCCAAGCAGCACATCAAGTTCTCCCTCTGTCTGCGCCAGACGGTCACAGCTTTCCGTCGTCATCACATAAGCGTTCCACGGAACCTCTTTTTCCTGCTCCAGCATAGATAGCATATCTTCCACTTCCGCCTCTTTTTCCAGAAAAGACCTCTCAATGAGCACCACTTTCAAATGGTTGTAATCCACCTCTCTGTTTCCTGCATACTCATGATTCAGCCACACATTTTGGAAATCGTCCTGATCTCTGATATTCAAAAGAACCGGGAATGCCTTATCCTCAAGTTCTGCGACATTACACCCCTGCAAAAAAAGACACCCAAACAAAAAACATACCAGCACCAGCACACGCACTTTTTTATTATGTTTTTTTCTCTCTCCGGTCAGACACAACAGTACCGGCACGCCAACGACAAAAGGTGTTCCAATCTTCCACAGCAGGAATGTCACGCAGTCCAAAAACTGCTGATTTCTGTAAAACAGCACTGTCACGCCATACACCAGAAGAAGCAGAATGAGATACGGTAGCATTCTTTTTTTCCCTTCCAGATAACCGCCGCAGTCACGGATCACTTTTGCAGCCAGATTTCCACTGTAAAAAACCATGCTGTTTAGCATCGCATACAGCGTAAAAAACCAGATGCTGAACATAAAAGCATCCGTCCTCTTCAAAAATCCGCCCGTCACCTGCACGCGGCTCATCATCGTGACCGCCGGAAATTTCATCTGAGCCAGTGCCTCGACGCCAAACAGCCCTATCAGGATCAGATACAGTGCTGCAAATACGCCGCCGGAAAACCAGACCGCTTTTTCTGCTGCGCCAACGCATTTCTTACGATCCGCAACATATTCTTTCAGAAACAGTACGATCGACACCATGGAATAACAGAAAAGCACATAATAGCTGCCGCTTAACACTTCTTTTCCATCCGCCACAAAAACCGGGCTCCAGTAGGCAGGCTTTACCTCCCTGCACGCCGCAAATAACATCAGAAAAAGCGGTATCATCAGAAACCAGAATAGTATCTCATACACTCTTGCCCTGCCCTCGATTCCACCTGCCATTCCATAAAATGCGAGCAGTAATATCAACAACAGCACCAGATAAAAGCTGATGTTTTCCACAAGCCCATTCAACATCAGCGTGGAAAACAGATACGCCGTGTACGAAGCCATAAGGATAAAATACAGAAAATATCCGCCCCAGAGCACATAACCGCATACTTTTCCACACTTCTGCTTCAAAAAGTCGGGATAACTTGTTTTCATGCCTTTCAACAGATATCTCAATAATTTCAAGTACAAAAACGTGGACAAAATCCCCGCCAGAATGCAAAAAATCCCGTCGCGCCCTGCCGTATCTGCAAGCATTGTCGGCAGTAGTAGCGTCCCCATTCCAAGAAAGTCATATGTCAGAAGGCGGAACACCTGTCTGCCTGAAATTTGATTGTTTTCTGAGAACATACTTCCCCCTATCTCTTCTAACATCTGCGCATTTTTTCATCAGATTTCCATTTATCTTAAAATAAAAACTTTTCTCAACCTATCTCTTCTTTGAAAACGTCAGCTTTGTCCGCTCTTTCGGATTTGCATAAATCGGACGTTTGCGCAGTTTCCGGAAAGGCTGCCGCCAGATAAAATCCCGTTCATCCTCATAATTGTTCAAATCTGCTCCCACAAACGGCATGAGATACGGGATGCCAAAGCTTGTCAGATGCGACAGATGGGTGAGCACCGCAAGCAGCCCAAGCAGCATGCCAAAGTAGCCAAGCCACGCACAGATTCCAATAAAAAAGAATTTTAAAATGCGGAACGCCGTGGCAAATTCTTCATTCGGGATCGCAAAGGAACAGAGTGCGGTAAAGGAGATCACAATCACCACGATCGGACTGACCAGATTTGCCTCGACTGCCGCCTGTCCGATGATCAGACCACCCACGATCCCGATGGTATTTCCCATCGCACCGGGAAGCCGCACGCCCGCCTCCCGCAAAAGTTCAAACGACAATTCCATGATAAGCACTTCCACGACTGCCGGAAATGGGACACCCTGCCTCGCCTCAGCAAACGACAAAAGTAGTGTGGTTGGAAGTATCTGTGTATGAAAATTAGTCACTGCAAGATAAAATCCCGGTAGCGTCATTGCAAAAAAGGATGCGAGATACCGCAGGATCCGCCCGAACGTCGCAATCTCAAAACGGCTGTAATAATCGTCACTGGTACGGATAAATGAATTGTAGTCCGTCGGCAGTATCAGTCCGATCGGAGAATTATCGCACATCACGATCACTCTGCCCTCTAATACCGCCATGGCCGCCCGGTCAGGACGCTGTGTTGTCTGAAACTGTGGAAATGGCGAATACCATTTTTTCTCTGCCAGCTGTTCTAACATTCCGCTGTCTAATATCCCATCAATCGTGAAATCCTGCAGCCTCTTTTCAATTTCTTTTACAAGTCCCGGATTCGCAAGATCCTCCACATACACAAGATAGACGTTCGTGTTCGATCTGATCCCGGCTTTCAGTCCTCTCACTTTCACACGGGGCGAACGGATCCTTTTCCGGATCAGCGCCGCATTCTGCTTTACAGAATCGCAAAAACCTTCGTTGGAACCGCGGATTACTTTTTCCGAATCAACCTCTGTGATCCCCATATTCGGATAACCGTCATCCGGTATTTTTACTGCCCGGTCAAAACCATCCACAAAAAGGATCGCCTCCCCGGTGAGCAGACCGCTCACAGCCTCCTCAATAGTCGGAAAATATGTTGCATCCGAAATTCCAAGCGCATTTTCCTGCAGTGTACAAAGGATCTCATCTCTTGTCAGTCCATTTAAGTATTTTAAAGTCTCTCCGAGTGCGGACGTTCCCATGTCCACAGACACTTCAATAAAGGTCAGATAACAGGCGGTATCCTGATTCCTGCCAAGCTTCATCTGCTTCTTTTTAATGTCCGCACAGTCATGAAAATAAAATTCCATTTCCTCTATATTTTGCGTTAAATCCGTCGACACCGGACGCTTACTATTCTCCGACATTTGCAGTTTGTTTCCTTTCTATTTGTTTCTTCTATTAAAAAAACTGCCAGCAAAACTCCCAAATACAGTAAATAATTATGAAAGATGAACAAAAGCTTGAGAAGACACTGGGGAGCCACCGGTCCTTAGAAGGCAGGAACAACGCTATGTTGTGACTGGCTTCTTAGTACCGCTGTGAGCGACACGTAGCGAAAGCGTGTCTTCGAAAATTTTGTTCATTTTTCATAATATTCACAGTGAAGATTGGAGTTTTGCCGCTTAATTGTTTTAAAAAAATACGAAAGAGGATAAGCAAAATGCTTATCCTCTTTCTAGTCTGTACGGTTTTCCATTTTTTATGCAGTTTTCCTGTCCTCCGGGCAGTTACTTCTTATTCCTGCTCCTGGATCATAGCCTTAACTGCGACTGCCTGATTCTTCACATGCTGGTGCATCGTCTCTGTCACCTGCGTTTTGTTCTTACGGACTAACCCTTCCACAATATCTTTATGTTCTTTCATCAATGTTGGATAGTTATTCTCATCTTTCAGATATTCCACACGATAGCGGTACATCTGCTCCCGGAGGTTATTTAACATATTCACAAGCTTCGGGTTACCGGTTGACTGGTAAATAATATCGTGAAACTTTACATCCGCCTCTGCGATTTTTTTCACATTATCTGTCTTGGTGGATTCCTCAAACTCATGCATGGTCGCAACCAACTCTTCTAACTGTTCCTCTGAAATCTGCTCACATGCAATTTTTGCCGCAAGCTCGTCTAACGCTTCACGGATCTGAAGGACATCCTCCATATCTTTCTCCGTCATTTTGGCAACTTCCGCGCCTTTTCTTGGAATCGTAACGGCAAGCCCCTCCTGCTCAAGCATACGGATCGCCTCACGGATCGGTGTACGGCTGACACCAAGTTTTGCCGCAAGCTGCAGCTCCATCAGCCGCTCGCCCGGTTTTAATTCCCCTTTTAAAATAGCCTCTCTTAACGTGTTAAACACAACATCTCTCAGCGGAAGATACGCATCCATATTCAATGTTAAATCTTCTGTCATCTTTGATACCATGCCTTTCTACTTACGCGCGTTATTATAAATACTCGTTAAATATACCTGTTTTGCAAGACCGGAGGCTTTCATCGCCTCGTATGCCTCTACTGCCGTCGCTTCCTTGTCAAAAAGACCGAAAACCGTCGGACCACTGCCACTCATCATGGCATTCACAGCGCCATGCTCCATCATGTGATCTTTGATGTCTGCGATCACAGGATAAGCCGGGATTGTCACTGTCTCTAAGACATTTCCCATATCTGCTGCAATTTTATATAAATCTTTCTCTCTGATATCTGCCACAAGCCGGTCAATATCCGGGTGTACCATATCAGAGCCTAACTTCAGATTGTCATAGACGAACTTAGTAGAAACACTGATCTGCGGTTTTGCGATCAAAACAGGACATTTCACCATCGGCGGAAGCTTCGAAAGCTTCTCTCCTATGCCCTCTGCCAAAGCCGTTCCACGCATAATGCAGTACGGAACGTCTGCACCGATCTTCACACCGCGCTCCATCAGTTCTTCCCTTGTCAGTCCCAGATCAAAAATCTGGTTCATACCATATAACACTGCCGCTGCGTCCGTGCTTCCCCCTGCCATCCCGGCAGCTACCGGAATGTACTTGTGCAGCCATACATGCACGCCATCTTTTATTGCAAACTCATCCTGCAAAAGCTTTGCCGCTTTATAGACAAGATTGTTCTCATTCGTCGGCAAAAAAGAAAGATTCGTTTCCATCGTGATCTCACCGGAAGTATTCTTCGAGATCTCCAGCCTGTCAAACAAATGAATGGTCTGCATCACCATGCGGACCTCATGATAACCATCCTCTCTTTTTCGTACCACATCCAGCCCAAGATTGATCTTAGCCAGCGCCTTTACTGAAATATCCTTCATCGGTTAGTTTCTCCTTACCAAAATCGTCGCTAACACGCATTGATTGTACCTAAAATAAAACTTGTTTTTTTTGTGTTTTTTGTATACAATTAGTATCTTATCATTTTATGTCCAAAAGGTCAATCGGCACTAAACTTTTTTCTTTGCCAGTCCGATATAATTAACAGAACCATGGAAGGTTAATAACTATTCATTCAGGTGGCTGAACATTTTGTTTTCTGTAAAAACAAATGCATCCAGCTTCGCCGGGAGTTTGACAGTTGAATATCAAGAAAAGTACTTGCAGGTCTTATAAAACCTGCATTTTTTATGTCAATTTTTATGTTTTATATGCTGTTATTTTATGTTATTGTGTGTTATAATAAGCATTGGAGGGGTGCTTATGAATCTACATATAACAAAATCCAAAAATGCAGAATCCTTTTATATTGCAAAATCTTATACCAAAGCCAATGGCAAAACATCCTCTGTCATTGTCCGTAAACTCGGCACTTTGAACCAGCTCATTGTCGAACATGGGCCAACCAGGGACGACGTTCTTGCATGGGCAAAAAATGAAGTTAAGCTTGAAACCGAAAAATATAAAAAAGATCAGCAGACAAAAGCTGTCCAGATAACCTTCCATTCTGATCATAAGTTAGATTATGGCCAGCAGGTTCTCTACCGTGGCGGTTATCTTTTCCCACAGACTTTTTATTACCGCCTCAAGCTTGATAAGATCTGCCGGAAACTCCGCGATAAATATAAATTTAAGTATGATATCAACGCGATCCTATCTGATCTCATCTATGCCAGGATCTTAGAACCTGCCAGTAAACGGTCTTCCTATAAAACAGCTTCTGAATTTCTGGAAAAACCATCCTACCAGCTGCATGACATCTACCGGGCACTCGACGTTCTTGGAAATGAATGTGATTTTATCCAGTCGGAAGTTTATAAAAACAGTCATCTTCTCGGAAAGCGAAACGATGCTATCCTGTATTATGACTGTACAAACTATTTCTTTGAGATTGAGCAGGAAGATGGGGACAGAAAATACGGCAAAGGCAAAGAACACCGTCCTAACCCGATCATCCAGATGGGGATGTTTATGGACGGTGATGGGATACCTCTTGCTTTTTCACTTTTCCCCGGCAACGCAAATGAACAGACTTCCCTGAAACCGCTGGAAGGAAAAGTCCTCCAGGACTTTGGCTGCACAAAATTTATTTACTGCAGTGATGCCGGACTTGGTTCCGAAGCCATCAAAAAGATAAACCATGCCGGTGAACGTGCTTTTATTGTCACCCAGTCCATTAAAAAGCTGAATAAAGATGATAAAAAATGGGCTCTGGACAAGACCGGCTTCAAACGCGTATCAGATGATATGCCTGTTGAACTTTCAGAAATCCCGGAAGACGATAACGGATTGTATTATAAGGATGAGCCTTATACACCCCACACGCTGCACCAGCGTCTGATCGTAACCTATTCGCCTAAATTTGCAAGATATCAAAAAACAATACGTGATCTTCAGGTTGAACGTGCCAAAAAAATGCTGCAGTCAGGAAACATAAAAAAAGAACGGAGAAATCCAAACGATCCGGCACGTTTCGTAGGAAAGACAGCCGTAACGGAAGACGGTGAAGCCGCAGACATCCGCCATTATCTGGACACAGACAAAATCGAAGATGAAGCACTTTATGATGGAATGTATGCAGTTACTACTGATCTGTTGGATGATGATGTAAAAGACATCCTAAAAGTCAGTGAAGGGCGTTGGGAAATTGAAGAATGTTTCCGCATCATGAAAACGGATTTTGAAGCAAGACCTGTATTTGTCCATGCTGACGCACGCATAAGAGCACATTTTCTCATCTGTTTTCTTTCCCTGGTGATATACCGGTATCTTGAAAAAGATCTGGGACAGGATTTTACCTGCGAGATGATCCTGGATAAGTTGAAGTCCATGAATTTCGCAAATATACAGGATCAGGGATTTATCCCACTTTATACACGCGATAGACTGACAGATTCCTTACATAAGATCTGTGGTTTTGATACAGATTTCAAATTTATCACCAAAAGCCAGATGAAAACCATCCAGAAAAAAAGTAGAGGAAGGGAATAAAATACTATAGTTTAAAACAACAGTCAAAATCGCTACAACGCCTATATTTTCTGGCGTTGCAGCGATTTTATTTTTTGAAACTGTCAAAAACAGGATTTTATGTCCAAAAGGTCAATCGGCACTAAACTTTTTTCTTTGCCAGTCCGATATAATTAACAGAACCATGGAAGGTTAATAACTATTCATTCAGGTGGCTGAACATTTTGTTTTCTGTAAAAACAAATGCATCCAGCTTCGCCAGACAAGGAGGATCATATGGCAATCAATTCCATTAACACTGTGACTGCTGCCGCAGCAGCATCTACACAGACAACAACAAAATCAGCAGAAAAGACATCCGAGACAACGAAAAAGGCAGCTTCTTCCAAGACAGCTTCCGGTGTCATTTACGAGAAGAGTTCTGACTCCAGGACAGACAAGGCTTCCAATAAAACAACAAGCAAGACCGACAACGCAGCGATCGTTGCAAAGTTAAAAGCTGACGCAGAGCAGCGCACTGCACAGCTCCGCAGCATCGTTGAGCAGATGATGACCAAGCAGGGTGTTGCGATCGGCACCGCAGATGATATGTGGAAATTCCTTGCAAAAGGTGATTTTACCGTATCAGCTGATGTGAAAGCACAGGCACAGGCAGATATCGCGGACGACGGTTACTGGGGTGTAGAGCAGACTTCTGACCGTATTCTTGATTTTGCAAAAGCTTTATCCGGTGATGATCCTGACAAGGCAGACGCTATGTTAGAAGCTTTCAAGAAAGGTTTCGAACAGGCAACCAAAGCATGGGGAGATAAACTTCCGGATATTTCCCAGAGAACCTACGACGCAGTTGTCGAGAAATTCAACAAATGGAAAAACGGAACAGAGGATGCTTCCACTGAGGCATAATTCATAAAAAAGACCTGCGTGTACCTATGTCATGCGAACATCATGACATTGTACACACAGGTCTTTTTCTTTTGCTTTTCAGCGGTTAAAAACTTACTATTATTCTCCTAAAAGCTTCTCAATGCTTGCGAGCTTGACACAGACAACAAAGATGTCGATCGCAGTCGTAAGATCTTCCAGGCTTGGATAGGATGGTGAGATACGGATGACAGAATCATGCGGATCTTTTCCATATGGGAAAGGCGCACCCGCCGGAGTCATCACAACCCCTGCTTTTTTTGCTTTTGCCACAACATTTTTTGCACATCCATCCAGTGTCTCATATGTGATGAAGTATCCACCCTTCGGGCTGTACCAGCTTCCGGCTCCGAGTCCTTTTAACTCTCTTTCAAATGTATCCAGGATCATTTCAAATTTTGGACGGAGAGAATCTGCGTGTTTGCGCATATGCTCTGTGATTCCGTGGATATCTTTGAAGAAACGGACATGGCGCAGCTGGTTTACCTTATCATGGCCGATGGTCTGGATCTTCAACTGTTTCTTGATATCCTCTAAGTTGTTGGCAGAAGTTGCGATCGCTGCCACACCGGAACCTGGGAATGTGATCTTGCTTGTAGAACAGAATTTGTAAACCATATCCGGGTTTCCTGCCCTCTTGCATTCTTTTAAGATCTCGATCAGATGATCCTGGTTAATATCATATAAATGATGCACGCAGTATGCGTTATCCCAGTAAATACGGAAATCTTTTGCTGCCGGTTTTAATCTTGCAAAACGGCGGACCGTCTCATCCGAATAAGTGATTCCCTGTGGATTGGAATATTTTGGCACACACCAGATACCTTTGATCGCCTCATCTTTGCTCACAAGGTCTTCCACCATATCCATATCCGGTCCGGTCGGAAGCATCGGTACGTTGATCATCTCAATGCCGAAATATTCTGTGATTGCAAAATGTCTGTCATATCCCGGTACCGGACATAAAAATTTTACTTTATCTAATTTACACCATGGAGTATTTCCCATTACACCGTGTGTCATGGAACGGGAGATGGTGTCATACATAATGTTAAGGCTTGAGTTACCATAAATGATGATATTGTCCGGATTACACTCGATCATATCACCGATAAGCTGTTTTGCTTCACTGATACCGTCCAGCACACCATAGTTTCTGCAGTCTGTACCATCATCACAGGTCAGATCAACACCGGAAGTCAGTACATCCATCATTCCCATCGAAAGGTCTAACTGTTCCTGGGATGGCTTACCTCTGGACATATCAAGTTTTAAGCCTCTCTGCTGGAATTTTTTGTATTCCGCTTCCAATCCTTCCTTCTCTTTCAATAACTCTTCTTTTGTCATTTCCTCGTAGGACTTCATCTCTAATTCCTCCTGCTTTTTTATGTATTTGAAGCGTTTACGCTTTCTAACAAAATCAGTTACGGCTGTTCTTCCCCGTAAGTTTCACCCTTGATCTTTTTGAAATATTCGCGGATATTCTTCTCGTAGCCATTCTCACCCGGAACGTAAAACTTCCGGTCTGTCAGTCCATCCGGCAAATATTGCTGATCCACATAATGATCCGGATAATCATGTGCATATTTATATCCAACACCATGTCCCAGTTTTCCGGATGACTTGTAATGTGCATCCTGTAAATGAACCGGAATCGGCGCTGTTTTCGTATTCTTTACTGCTTCCATCGCATCGAAGATCGCATTGACTGCCGAGTTGCTCTTTGGCGCACTTGCCACATACGTGACCGCCTGCGACAATATAATCTGTGCCTCCGGCATACCGATACGCTCAACTGCCTGTGCTGCCGATGTTGCGACAACGAGTGCCATCGGATCGGCATTACTCACATCCTCCGCTGCGCAGATCATAATCCTTCTTGCGATGAACTTAATATCTTCCCCCGCATATAGCATTCTGGCAAGATAATAAACTGCTGCATCCGGGTCAGAGCCGCGCATACTTTTGATAAAAGCAGAGATCGTATCATAGTGATTGTCTCCGGTCTTATCATAACGCACCACACGCTTCTGGATACATTCACTGGCAACCTCAAGTGTGATATGAATCTTTCCATCTGCGCTCCGCTCCGTTGTCAAAATGCCAAGTTCAATTGCTGTGAGCGCTGCTCTTGCGTCTCCGTTTGCCACGTCAGCAAGAAAATCCAGTGCCTCCTCGTCAATGACTGCATCGTAAGCGCCCATTCCTTTTTCCTTATCATTCACCGCCCTGAGGATCAGCGTCTTAATATCTTCCGTAGACAGATTCTTCAGCTCAAAAATGATGGAACGGGACAAAAGCGCTCCATTCACCTCAAAATATGGATTCTCGGTTGTTGCACCAATTAAGATCACGGTTCCGTCTTCCACAAACGGAAGGAGATAGTCCTGCTGTCCCTTGTTGAACCGGTGGATCTCATCGATAAACAGGATCGTCTTTTTTCCGTACATGCCCTGATTGTTCTTCGCCTGCGCAATGACATCCTCCATGTCTTTTTTCCCGGCGGAAGTTGCATTGATCTGAAGGAACTCAGCACTTGTGGTATTGGCAATGACCTTTGCCAAAGTCGTTTTCCCGGTTCCCGGCGGTCCATATAAAATAATGGAACTTAACTTGTCAGCCTTGATTGCGCGGTAAAGCAGCTTATCTTTTCCGATAATATGCTGCTGCCCCACCATCTCATCCAACGTGGTTGGACGAAGTCTGGAAGCTAATGGCGACTCCTTTTCTCTGTTCTGTTCTCTCATATAATCAAATAAATCCATACGAAAAGCCTTTCTTTTTGTCCGTGTACTGCGCACACTTGACCATTTTGAATATTCTGATTTCAAAACTTGCAATATTTGAAATCATAAATTCAATTTTTAGTATTTCATTTCAAAAATATGACGGATTTTATTCGTGAAAATTCATCGCAATTACTACATTACATGAATTTGCCATGTTTGACAAGTGGATATTTCATTTTATCTTATTTTCCACGATTAAATTATGTTTTCTATAAGTTTTGCAATTACCTATATTGTCATTTTAACCTGTGTCATGTTTCTGAATTTAATAATATCATTATCTGTCCTTTGGATAGATAATGATATTATTGCATACACAGCCCTGCAAAAGCAACCGCTTTTATTCCGAGGATATCTAACGACAAAAAGGGACTTATTTTACAGCCCCTTTTTCTGTTATCATAGCATTTCACTCTACATTTGTAAATTAATCTATTTTTTTCATGATCGGGCTAAAATTTTGCGCCAGCGTTTTTTCAGGCATATACTTTTTATACACCTGACGCTCGAACCTTCTTATTCCAGTATCAGTTCCTCGACCGTCACAAACGAATATCCCTCTCCCTGCAATTCATCAATAATCAGAAGTGCTGCATTTACTGATGATTCCGAGGCATCATGCAGCAGAATGATATCATTTTCCTGCACTTTATCCATGACACGCTTTGCAATGACGCTGGAATTATCTGTCTTCCAGTCGAGCGGATCGACGTCCCACAGCACCTCGATCATTTTTGTCTCATAATCGAGATTGCATTTCCAGCAGCCGTAAGGCGGTCTGATATATTGCGCATGTTCTCCGGTCAGTCCAAAAATAATCTGGTCCGTTTTGTCCACCTGCTCCATCGCCGCCTGATCCGTGAGATTGGAAAGATTCACATGTTCATAGGAATGAACGCCGATGAGATGTCCGTCTGCATGGATTTTCTTCACGATCTCTGGATATTTTTCACACTCCGCACCCAGAAGAAAAAAAGTTGCCTTCACATTCCGCTCTTTCAAACCTTCCAAAAGTGTCTCCGTATGATCCGGATTTGGTCCATCGTCTGCTGATGTCAAGTAAGGACCAAAAATTTTGAATAAATTATTATTTTAGAGCTGACAAATTTCAAACTTGCGTGGACTAACCTAACTTATCTTAAAAATCCTCATTCTTCTCCACTGACCATCTTAAATCTGCATCATATTTTTTTAACTTGATGAAATCATCTGTAAAAATTTGTGTATGTCTAAAATCTGAATTTCGAAATTTCATATGTTCCCAGCTATTTTTCTTTAAAATTGCCTGAGTAAAGCTTGTGTTTTCAAAATCTATACTTATAAGCTGACTATCCTCAATAGATGAATTACTTAAATTTGCGTTTCTGCATGATGTTTTTGTAATTTCTATATTGCAAAGTTCTGCACCAATTAATATAATTTCATCTAACACACATTCTCCAAATATACTTTCTTGAACATTACATCTTTCCAAATCCGCCTTTTTTAAACTACAATTTATAAATTCAGAATTATTAATCGTTTCCTTTCTAAGTTTTATTCTATCTAAACATGAATTTGTAAACTTTACATTTTCTAAATGACACCTCTGAATTTTCGTAGTACCCCAATTTACATCCTCCACTTTCAAATCTTTAAATGCACAATCTACCACTTTAGTTAAGTCAAATTTTCCCCTTCTAATTTTGGCACCTGTAAAATTACAATTAATAAGAGTAGCATTACTAAAATCAATATCATCCAAAAGAGCATTTGAAAAATTTATTTTTTCTAATATTGCTCCTGAAAAAAACGCATTTGAAAGATCACTATAAGCAAAATCAATACCATTCAAATTTGTATTATTAAAGCTTGCTTTTCTTAAGCTTGAATCTTGAAATCCAACATTCTGCATACTCCTATTTTCAAAATTCAATCCATCGAGTAGACAGTTTTGCCCTATCGAGATTATATTATTATTCGATATAATTACTTTTTGCTTAAACATATCACACCAATCCGCAAAAATATTTGAATTTAATATTTGTATAAATTCACCATCTGAACTCCAAAAAGTAGTTTTCGTACTGTTTTTTTCTATTAACGCTCCTTTTTGATAAACTCGAATTAACAACAATGTATTAAATAATGTATTCTTGATTTTCTGATAATTGTATCCACTGTAATTATACGTCCAAATTGTATCATCAGCTAAAATAATTTTTGTATATATACTTTGCAGAAAAATCACCATACTCTCAAGATCACACTCATAATTCTTATCATCATATTGTAACTTATTATAAATGAACAAAAATGTTTGTTCCCATGTTGTTCCTGCTATATATCCGTATTGCATTATTTCACACATTGTTGTGAGAAAATTTTGTGGATTCTCAACATCATTTTCATTCATTAGCAAGCTCAGTTTATTATATATATACTCACCAAAAAAATAGTCCCGAATATTATTGTGATAAAATTCTAATGCACCTGCCTTACCATTGCTCTTCCAATATGCACAAAGGACACAACATTTTCGAACCCATTTTACAATTACGGAGTCAACCCCCGATTCATTTATGATTTCATCAAGTTCATGTGAACTTATATAATACCTCTCTTCCATTGAATTTTTAAACATTCTGAATGCAATACTACATACAATCTTATATAGAATCTCTTCATAATCTTTTATTGGATGCTCAAGACTATTATCAAAATTTTCATTATACTCTGTGTTAATGATTGCATTATGAAATATTTCATGATATAAAGCCCACACATTTCCCTGAAGTTCCTCTCGCATATCACATGCAACCAAAAGATATAGTGCCAAAGGTGTATCGGCTACTCCTGATGCTACATTATCATCTATATTTATTATATATTCTTTTGTTTTTTCAGGTACACTCTCCCCACAGCTCTCATACTTTTCTAACCACTGTTTTCTCTTTTCTTTATCAAAATGCAAAATTTCTGCCTTTTCAATGCTAAAATTTCTTGCATCAAATCTTCTTGTATCAATAAATTGTGGTCTAGAAGTTATAATTATTTTGTTATTCTTAAATATTTTTCTAATGGAAACAATCAAGTCCTCCATTCCCGTACTATGTATTCCTTCAATCATGCTCATTTCATCTGCACCATCTAGAATCAAAATACAATCAGCGAATAGAGTCTTAAACTTTTCCATTGTTTCAAAGCCTAAATATTCTAATAAAATCTCTTGAATACTTTTATTCCGATCGGAAAAATCTAGTTCACGTAATCTTACGCACACTAAATCACTATTAAGAAAAACTGCTTTACTTATATCATCTTTTTCTAAATAGTGATAACACAAATATGAAACTAGACTTGTCTTTCCAATTGCTGCATCGCCTTCAATAAACAATATTCTTTTCTTTGTTTCATTCCACAAAAAATTATCCAATATAACAATAAAATTGTCCAAAGAATACTCTTTAACTTTCATTTTAGGTTCTACAAACAATCTATTTAATGTAACCTTACTATTCCTAACATATCTATGTCGAAATAACTTTTCTGTAAAATTATCTGCATATTCTTTAATAATAGATTTAACCTTATTGTTAAGGCTATTTCCATGTTCAGATAACATTCCAAATACATTGATATTTTTATCCATAAAATGATTTATTTCAGTTAATAAATCATCTTCCCCATTGCTGGAAATTTCCGATATACTATTAACTTTATTAATAAGCGTGCTGAAATCCCAAATATTCTTTTTGTCAAAATTAACTTCATCTATACACACATACCCCTGATTATTCTCACCCTTATATTTTCTCTGCATGGTTGCGTCTTGCTTCATTACCATAAAATATAATGTATAATCATTTAAATTCACATTCTCCGCCAATTTAGACCTAATTTTCTTTTCATCGTCTTGCACTTTAGAAGTATATGTCGACGGATCTAATTTTTTTTGCACTCTTATTTCTCTAAGTTTCTCCGTCCACTCTGAGTATTCAAATACCTTATGCTTAATAGTATTAAGTGTTCGTATTATTTTTTCTGGTGTATCCGTAACTGTTACCTGTATAATTATTTTTTTATTTTCGCTGATCAAGTCATATCCCGAATTATTATATGTGACATTATTTGCATTTTTTAAATCCATATTATAAAGAATATTCAGCAAATCACACATAAATTGTTCTGCACTAATATTTATATCATGCATATTCAAATTTCCTGTATAATAAATGTATGCAGTGAGTACGCTCATTCCCATTATAAATCTTTTTATCACGTTCTCTCGTCTTATCATTACTGCTTCTCCTCATAATTCATTTGTAGATTATTCAATTAGTGTCTGCTGATTTTGAACCGAAAACAGTTTTCTAAAGAAAATTTGCATAAGCACAGTTACAATTTGTAGTACCACTTTAGCCATACTCCACTGCTATCCCATACCTTGGTGTTATAACTCACATCTCAAATACCAACTTATTATAATTTCCCTCTTCTGCTAATGCCCTAACCTTGTTCCATATCACAGTAGAAATATTCATTTCCCTTGTTAAGGCTACTGCCAACTCCTGTACTGTCATTAACACTATATTAACTTTTCTACCATTACATAATGTTTCAACTGCATCATTGCTATAGCCAGCAAAACTAATAAATAGCCCTCTTGTAAAGCCTGATTTTGAAGATACCTTTTCATTAAATACCACTAAATCACTTTTTTCAGTTAACTTGTTCGTCCATTTTGCTTCTAATAAATATATATCATTCCTTAAAACAAAACTTCCATCTATCTGCTCTCCCTTAATCCTAAAGCTTTCTCTTGGCTCTAACGCACAATCTTTGAATAGCCTATTTAAATATCTCTCAAATTGATATCCTCTTGCTTGCGGATTATCATGATAATCTGCCAACTCTTTAAGTTCATCAAGATACTTTTTAAAATCAAATTCTTTTTTGGGAGATTCAGCTACAGTATCAACCGATTTCTCAGAAATTTTCTTTCCGATTAAGCGATACCCTATTTGAGAGCATTTCTGAAAGATTTCATTTTTCTCATCTGTCACAAGTTTTCTTGCCTGCATATATTGCATTAGTCCAAGTAACAATTTTCCAACAATAACATTATCATAATCATCCATAATTGCTCTTAAGATTTTTGCCTTGGATAAATTATGATACTTTTTATAAACATCTATATTAATAGTATCAGCAACGAATCTTTGATATGTATAATTTGTGAAATCTAATACATAACCCATTTCCATGTCAAATAATCTCTCGAAATAATCTTTCTCTATATACGTCATCTGTGCCATAGATTAATACCTCCGTTGTCAAAAAATACATATATATTATACAATATTTTCCTACTATTGACATCTAAAATATTAACTATGGATAGATAATATACAAAAAGAAGAAGCCTTTCTGCTTCCTTAGGCTTCCTCTTTTCAGATTCTTACAATATTTCTTCAAATTCTTCCCGATACTTCCAGACAATTTCTATCCGCTTGTCTTCATACACTACGATTTTCTCTACCATCTCACTCATAAATTCTTCTGTCAATGCTTCACTTGTTCTATACCTTTCTACAAGATCAGCAGCACACTGATAATTCTTTTGTCTTTTTTCCAGCATATCAATCTGTCCGGAGACTTTCTCTATTTCTTTCCGTACCACTTCTTCCTGTTTGCTCAATTGGTCCTTTTCTTTCAAGAACATATCCTGCTTTACCCTGCTGGAACAGAACTGTTCATACAAATTGATTTTTTCAGCCGGAAAACGCTCTAAACTCTGCTTTAGTATTTTTTCCTGCTTCCTCAGCTTCTCAATCTGCTGCTCATAGAGACTCGCAACAGGAATTGTCGCAAACAACCGACAATGTTCCTGCCAGATAGTCCATATTGTCCTCTCAATCTGCTCTTTCTCCACACGAAGTTCATTGCACGCCGCATCATCCAGCAAGTTTCTTCGTTTACATAGATAATATGGTGTTTTGGTTTTCCGCAGTTCTAGCCGATTTCCACAACATCCACAAAAGACAATCCCCCGGTGGACGGAAGAACGGTCATATTCTGCTGTTTTTCTTTTTCTCTTCGGAATATCTCATCTATCGCTTCCCTGACAAGCTCTGACATAGATACCTGTCGCACCGCCGCACATTCACTGAGCTTCCGATGAGTATCTGTATCTATCCTAAGTCTCAGGATCGTATCTTTTCTCTTTTCCGTCGGCCTTCCCGGGCCTCTCTTCTTATTGCCATCCGTCATTTCTTTTCTCCGCCATATAATTTATTCCTATCAGAACAGATATTTTACAACACCATTTACCGCATAACACATGAAGTAAAAGCAGCTTCTTATAACTCCATATCCAACTTTTCTGTATACGGCAAATGTCTTTTTTGCAGACGACAGTTTTGAACCAGACTTACTGTTTCTCATCTGCCTGTATAATAGCAACGGCTCATTTATCGCAACCGAGCTTCCGTATTCCTTCAGTATCTGCAACCAGCAAATATAATCCTCATGGATATCGTCGTTGCCCATCGGATATCTGAGTGCAACCTGTCTGTCCATCACAACCGATGAACAATTGATCACATTTCCTCTGAGCAGCATCTTATAGGTGACCT